>Ga0065711_1052284_pt1 | contig 10027 bp, 8 predicted proteins | sample Hoacrofraction12_FD_59098 | JGI IMG/M metagenome (GOLD analysis project Ga0065711, IMG submission 59098) | Hoatzin crop microbial communities from Cojedes, Venezuela - Epithelial fraction 12 v2 (version 2) | ecosystem: Host-associated > Birds > Digestive system > Esophagus > Crop | place...
GGGGGGGGGGGGGAAGAAAAGGCGTGGTCATGAGATGTGGTCATTCATAATATTTTTCTGAGATTAACAAACTGAACCTGATAACGTAATGTCATCTGTTAAGACACTGTTCCTTCTCAGTGAAAGAATATATAAACCAGGAGTCAGAGGGTTAGTGTGCTAGCTACCCTTCTGAAAGAGACAGCTATGAAATCTGCCTTCTGTCACACGACACGCAGAAAACCATTATTATTATATCCATGAGTATTTCAAAGATGTGAAAGCCTTTTTCTCCAAAATTCAAAATGCAAAAAAAAAATTACTCTTAGGTTTTTCCAACTGATCTGGAAAATATTTGAATTTGCCAACCAAAGCAATAAATTTTGTTGATTGCAATTAAAAGGGAAAAGTTCCCCCTCTCTGCAATTCTTTGTTACCAATGCACAGACTAAAATCTCAGAGTGGGTGTGTGGGGAGGCGAAAAACAGTTTTCGTCAATACTTATATATATATATATAAATATATATATACACTATACCAATACTTCAGAAAAACTTTGGTGTATTTTTCAAATCAAAAAATTCATCAGCATTGACATTGCTCCTCTTTCTTTTCAACAAAAATTCCCAACCACCCCTGATCAGAGCCTCTAATGAATGTGGAAACTTCATGCTGTATCTTACCAAGAACTGGTCTACTGCATATAACTATTGGTTTGCCAAATTTCATTTCCCCAGACTATTTGATCTGAAGATTGCAGAGCAGTACAGTAAGTTTTATGTCCACACACTGCCACTTCATTTTAACTACGGCTCTATGAAAGCCATGCATTCACATCAAAAGAGTTTTAAACAGAAAACCTGGTGTAGCATAACGTGAAGTATGTTTCCTGTGGATAGCTAAGGATGACTAACTACTTCGGAAAATAGAGCCACTAAAGCAGTCTCTTTATGTCCTCTGTAGGGACAAAAACAGTGTTTATGTTCTATGATACCGCAGAAGTAGTTAAAATATCTGGACATATTTCACATTTGGTAGTAGGAAAGGATCAGTCTGCTTTTGAAGTGTAACACGTTTTTGCCATCTGTGGCACATTGTTCTGGGGCAAAAGAAAATGCAGAGAATAGCAGCATTAAAATTGAGTTACTACAGCATGCATGAGGCAGAAGTGATAATAAATACGTTGATATAGAGTAATTACTCCTGAAATGGATCTTCACCCTTTATTACTCAGATCATATACGGGCAACATAAGGAAGTACAATATAGCATGTCAGGAAAATACTAGATATGAGTAATTGTGCATGTAAAAAGAGTTCACTTTCTCACTTCAGTAGCACAGCCAATGTGATACATGATGAGCCTCATAAACAACTGTGCAGGTGTATATGTCAGGAACATCAGATGTAGCTCTGTTTCTAACACAGAAACATACTGTTGGTCCTGTTGCCACTTCTGTTGTCCCATCTTTTCTTGCAATCTTTGAATGTGATCTTGTATCCAAGAAACACTCCAGCTCTGCACAGCTTCAAAATCAGCTTTCACAAGTAACTCATCTAAAGTTATAATACATATATTTTTAACTCTGTTTTTATTTAAGTGAAGCTTCAAATGGCTACTAACTTTTACTCAGTTTCATACGTTCGTTATTTTTGATTAACATAAAATAGCTTACTTATCCAAAAATATTTAATCACAGCCTTGAGGAGATAACTTCTTTTTTAAGGATTTTCTGAAAACATCTGCCACTATATAATAAGTTCATGTATCTGTGCAAGATATTCATTCAAATATTCATTGATATTTTTCATGAAAAGCACTGCAAAAGCAAATCTCAGTTAAAAGATCAGAGAATTACAAGTTCTTACAACATGCTCAGATCAACTCTCACAAATTCTTAGACCTACTTCTCTAAAATCGGGTTTAATGAAGACTAAGGCCTGTGGTATCCACACATGATTAGTATCAGGATATTGTTAATACTAGTTTGCATCAAACCAGATATAAGTGCACTAGAATGGTGTAATTAACAACAGCATGCAAGTATTTTGTGACACTGAGATGGTACAACCAGACACAACCTTACGCAAATATGTGAACTATGTGATCACCAGTGAGGCTGACAAAGATTGTTGTAGTTTCAGACAGGTTGCATCCAAGTAACAAAAAGTTACCACACAGAGCAAGCAGCCGGAACTGCAAACAGGAAAGGCACTTTTGCAAACACATAGGAAAGATGACAAGCAAGACAATAAAATAAGGTAGGCAGCATCAGAAGCAGAGAACCCCCTTCGTGGGACCAGGGCAATAGCATTACAATCTCAGGTGCAAGCAAGGAATAAAATTACAGAAGAGGATAACCCACTTCTCTCATCTAAGACCTGTCAGGGATGATTTATTTGACATCTGCAACTAAGAACCACTACAGATTATAGCCATTAGGGCTAGCTATATCGCAACAGCTCTGTGGTATTGTATACCCACAGCTCTTTTAGAATACGATTGCTAAAGGCTAATAGCTTTATACTTGTGGTGATGGTGTACATTGCATAGATTTGACCACTAGCACAAAGGACATTATGAATTAATTACTCTAGTAAAAATTCAGTTTTAAAATGTGAAACTGTCCTGATTTGCCACTCTCCAAAACATCACTATCAGAGTGAACTTTAATTCCCTGTATAAATACAGATGCACATATATAGATGTGTGTATATCTATACACACATGTATTCTTTCGCAAGAGAGTGGGTCTGTTTCACTCTTAATATAAACTTTACTTACTTTCATGTGTTAACAGTTAAACAGAAAGGTGTAACCAGGCAGTAATTTGACACCTTTTTGCTCCAGTCACTGTGCCAGTGAGACGCATGTTGGACATCATGATTCAGTATGCTGGTGGACAGGTTAGAGGATCATTTTGCAGGACTTTTTCTAACGTGGCTGCACACCTTTGGCCCTTGCATCTTTTCTTCTCTGCTCATTATCTCCACACTCTATATAAAATATCAGTTGCATTTAAGTTCACTGTTAATTGTTTGTCTTTATTGGATTTGACTGAGTTTCTTATTCCGATACTTATTTTATTCTGCTTAACTGCAATTCTTCCTCCCAATAGAGACAGAATGTCAAAAAAGTACCAATAAATGCAAACAACATGAGTAAACTATTTGACTCCTCTGTTACTCAGAGTATGCCTGGATGATTTATTTCTCATTACTTCTTATTTCTCAGCAGCAGTTGCAAAGGTCTTAAGACGAGCACAACTGTGGAGATCTAACAGTGCCAGTGATGATGGGGTTGGCAGAGGAAAGAACCCAGTAAGTTATTGAGGCCAGACTGCCAGTCTTTTTCCCCTTTCTTCACACTATTCCATTTACAACTTGTTCAGCGTTACTGTAGCAGAGAGAAACAGTAATGGAGCGAAAGACAAAGACAAAACAATAACTCCTGGAAATGAAAAATTGTTCTTTATGCTGACAGATTCAAACATTTGCAAATTATCATGTCATATATTTCTGCACACACATTTCTTTGCCATCTCTCAAGCCTATTGTATTTACATTATTATTGTCTTTTAAGCTATTATTGAAAAGACCCTAAAGGAATATTTGGAATTTACGGGTAGCACCAATCTTCAGAAACATAGTAGGTATTGTGAGAGAATTGATAAAGATACTCAAACTGATACTAACCAAATTTCTTACAGAAATCCTAAATGTAGTGACCTCCAGTAGATATATTAACCTTGAACAAAATAAAAAAAAAAAAATTAAAAAATAATAGTTTTGTTGTCACTTTAATAGAATTTTATTGCCTTCCAGAGATGGTAGTTATATTTCTGCGCCTAGGATCACGTGCTGCCTGGGATCACTTGTCCACTGTGGCTCCATGGATTTATCTTCAGGACCCTTAAAGACTTAGCCAAATTACTTCAAACATTTCTAGCAATTATTAACATTTATTAAGTTAAATTGGCATATACAATACATTATTTTAAGTGTTAATTTCCTTTCTGCATTTGTCTCGGAACTTTCTAGGAATAAGACTACAGACTACAAATAAATACACAAGGAGTCCTTTTATCCCTCTCCATTCCTACAAGGTATCCCAGAATTGCTTTATTTTCAGCCTTCCAGGTTTCTATACCAGTCTACAAACACTTCTAATTAACTGCTCCTTTGTTTAGGTTACAGTTCCCAAGAGTGTAATAAGAATCTCACAGTGCAAGGAAGAAAATATGGTCTCTGTTTAGTTTCAGGCATAAGGCAAGAAGAGTAAGAAGGAGTCAGCGGAAGAATGTTAAAAAGTCTGAGCAATGAGATTAGAACAAAAGTAGAGTGGAAAATCTTTACTTTCTTGCTCTTGCTCTGTATGAGTTAAGTTCTGTCAAACCTAGTTGTAATCTGGAAAGCAGAGTACCAAAAAAAGTACAATTATTTTGCCTATATCCTCTCTCAGCGTACATACTGAAGCCCTACTTCAGCAGAGAATTAGAGCTGACAATTTCAAAGCAGTAGTCAAAAGTATCAGTAGTCCTGTTTTAGACAATAGTAAGACATTTTGCACTCTTTCATATACAATGGTGAAAAAATCTGTGTCTGGGTAGCAAAAAGAGGGAGGCTATTTTGTCTCCTTTGGGTTCTTTGTCACTCAACTGCTAGTTTTATGGAAATATAGAAAATCTCCAAATTAGTCCCTCTGTCCTTTAAGTAGTCAAAGTAGATTTCAAATGAGAAAAAAAGGTAAGGAGTTAGCCTACAACATAAGCTGAAAAACTTTCAGTTAAATCTGTGATATTTCACTAATTCTGAATATTATTATTGTGGCATATATTTCTGCATAGTCTCAAAGTTTAGTGCAAATAGAAGTGATGCAGCACAAATCCTCTTTTATGTTTTCCTTCAGCAGGTGGCTATCTGTCAAGATCCCTCAAGCTCTGAAGTTCAAATAAAAAATGCAAACCGCAGCAACCAGCCCCAGCTACAACTATAAATTTCTTGTTTCTTGATATCAAATATTTTTTTATATCTTTATCAAAAGGCTTATCTCAGTTAGAGACCTTGAGGAAAGTTAAAAATTGTCAAGGATTTTTTTTAATGTCACTGGCAACTTCTTTCTTTTTTTTCTCAAAATCCATATCAGAATAACAGAAATTTAGTTACTCATTAGTAGAAATTTCTCATGGATGCGTAACGTATATAATTACCATGCATGTCAATAACATTAACCTGTAAGTTTACACATCTCTCACATTTTCACCATTCTTTTCTTTGCCACCATACACAGTTAAGGCAAAGAAACACAATAATCTGGAAGCACAAAATTGGGACTTACTGTCGCCCTCATTTGCTCATATCTCCAGCCAGTCTCTGTCGCTACCCCACATCATTTTTTTAAGGCACAGTGAGCATCCTTTTCTCTACATTTGCACAATAACCAATACAATGAGGTCTGTGTACCAGCACTATGTCATTAATATAACAGTAAACAGGCTTTGTGCGTTAAGAGTTACAAAACTCACTGTCTTGTGAGGAGTTAATCTTTACTGCTACTTCTATATTAAGTGTCTTTTCCACTTAGCACTTACTGATATGTAATGCAGTGACAATTCAAAAAGGTGGAAAATCAGGGTTCTTTCTGCAGACAACCTGCCTTGAATCCATTCATAGCTGGTATTCCATCTGTTGTTATAGAAACCAGTTTCATTATTATGACTTCCTGCCTCTCTGTCTATCTCTCTCATCTAGCTAACTGTTTTAACTACAAATCTTCACCATGGTGTCAAAAGACTTGACAAAGGAAAAAAACAAAACAAACAAAAAAATCCAGATAAAATCAATCAAATCAGTGCTAGCCTGAATGTAGTTGATGTTTTGTGTCTTACAGTGTACCCTTCCCTATGCATGTAGATTTCTTCTTCATTGTGCCATTCATCTATCGATTTCAGTGCTCTTTTCAGTTATTGGAGGAAAGCTTTAGCAGACAGATGGGGTTGACGCTTAATCTGGAAGGAGGTAAGATTTGTGGCCGTTTTAATCTCTTCTGGACAGATTTCACTCTTGCTGACAAGGCAATCTATTAAATTGGGGAATAGACTCCTGGACAAAAAGGTAGAACCCTCTTTCCTTGGGACTTGTGAAAATAGGCTGAACAACACACAAGAAAATGTGCTGTAAGGAACAAGCTACACTGGCAGAATGAAAGACTAGATGAGCTAAGAGCTGATAGCTATTTCTAACTTTTTTGCATACTACAAACCTCACAGAATTTCTCATATAAACAAGAAGTTGGAGTTTACTGTGGAGAAAGGGGAGAGGAAGAGAAAGGTGAGTGGAAGGGAAAGGACAGTCTGTGGAAAAAAATACTGAATATAAGAAGAACATATATTTCCAATTTCCTTATGCGATTGACTCATACGGTATTACGGAAATTTTTACATGATCCTAAATAGTCGTTTATCAGTTAGAGAAAAAAACCCCATGTATTTAGACACTAAACAGCACAAGTACAACAGAACTCCAACAACGATTTCTCAGTCTGCATCTTCTCAGAAATAGATGAGTAAAAGTCAGGAAGACTAGCATACACAGAAACTGAAAAGTTGCCCCTGGTACTTCATCTCGGCGAGCTCTATGCGGTATAACCAGTCGTTTTTACAGTTCCTCAGAAATATAGCCTAATGCCACAGGTGATTTCTGTTTCAATGGCTAAAACATATCAAGTCTATTCATGCCGCAAATGCTAGTTCTCATTTGAGGCACGACACTTGTGAAGCAATAGTAATCAAAACCAGTAAAGTTTGTACAAAAATGCTTTCAAAAAAGACACATTTTTTTCTTTTTATTTGTTCTTAGAATATAGCTCTGCAGTTTCACCGGATTTCTTAGTGAACACCGATCAGACTTTTTCTTGTCAGTAAAGCAGAAAATGGCCAATGCCCTCAACTCTGAATGCATCAGTTAGTCAGTTTCCTACTACTGATTTTTCTTCTCAATTTACATGTACCTAATGTTAAATAATTTACGTTTAACATGGTACATTTCAAAATTTTTTCTTTGGTGACATCTCAGGGCACTTTTCTAAAATATCTTTCCAGTAATATTACAAAAATTAAGCACAGAGCAGAGTAAAAGCATGCATTTTTCAATTCATTCTATAGTGGACTACAAATTCAACATGTATAGGTGTCCTTGGTTTAGCTGGGATAGGGTTAAATTTCACAAGAAGCCAGGAGGGGACACTGGTCAAGCAAATGGGATATTAAATACCGTGTGACATCATGCTCAGTATTTAAGAGGGGAGACACAAATCGCTGCAATATGCTGGGGCCTAGCCCCTGCCTACCAAGCCACCCTGGTCAACACTATGCAGTACTCTCAAGGGAATGAAAGGGAAAACAAACCAATGGGCACTGAGGCTACCCAAAATCCAGCAACCAATACTGCGGGTATTCCAACCTCAGTGACACTCCCTGAAGCTAAACCAGAAAACCAAACCATGCCCGTATCAGCTGCCTCTATACAGAAAAAGAAATACACAAAGAAATCGGTTTGCCTAGTAAAGGATGACAATGAACCAGAGTGATCGTGAAAGCAGGAGGAGGCAGTGCCAGAGATAATCACCCGATCCCTGTCCCTGAGTGAGCTGAGAGACACGGGGAAAAATTTCAGCCACCACGCAGGCGAGCACGTTGTCACCTGGGTGCTCTCATGCTGGGATTACGGGGGCCAGTAGCTTGGAATTAGAGGGCAGGGAAGCCAAGTAGCTGGGATTGTTTTCCAGCAAAGGGGGCATTGACCAGGATATTGGAAAAAAGATACATCCCTCTGCCTCTGGAGGCACCTTCTGTCAGGTATGAGGGAAACGTATCCCTTCAGTGAAGCTGTTGCATGTTATCCAAGCAAGTGGACCACCATGAGAGAGGTATCCAGTACCTGAAGGAATTAGGCATGCAGGAGATGGTTTATCATCACCTGGACAATGCGCAGCTACCCACAGATCCAGATGAAGTCCAATGCACACAACCTATGTGGCAGAAGTTTGTATGGAGTGCACCATTTTTGTATGTCAGCTCATTGGCAATAATGTAGTGGAAAGACGAATAGACACCAATGGTGGATGAAATGGCTGGACAATACCAGGAATACAAAGAAAGTCTCCCTTCTGCCCTCATCTCAGCTGTGGAGAAACTGTCCTGGGAGGTCCAGCAACTCAAAGAGAATATATCCTACTCCCCACCAATACACTTCCCCATCTCAGGTATTAGAAGTAAGTGTTCATCTGCTCAAGAGAGAGGATACAGAGGGTACATGCCACAGGGCACCCTGTGGTTCTACCTGCATGACCACAGAGAGGACATGAGGAAGAGGGATGGAAAACCTACCCCAACCTTAGAGGTACAAGTGAGAGAATTGCAAGGAAAAACAATCACAAAAGAGGACTTACCATTTTTACAAGAAGTGATTGACAAATACTCTGACCAGGATTAGAGAGGCCCTGCCTGCAGCCAGGTGGAGGAAAGGGACAACCACTTTTACTGGACTGTGTGGATTCGATGGGCTGGCACATCAGAATGCCAGGAGTACAAAGCTCTAGTGGACACCAGTACACAGTGTACTCTTGACACCATCAAGCTACAATGGAGCTGAACTCACCTGTATTTCGGGAGTGACAGGGGGATCCCATGAGCTGACTGTACTGGAGGCTGAAGTAAGCCTAAATAGGAAGGAGTGGCAGAAGCACCCCATTGTGACTGGCCTCGAGGCTCCATGCATCCTTAGCATAGACTACCTCAGCAGAGTGTATTTCAAGGACCCAAAAGGGTACAAGTGGGCTTTTGGTATATCTGCCTTGGAGACAGAGGAAATTAAACAGCTGTCTACCCTGCCTGGTCTCTCTTCTGTTGTGGGGTTGCTGAGGGTTGAAGAACAGCAGGTGCTGAACATTACCAGCAAGGGTGCACCGGCGGCAATATCATACTAACCCAGACTCCCTGATCCCCATCCGTAAGCTGATTCATCAACTGGAGAGTCAAGGAGTGATCAGCAAAACTCGCTCACCCTTAATAGTCCCATCTGGACATTGCAAAAATCTAATGGACAGTCGAGACTGACAGCAGACTCTCATGGCCTGAACGAAGTTACACCACAGCTGAGTGATGCCATGCCAGACATGCTAGAACTTCAGTATGAACTGCAGTCAAAGGCAGCCAAATGATATACCACCACTGATATCGCTAACAAGTTCTGCTCAATCCCTTTGTTGCAGAGTGCAGGCCACACTTTGCTTTCATTTGGAGGGGCTTCCAGTACACCTAGAACTGACTGCCCCAGAGGTGGAAACATAAAACCATTATTTCCCATGGACTGATCCATAGTGCACTGGAACAGGATGAAGCTGTGGAACATCTGCGATACATTGATGACATCTTCGTGTGGGTCAATAGAGCAGAAGAAATTTTTGACAAACAGAAGAAAATAATCCAAATCCTTCTGAAAGCTGAATTTGCCATAAAACTATGTAAGGTCAAGGCACCTGCACAAGGTGCAGGTTTTAGGAATAAAATGGCAAGATGGGCATTGTCAGATCCCAATGGATATGATCAACAGAAGAGCAGCTGTGTCTCCACCAGCTAGCAAAAAGGAAACACAAGCTTTCTCAGGTGTTGTGGAGTTTTGGAGGATGGCTATCCTAAATTACAGTCAGATTGTAAGAACTCTCTATCAAGTGACCCAGAAGAACAAATTTCGATTGGGGCCAAATTTCTATTGAGCAAATTAAATGGCAGATAGTTCATGCAGTAGCACTTGGGTAAGTCCGGTCAGAACAAGATGCTAAAAATGTTCTCTACACTGCAGCCAGGCACAATGGCCCTACCTGGAGCCTCTGGCAGAAAGCACCAGGGGAGACTTGAGGTTGACACCTCGGGTTCTGGAGTCGGGGATACCGAGGATCCAAGGCCCACTACACTCCAACTGAAAAAGAGATCTTGGCAGTATGTGAAGGAGTTCGAGCTGCTTCGGAAGTGGTTGGTACTGAACCACCA
>Ga0065711_1052285_pt1 | contig 10027 bp, 11 predicted proteins | sample Hoacrofraction12_FD_59098 | JGI IMG/M metagenome (GOLD analysis project Ga0065711, IMG submission 59098) | Hoatzin crop microbial communities from Cojedes, Venezuela - Epithelial fraction 12 v2 (version 2) | ecosystem: Host-associated > Birds > Digestive system > Esophagus > Crop | place...
TGCAAAGAAAATCTTTGTTTCTCTCACAGAAGCATCTATTCTGTCTTTGTAAGAGTGCATCAAACACTCTGATTTCAAAAAAAATTAAATATTCCATATTCCATTGTGGAAGGAAGGAGGGAAATAAGTGTGTCTGCCAAAACAGTGGTACAATTGTTGAGTACCATTTATATACCTCTCATCCACCATCACAGGACTGAGCTCCTCTTGCACAGCATGGATAAGGCTGGGTTCTAGCAGTACAACAGAGCAGGACACTTCCACTTGTATTTTCACTAACAATACAACAGCAATAGAGCAAGAACATCTTTTTTCCCCCCCCTGTAGTCTTTCAGTCTTTACCATTATGCAAGTTCCTTATGGAACTGAAAGAGTACATACCACCACTTGCTTAAGCATAGCTAGTTTGCTGTTTCAGTATCTGACCCTGCGAAGCTAAGTTTGGTATTCTAGAAACTTAAGGATGTTACCCAAAATAACTCTGAAGCTTTTATGATGAGATAAACTGAGGAGTTGAGGTAAGGGAGTTTCAGGTGACAAGCAGATGGTTTATGTGGCATAGCTGCCTTAGCAGTTCTCCACTTAAGTTCAGCAGGGAGCAATTGCACCTTGAAAAGGGACTACACAAGCTTCATGATTACTTCCATGGGACCACACTACCTCTGCTAATCTCCAAAGGAGGTTCCACTGCAGGTATTACAAGGTCCTAAGGACTGGAATTTCTCCAGCATTACTTAACTGAGAGGCTAGAGCTTGTCTGAGCTCTGGAGAGGATTAGAAGCAAGCACGCTTTTTAGAGTTCATTCATTTTTTATGCTAGAGCATGAGGAGCAGCAAGTAGACTGCCACCTGGCCCTAGCTTTTATTTAGCCTTGACCTGCTCAACCCCCGTTGACCATTGGTATGTAGAAGCATCAGCTTTTAGGACCAAGTAAAAGCACAAAGACTTTCAACCTGGAAATAACTTGAAGAGCAATTGCTTTGTTTCTCACCTCCTTGGCTCATGGGTTGAGGTACACACGTGCCCCTGACTTGGAGCAGCATATAAAATAGAGGGTGTCACAGAACAGACTGGCAGGCTCTAGCTCAGACCAGACACTATCTAAAACCTAGGACTGCCTCAACCTGCTTTAAAGTTAAGTTGAGACCAGATGACGGTCAGAGAGGGCAAACATGGTTCTCTACAAACTGCCACTATACTGTAAGTGAAAGATGAATCATATCTCACTTAACTGACTAATCTCAGTAAGTTCAGGCAGATGTGTAGGCAAATGTGTACATTCATGAGGAAAAAAAGTACCTTGAATAACATCTAAAACAAGCATTACTATATGCCCCATCACTGTTTCTCCCCCTGCAGTGTATCTACACACACACTGGCCAATAAGCTCCACAAATACTTTGTCAGCACTATTTAGATGCAAGAATTACTTGAGGCAATCAATGTTTAGCATAAGTTTATTTGCACGAGAATTTCAGAATCATTAAGGTCCAAAACCCAGTTTCCAAGAATGACAAGTGAACACCACAGTGCAGAACAGTAGACAAAGTTACTGTGACCAATCTCACATTTGGGCTTATCACAAATCCAAGTATTTCTAGTACCTTGTTTTGCCAGCTTAAAAATTAAAAGAAAGACTCACTTCTTCCAAACAGGTATGAGACAAATTTTCCAAGAGCTGACTTCTTTTAATAGTAAAAAAATAATGAGATGAACATAGGAAAAAAAAAAAGGCCTTCTAAATTTCAACAGAAAGTGCAATTTTAATCAGAAAGAGACAAGCCCAATCCAGACACTTCAGTGAGTGGCCTTCTCTTCCAATACAAGTGAGAAAAACCAGAGCGCTCCAACCATTCCCCCCGCCCAAAGCTTCTACAACTATAGCCCAGCACCCCAACTTATAACTAGTTTCATTGAAATTAAAGAACATTATGAAATACACTTCACCATATTTAACAAATGGTTGAATAAGACTTAGATGCAAAGGCTAGAATTACTACTGTCCATTTGGCTCTCCCAGTGCCCAAATTAGACCAAGTTGCCAGTGACTATGGTCAATTTATTGCTCATCCCTGTGCCCTAACAATTATGGCACCCTCACTGAGTGTGTTGAGTAAAAGGAATGGTGAACAAGGACCATTGGTACACTGACAGCTTAGAATTGAAGCTATTTGTCCATGTTATCTTCTAAGAGGCCTTCTCCCAAGCACTCATAGTGATAAGCTGAGATGACTACCGGCATTAGTAGTTATTCCAGCGATCAGAAACCCACAAAGCCCAGGCATGAAACATACCAAATGCTTAATCCCAAAACTCAAACCCAAAATATGGATCTTTAAGTTTCAATAAAAAGCTTTAGGTATTTGGACAAGATTTAAATACTACCTACTGCTTTGTAGACAACATTATTAAAGCGTGAGGATCTTTTGAAAAATGTTTACTCAAAATCAAGCAGTAGTCAACCTCCAGCTTAGTGACTGACTGAACTAGCCGAACACAAACACAGTAACAATTAAATCTTGACCTGAGGGAGCATGAAGTATGCTTTACCTTACAACTTTTCAGAGTGACCATGGATCAGCACAGAGATTTTACCAAAGTGACTAAAACCCAGTTTACTACTAGGTCTCCTCGGTAGCATCTTTAGCAAATAAAAAAGTAATCTATCTTACAATGAGGAAGTCATACCAATAAACTGTAAGTTAAGGGGGACTTGGCAATAAATATTGACAACAGATGCTTAACCTCAGACTGGCTTAGCCTAGCAGAGCTCATAAGCTACAAGAAAACAGCTATCTGAAACCACAGTGTAGTTTACTGGAAGCCTAGTCCTGAGGAATCATGCACTGATACAAAACTCGCAGTCTAGTGTTACTGCAGCTTTGTTTTATTGCCACTGCCCAGAGGGAATGTGTTAGGTAATAGTCTGAAGTATAGTAGTCTTTCTCTAACCTCCAATTGACACACAAGTGAGCAACAGAGGTTAGAGCAGGTTTGCAGAGGCATCATTAAGTACTGAAGGGAGACCGAATCAAGCAGGCAGCCTAGACTTGGCCTAGGGTCATTAAACTTTTACCTAGCACTCATGTCACTCCTTGCTACAGGGGCCACCGTAAACCTGAACACAAACCAGCAAGCACACACCCAATTAAGCCACTGCCACATGCAACATCAGACTGCTAGGACAACTTGAAACAGAAAAGGGTAGACTGCTTGCAACACAGTGATGAACAGCTACTGAGTATTCCAGCTTTACCTGCCAAGCCAGGATTATTTTGAAGGCAAAGAGGCAAACAGTGTCCCGGCAATCCATTACACACTAGTGCCAATGCAGTAGGCAGTATGCAGCTTCAGGATACAGTTTAACTATTCAAGAGCTTAACATCCAGCAGCCAGGCTACAAAGCATCAATATTTCTAATATTCCAGAGCAATTTCATAGACGGACAGGGAACACAGCAGTCCTGGAAAGCTTAAACCCAGGAAGTCAGCTGTTCAGAGGACGGCCATTCAGTGTCAAGCTTCCTTCGAGGCCTCAGCAACAAGTTTCATTAGTAAAAGCACAATATTTATAGCAGGAACCTTAAATTCTCCATAGCTCTATTTCAATAGGAATCCATTAAAGCCTTTTTTCTAGCACTTCCTTTTCCAGTAGACGCACCCAGCCAGATGTTCAGCAGCCGAGGCATTCAAAGACTAGTAAAACATCAATCTGTCCGTTTCAAACCTGTGAGGACCTCTCCTGAGCATCTGACCACTTCTTTCACATGAGCTGATGCACAGAAACAGTTTGTAAAGATCAGCCGTGAGACTGCACAAGACAGATACACCAGTCTAAGCTATTTGATATGCAAATCAAACATGTCCCTCTAGGCAACGGTCTACAGCTTAGGTTGGCTTTAAAAACATCTATTTAAGAGACAATTACAAACACCTAAGCCGCTTCTTTCTAGTGACACACTATAATAGGCCAAGTATTGCCTTGCAGGCAGAAGTTATTCACGCCTAGGTTGGCATTCCAGCAGTAAGTTTGCACTAAGTTTAATGCACATGACAACACTGGCATCATGCTAGTTTTTAAAAAGCTTTCCAAATAGTCAAAGTCCTGGGTGAGAGATGCCTTGTCTGTAAGTTACACCAAGTCCAAGCCACAGTTAATGAAAAAGGCTGGGTTCACTTTCAAGTTTGGCTACTTTGGCTGACTACTCAGGAAGCCTTTAATGAAAACAACAGAAGACACCAAATTATTTGTCTATTTGCTACTGAAGTTGCTTACAAGACTGTTCAAAACAATTAAGCTAAAGCATGCTTGGCTAGTCTGCTTTCTAAATTCTGTCCCTCCTGTGAAGAAGTCTGAACAGAAGAGTAGCCTCGCTGCTTTACTGAGACAGTCTTTATTAAGTAGTTTTGAAAAATGAGAACTTGCAATGTAACTAGTAGGTTTTGGTCTTAGGAGGAACAGGCAGTTTTTCACTGCCATTTAAGTGCTGCACTGCTACTGTTTTCCACCTCAAACAGCAACCATACATTGGTGTTTCACCTGCTTTCTGCTTTACCTTGTAAGCTTACCTCATTTGATGAGGCACTGTGGTCTCACAAGCTTACCGAGACAGCTATAAGTCAAAAAAAGGTTTAGCAAACAAGTATTCTTACACATTGCACCAATACACATTAAATAGCTCTAAGATTTGCCTTTCTAGTCTACTTCTCTGGTTAAGCAAAGGAAACTCAAGATCATTTGCTCTATGTATGTTACTATTGCAATTCAGTGAAAATCATCCAGATTATACACCAGTTTCTAATACCGCTATACACGTAACAGGGAATTTTTAACCTTCCTTACATAGCACAGGAGCTTCAAAGCCGCAAATTCAGCACATACCCTTTAGGAAGGTCAGCCCCCTACACCTCCAAGGGAGTACATACCCTTCCAGAGGCCATTCTGAAAACAGGGGCAGACTTCCAACACACAGCTTCTGTTGAGAGCTCTGCTTAGGGTTTATATACCTCTTCAAGTGAGGATTACAACCAGTAAAGAAGAAGAATTTGATTCTGAGCACTCAAAATACCATCTCATACAGCGACCAGGTGACAGTGATAAACCAGTAACCTCAATCCTTAAGTGGTAACAGAAAGATAAGCATTCAGGACCTGCCTGAAGTTGTACAAGAAATTCATTCTGGGAGATACTTCAGGAATTTATACTGTGGCAGGAGCACACATCCTGCAACTTACAGGGGTTTAGGGTTTTTTAGGGTGTGTTGTGGGGTTTTTTTGCTTGCTGTGGACCTGTGAGGAAGAAAGTTGGGCCAAACTTCAGTGTAAGAGCTGTGCTACTTTCCAACTGTGCCAAAAATTGTTTTGAAAAATGCAGTCAGAAAGGCTTTATCTTGAGCCTGGACTCCATTTTTCCACCATAACTATTCAAATTGTGGTTCCAATTCTGTTTAAGGCTTCAGTTCCTCAGTAGAAGGACTTTTCACATTACCAAGTTTTGGACTGTGTTTTGGTGCATGCTTAGAGATGTCACCTTGCAAATTTATCATGCAAGAAAAATTCAGCCAGCTTATGCTTTAGCAATAGACTTACTAATCCATCTTCAACTTCCAAGAAATTAATCTTGAACTTGAGGCTGGACCATGTATCCCTAGGTACTACAGGAAACAACATTTAGGCCCTCTACAAGACAGACAATATCCATACAGTTACCAGTTCTACACAGCCAGAAAGTAGAAGCAGCCCAAGCACGACACAAGCCCTCTCTTGCACAATTAGTTCAACAGAAAGTTGGCCAGAACTTGAACTAAGGAAGTACAGAGTAACGAGGTTAGGCAACAGAAAGCAGAGTTTTGTTGCTGTTCCAGGAGTGGCTTCTGCTCAAGACGTTTTACAGCCTTTCCTTCATTAACTAACCCAGTTTACCAAATACTCCACTTAGATCACACGTTAATAGCCATTTCCAGAACTAGTACCGAGTTTTGCAACTACTCCTCTAACATTTGGCTGCTGGTCCTCTTCTCCTAATGAAGAGGTAATAAGGCTTCTTGGCATTTGTAGATATACTGAAAGGTTCATAGCAGGTAACCTGGCTGCATATTTCTACTGCACACCAGGAAATGGAAAGTCCAATGCAGTCCTGTTTCCACTAGAAAACCTCCAACTGACAGTTATTACTTGTCTATATACACTCAACATCTTGACCTTCAGTAGCCTCCACTCAGGTGAAGCAATCAATTGCAAGGCAACCAAGTGGGGTAGGACTGGCTGTATGACACAGGAGCATTTGCAAGATAGTAGTTGCTGAAGTTTACATCACTAACATAAGGTGCTGGCTGGTAGTAACAGGTAACGTTAGTGGCATTAGGGATGATGTTTTGTTCTGCCAGCACTCTGAGTGCTAGCAGAGAAATCAAGTTGAGAGTCTGCCTTCGCTCATGTCCCATGAGACAGACTGTGCTCTCATTCACCACCCTGCGCAGAATCATGAGGTAGTCATATTTGCTCCTCTCTTCTTTGGAGAAGTGGTTCTGGAGGTAGGTCTCTAGTTTGCGCTGCTGATCCAGGATGTCTGGGAAGTCTATGAAAAATCGGGAACACATGTAGCGCTCCAATGTTTTGATCTCATCCTTATCCATGGGCCTGAAGTCTCGTACTAAGAGGTTACTGTACTTCAGCAGCCCACCACCTCGGATCTCTTCAGGATTTTTGGTAGCTATCAGCTTGTTCTGCAGGTGATCAAAAGCTGCTTCAAAGTCTCCATACATGCTCTCCCCGATCACAGTTGGATGGAAGTGCTCTGACATGGGGGTTTCCGAGTAGTCGTAGTAAAAGAGCAGGGAGTCCAGTATGATTTGGAATGAGTCCACACTGAACTCAAACTGTCGTCGTATACAGTCTACAAACTTCAGCTCCACATTCCTGCCATGTTTGTTGGAAAGCGATATCAAGCTCCAACGGTCAGACTCTGTGTACACTTTGACTAGCTTCTGGATGTAGGCTTCCTTCAGTGTTACTGGACTGATTTTTAGCTTGCTTACTCCTTCTGGCAAGAAATTCAAGAGGGATCGCAACACCACATCTCGAACTAACTGAAACTCTGCCTCACTTGGAAGAGAAACTTGAAAAATGAGATCCAGGTCTTTGCATCCCAGCCCATTATCCTTGACAAGAACATGACCAGCTGCAGAGCCATTCAGACGGACATCGTGTACCACAATGCCTGCTTCACTCAGCCTACTCCGAACAGTCTGAACAATGTCCTTCAGAGTTATCTTCAGCGTTGGGAAGTTACCTCGTCCATGGATCGGAACCACCTCTGTAAGAACCTCATGCAGACGGCTGACCTGCTCCCAGTTCAGTACACTGCATGACATGCAGTCTGTGTTACTTCCTTTGCCTGCCATCTTAAGGTTTTTTCTTCTCCAAAGAAACTGTAGGGAAATGGAATTAAAAAAAAGACAAGTCAGACTTTCATGCTTCCTAGGTATATTCTATGCTCTGCTTTTCTATCTACACATCGAGATGCAAACTAGAAAGAAATAATTCTGTGTACTAACGATTATCAGCATGCCTCTCATCTGAAGTGAGACTCAGCTTCTCTGTTGGTGCAGGCAAAAAAAATTAGTTGTCATTGCCCTTTTATTGGTGAGGCAGTGTTAAGTGCTTCAGCAAAGCAGTTTGTGTCAAACTGAAATTATCAACAAAGATGACACACAAGCTTTACCTAAGTTTAAGATCATCTGCAGCACCAGCTGAAGCCAGCGAGAGCCAAAACTGCAAAACATTTCTGAAAGTTAAGCTTTGAACTTGTTCGACTGTACATAAAGCTCAAACCGTTCTCTCCAGCCAACACAACAGTGGAAGACACTCAGGTGTTAGTTTCAGGGTTTAGACATTCAGTCCACTGAAAGCGCTTTAATTGTGCCATAGATACAGTATTCCTTCCTTTTCATAGGAGTTTTTCCTTTCTCAACCATCCAGCATCTACCACTCAGAGGATAAAGGCCAAGTACACCTTGCTCCTGCAAAAAGCTATAGTACTTCAGCATCCTGGACAGAATTCCAGCTGCAAAGTCAGATAACACTATTCAATTTATGCTCCCATCTTTGTAAGCAACTCTTTACCCTTCTTTAGATACACTGCATAATCAAACCACTTTTAGAAATATTCATACTTGCCCCAACCTTTTGCTTGTCTGTGGAGGGTAGGCAAGCCTGTAGGAGCTGGCATATATTTGGATGAGGTATGTCATGTTAGCGTTACTCTTTAACAGTAAGGACTTGAGAACCTCACTGACCAGCCTTGGTCACAGCCTCATCTGAACTTCTGCACTTTTTAAGGAATCTTCTCACAGCTGACCAGATCATTCTCTCATGCTTAAGTGGCTTGTATTCAGATACTTGCATATGTTCTACAGCCACACACCTCCAACTGGTATTAATACACTTTACTCTTTTTAAGTGTTCCAGGTTTCTATTGTGGCCAGGTGCTTCCTGACAGCTACAGACTAATTGAGGCCTCACCTTCTTCTGCCCCAAGTACTTGTGAAGACTGCAGCTGCCAAGGTCAGACTAGTTAGACTTAAGCCAGTTAACTCTTGGCTACCAGGAATTTTTTTAAAACCCAAGCATGTAGTTTCCTAACATGCATCGACGTAATGCATGGAACACTTTTTAAGCAAGATTCAAAGAGCAGCTATTGTCATTTCATGCCTGTCCTCTTTTAGCTTTTAGTTTTTGAACAGCTCACTTGACCTGTCACCTCCTCTACAGAAGAGAGTCAAATCCTCGATAAAATATACAGTAAGGTAAAAATGCTCCTGGGAAAGCAATTTCTGCCCTTGAGCATGTGCTGCTGCATTACAGGCTCTGCTGCTGTGGGTCACATCAGCTCCAGCAGGCACGAAACCAACCTGTGGTTCGCAAGATGACTAGTCCAGGACAAATCAAGGGGCTCTCAATCCATACGGCTGCAAGGCAGCATAAACACAGACACATCAAGCCTGCCAGCAGTGGCACTTCAAACACATTAAAGTACGTTTTCATCTTAAACTCACTGCATTATCATTAAATCCTTCAGATCACTAAATAACAGAAGTCTTCCATGACTTCTAGCTTCAGCTGCAACTGCTTTCAGCTACTACCTCTGAAAGAGTTCCCCCTTCTCATTCGTAGCCTTCTCAGCAGCCAAGGCAACATGCAGAGCCCATCCAGTGACCAGAAAGGACTGAGAGCCATGCTTCCCACCCCACCCACTCAGTTCTGCCTGGCAATCCTCACCTAGCAGAGCAATGTGCATTGCTGCTCTTGTGGGGGGAAGATGAAGTACTTCATCTCCAGTTCAGTGGAGAGTTTCATTCTCAGGCTGTCAACCTATGAAGCCTCCCACGCCCAAATCACTCACGCGTTTGCCTACTCTGCAAAATTTACGTTAGTGACAACAGGACCTGAGCAACTTTAACCTACTTGGGACACCAGCAGTTGACACGTCTCTGGTTTCACCACCAACACCAAGATCTGACACCTGAAGATGCTCATTCACTGGGAAAAGCACAACTCACTACCTATTTTTCATACCAAGAGCAATGAGCACTGCAGCTTCACCCGGATGCCAACCTCAGACCAGAGGCAGAAGGAGCAAGGGCAGCACGCCTTCACCTTTGTCACCATGAAGTACGCTGCTCTGCAGCAGCAGCTTTTCCCCTGTCAGACACAGACTTGAGCACAAAACCTGGCAACACCCAGGCGGCCGTAGCTGCAGCAGCCGGCACCCCGCGGCACGGCAGCGTTACGCCCCCCCCCAAAGCGGCAGCGGGGCCGCCGGCGGGGAGGGCCAGCGGCCCCCGCAAGGCGCTCTGTCTCCAGAGGACTGCCGGGCGCGCGGAACTCGCCGTTAGGCCGTTTTAAACGCTAACGGCAATTTACAAACCGCTACCAAGCGCTTGCCCCGAGGGGACGCCTCACACAAACGGCGCGGCGCGGCGCGGCGCGGCCGCTGCCGCCCCTCCGCCTCCTCCCCCGGCCCCGC
>Ga0065711_1010089_pt1 | contig 10026 bp, 16 predicted proteins | sample Hoacrofraction12_FD_59098 | JGI IMG/M metagenome (GOLD analysis project Ga0065711, IMG submission 59098) | Hoatzin crop microbial communities from Cojedes, Venezuela - Epithelial fraction 12 v2 (version 2) | ecosystem: Host-associated > Birds > Digestive system > Esophagus > Crop | place...
CCCCCCGAGATTTTAAAAAAAATAAGAATATACACATTCAAAGAGCTTATTACAGTATACAGTTACCAAGGCCCGGGCGCACGGAGGGGCCGGGGGTTTTGGCTTTTCCCGCTCAGCGCCTTCCAGCCCACAACTCGCCACAGGGCTGGGCCTGGTGGTTCCCACCGCCGGCTCCGGAAAGTGACCTGGAGAGCCAGTCGGTCCCCATCCGTCCCCAGCCCCTCGTACCTAGTGCGCCCCGAGCAGCAGGGGACTCCAGCGAGCTCCTTGCCCCACCCCGGGCCAAAATCCTCCAGATCCTCCTCCCGGGAGCAGAGGTGCCATCTCGCAGCGGGAAACAAGGATGGGGAAGACGAGGCGAGGAAAGGGGGGGATGTGGCGCTGAGCATCCCCCTGCCTCCCGCGGGATGAGCACGCGAGTGGGTACCGGGTCCCAGCGCTGCCCACGAGCAAGGGCAGGAAAAGGGGAAAATAAGGGGGGGGGGGACGGGACGACAAGACAGAGCCAGGACCAAACTCACTGCTCCGGGGATCACAGGACGGCGGGGACCTGCCAGAGCTGCTACCACAGGCGCTTGTATATATGTGTCTATAGCACAGGCAGGGCCGGGCACAGCGAGGATACGTTATATACACATGTACGTACGGACACACAGACTTCGGGGCAGGCAAGGCTGAAGCAGGCGCCTCTTCCCAAGCCCCAGGCCAGGGCAGGACTGGAGATGCATCTCCCAGGGCTTCGCAAAGCCCCCCTTCTAGACACAATTTAGATGGTCCCAATGAAAAAATAAAATTAAAAAAAAAAAAAAAAGAAAAACCACCTCCCCAACCAACCAAACCCCCCAACAGAAAAACCGGGGAGGAGCGAGAGCCGAGCGGCAGCCGCGGTTTGGTTTAAGGCACAGTTCGGCAGCAGTGCTAACGGCCAAGGAGCAAACTCCGGCACCCCGGGACGACGGGAAGGGGGTTCCGCGGGGAGGCGGCGCCTCTCAGTGTCCCGGCGAGCTCCGCTCCGGGCCGGCCTGGCTGTGGTTGGCGAGCAGCAGGCCCTCGCGCTGGGCGTGCTCGAGGACGGCGGTGTAGCAGAAGTAATACTGCTCGGGGGTCTGGATGCTGAAGGCGCGCTGGCTCCGCATGCGCAGCACCGTCTGGGAGATGTTCAGCGTGCCCACGTCCTGCAGCTGGGACAGGCAGATGTCCAGTGCGCAGAAGGTACCTGGGGACAACGGCGGGGATGGCGTCGGGCACCCAAGAGCCACCACGGTCCCCGGAGAGAACTGGAACAGGGTGGTCCTCAGCCCCCCCTCCACCAACCCCCTGCACGAGACTGCCGGCATCGGGAGAAGCGGAGATGTCACAGGTCACTGCGAGACACCGCACCCCAGCTTGCGAACGCGCCCCAGGTCCATGGCTTCCCCCCCCCAGGCCTCCACCCCAGCAGCAGGGTGACCCCGTTACCCGTCCTGCCGATTCCGGCGCTGCAGTGCACCACAATCGGGGGTCCCCCGGGATGACCCTTGAAGCGCGGTCCCAGGGCGCTGACAGCCACGCGCTGCTGCTGCTTCACGGCCCCCAGGAAGTCAATGAGGGTGGCCGCCGAGGAGGGCACGCCATAGTCCGGCCAGCTCAGGTACTGGAAATGGGACACCAGCCGCCGCTCCCCCATCTGGGGGAACGCAGAGGGGTTAGACCCTCTCCCCTCCTCCGCCCCGGGCCATGCAGGACCCCCGGTGCCCCCCTGCCAGGCAGCTGCAGCCACGCACCTCCGAGCTGTGGATCTCCAGGATGGTTTTCTTGTAATGGTTGAGGTTCTCCACGCCCAGGTTGGTGATGGTCAGGGCCCCGAAGCACACCTGGAAGTCCTTCTCCAGGGGCCAGTACTGGCCGCACTTTCTCCTGCCCCCCTCCTCCAGCCTGGGAGCAGAAGGACAAGCCTCTGACGTCCCCCTCGCCCTGCCAGGGATGCGTCCTGTGCCACCCAGCCTCGGTCCCCTGGGGATCTCACAGGGACCGGATGGTCGGTCCCTGACACGGTGTCCCCAGGAGGCGGGGTCACTGCAGGGAGCACATCGCCGCCCGCCCAACAGCAAACGCGCTCACTTCGCGAAGAAAACCAGGGCTGCGCCGCCTCCGTGGACACTCACCGGGTCGTCATCACGATCACCAGGACGTTCTGCTCCCACACCATGCGCCAGAAGTCACCGTAGGTGTTTTCCAGAGGCCCTGCGGGGACAGCCCGCGCGTCGGCCCAAAACCTGGCGGGTTTGGGCCAACCCTTTCGCCCAGCAGCGTGGATCCACCAGCCCTGCCCGGAGCCGCCAGCGGTTTGGCCCTCGGGGCCGTACCCTGAGTCCCGATGTAAGCGTTCCTCTGCTTGTAGCCATCCATGAAGCTCGCGTTGATGTAGTCGGTCAGCTGCGAGGACAAGAGCGGGCGCAGAGTGAGCCCTCCGGAGCCCCGCGGAGGGGCTCCGGGCGGGACCCCCCCCCAGGCTGGCTCACCTCCGGGCGGCTGTATGGCTTGGCCAGCTTGACGCGGGTCTGGTCCAAGCAGGGCACGTCCCCGTACCGGTTCTTCTCCTGGTTGTAGGGTGCCCTGGGAGGCAGGGGAGAGGGGAGCGTGGTTTTCCAGGCGGGAAGGGGAAGGCAGCATCCCTCTCTCCGCGCAAGCCTCCGGTGCCCGTAGCCTGGGCTCTGCTGCCATCACCTGGCCAAAGCCTCGGGAAGCCGAGCCTCGGCCGGGTCCCCGTCCCCGGGGTCCCCTGCGCTGCTCCCTCCTACCCCGGGGGGCTGCGGGAGCCCCCAGAGGGGCTCGCAGCATCGCTAGGCTGGGGGTCTCCAGCGCTAAGCTGGGCGTCTCCAGCACTAGGCCAAAGCACCGCACCCCAGAGAAGCGACTGGGCCACCACTAGAGCAGCAGCAGCATGGGGACAGGGGAGATGCAGCTTTTTTGGAGTGAGGGGGGCGGGCTCCCCACGCTGGCCTGCACCCAGCTTCCTCCCCCTGACTCACAAAGAGCAGACGAAGGTGCCAGCCGGGCTCCTGCGCCGAATATCTTCGTACTCTTCGTAGATGCCCCGCTTCTGCTTGCGACTGACATGCTCCAGCAGCTCCTGGAGGGTGACGGACTTGGGCCCGGGGACGTGGACGGAGCCGTTATCTTTGGGGGCCACCAGTGGCACCAGGATGAGCTCATCCAGGGGGTCGGGCTGTCCGTTCTGCTGGGGCAGGAACCGGCAGTTCCAGCTCAGAGGGTCCAGCTTGAGGGACCCCCCGAGGTACTCGGGGAGGCACTCCCGGGGCAGGTGCTCCTTCAGCTCCGACATCTTCACCATCTGCACCTGTGGGAGGAAAAGGAGGGCCGGGAGTGACTCCCAGAAGGATGGAGAGGGTCGGCTGGGGACAGTGACAGGGGCGCCAATGCTCTGCCGCAGTTCCGACGGAGCTCGGAGCTCTCCCACGACAGCGTTGGGGTCTTCCCAGGGGAACGCCAGCGGTGGGGCAGGCGCTGTCCCCCACCTCCATGTACCCCACACCGACACCCGGCTCCGACTTTGCAAGCAGCTCCGAGCTCCTCCCAAAAGCAGAGGGGCAAAGTCCAGCCCAGGGAGACGGCGGGCTGGAAACGGGCTCTGTCAGTGGCACCGCTGACGCCGAGGGGATTTCTTTAGGTACTTTTGGCTTTGCTGGACGGGGCCCAAGCACAGGTATTCAAGTTTCCCTTTTCTCCGGCGCACTCAGCAGAGTTTCTTTTCCTTTTAATCATTTACCATCGCCCTAACTTGCTGCCGCTGGCAGCCTCACCGCGGAAGGAGAAATCGAAGGCGATTTCAAAAGGGGTTCAAGATACTTGCTAGAAATACTGAAAAGGGCCGAGAAAGCCTCCGTTCCCTGTGGATTTGGGCTCAGCAGCTTCCAGCGGATGCAGCCGAGGGGCGCGGGCTGCTCACACCATTCTGTCCCAATGGGAGAACAGCTCAGCCCTCCCCGCCAAGGATCCCGTGCGGGAGGTCCCGTGCTCACCCGCTCCCGCAGCTTCTCCTTCAGCAGCAGGCTGATGATGGAGTAGGGCACGCGGAACCACATGGGCGCTCCCACGATGAAAACCTTCTTGAGCCGAGCCGGGAAGGCACCCTGCGGGCAGGAGGGGCTCAGACCCACGCCGCCGGTGAGGAACCGGCCCCTCTCCGCGCTCTGCCTGGGGCGGGGGGATGCGTCCCAGCAGAAGTGATGACCAGCAGACGGTCCCCGAGGTGGCAACGCCGCATACGAAGCATGCCGAGCCCACGGCTGCACTTATTTTCATGCTCCGATACGGAAATAAATTATTTCCTTGGAATTAGACAGGCAGAGGGTTTGGCTCCGCGGGGGAGAGGTAAAGCCCGGGAGTTGGAATTTGCACGGAGAACACACCCCGGCCAATATTTACTGTCATTTCTTTTTTCCGGAGAAGGGAGGAGGCACAAAATGCCAGCACGATTGAAAAATAATCTGCATCTGTTTTCCCAAAAGCGCTGCCAGCAGCTGCGAGAGGAATCCGGCACCGGGACAGCTGATCATCCCCTCCCACCCGCAGGACACGGCAGCCCCGGCCGAGTCCGGCCGCGCAGGCTCCCAACACCGTCCTGAGGTCCTGCGGGGCCACAGCCAGTGCTCTGCGGCTGAGACGCAGTCAGCACGGTCTGGCACGAGAATTTACACCAAAACCACAGGACTTCAGGTACCAGCTGAGCGAGTGGCCCGCCTGACGTCCCCAGACACCCGGCCGTTACCTTCAGCAGGTTGAGGATCTTCTTGCTGAGGTCCAGCTCGAAGTTGGTGTACTGTGAGCCCGCCATGTCGTAGATGAACACCAGCCCGTTCCTCTGGGTTTCGAAGCTGAGAGAGACGAAAGAGCGATGTCAACCCCGCGACATCCAACTGCTCAGCTCCCGCACGAGCAGACCTGCCCCACGCTAACTTCATCCTCCACTTGCCGACCCCACAAAATCCCCTTCTGTGCTTCCAGAAGGACTCAGGGACCCAAAGCTTGCAGCTGCATTTCCCAGCTGCTCCACCACCTCTTCCCACAACCCTTATTTAAGCCCAGCTCTGCACCGCCCACAATGGGCAAGCTGAAAACCAGAAAGAGCCCAGCAGGAGGAATGGGACATCCCCGGCTTTATATTTCTGGCAGGGCTCACGTTATGTCTCGCCAGCGGCAGGGCTCGCCCCCACCCTGGCTAAAGCCTGCAGGAATCAGGGGCTTTGCTAAGCCGGAATGTGGACATGGGCAGGGAAAGGCTGCGAAGAGCCTGATTCAGGGCTCGGGGGTTTTGTTTCCCATGGGGGTGACTGGCTTGAGTCCCAACCAGGGGAAGACGGGGAATCTCAGGCCATGGGGAGCTGCGACCCCTTCTGTCCCCTAACTACAGATGGGACAACACGGAGGCATGTGGACTCGGCCACAATTTCACCTTCAGAAACCCACATTCCCAGGAGAGACAGCACATCTTTCCCCTGCGAAGCCTTTCGAAGGGATTTCACCGAACTCTCAGCACGCAGCAGCATCTCCCCTTGCCCCGGTGATGAGGGAAGGGGCTCCCCGGGAACCCGCGGCCGTACGACGTGGTACCTCGGGTACCAGGCTCACCTCTCCACTGCTCGGTCCAGCAGGTAGAAGAGCGCCTGGAGCACCACGTGCTGCATGCTCTTGCTGGGGTGATGCAGCTTGGCCGTGAAGAGGGCGATGGAGGCTCCCGAGGGGTCTCGCACGCTCTGGTGAGGAAAACCAGGTCAGGCTTCCCCGGCAGCCGAGGACGCCCGCGCAGAGCAACCTAGGGAAGGGACACCCCCGCCTACCAGGATGGTGAACTTGCCGCTGAGCAGCTCCGAGCGCAGTGGCTCCTCATGCGGCTTCAGCTTCACGATGCCCTCCTTCAGCCGTGTCTCCTGCGGGCAGGGAGCCGGCGTGACAGCCAGCATGGGCACCCCAACCCCACCACTGGGTACCCAGCCCCGCTCGCTTACCCGGTAGGAGTGGAAGAGCTCGATGGCCCGCAGGACGTCAAACTTGCGGGCCATGAGGAACTTGACAGCCACGTTCCAGGAGAGCGGGGACACATTGTACTGGCCCGTCCACTTGTTGATCTCCTCCAGGAACTGCTTGGTCGCCTGCGGGAGAGAAGAGGGGCGTGCAAGGGAGATGGGAGGAGGAGCACCCGAGGAGCATCCTTGGTCGCTGCAGGAGCCACATGGTCCTTGGTGCGCGGGCAGGGGCTAAGCACGGCTTGGCAAACCCAGCAGCTCCTTGGGAGGAAGTGCTAGGAGTGCTGGCAGAGGAAAATCGGCTTTGGGGCTGGAGTAGGGCGAAAGGAGGATTCTACAGGCAGCAAACTCCCGCTCGGGCACAGCAGCCCAGGCGCAGAGGAACCCATCAGCCGGCAGCGGCCTCCTGGGGCTGCAGCTCCGGCGCAGAGCAGTGAACCCGGGTGAAGGGACGTGGACCAACTGGCCCAGTAAGGCCAGTTTCACACGGCTGCACAAGACCAGGCGAGGAGGGTTCGGTGCAGGAGGATCCCACCCTGCTCCCCACAGTCCCATAACACGCCGAGGCCACCCGGCATGAGCACGCTCCCCTCCCAAAGCACCGGCACCGCACACACCCGAAACCATGATAAACCGAGGAAAGACCCTCGTCCAATCCTAGCGCCGATGGAGCAGAGTTTCAAAATCCAACCTGCAACCTCCTGGCAGGCTTAAAGCCCTGAAGGCAAGAGAAAAAACACCTCCAAAATGTACTATTTTTACAAGCTCTGTGGGCTCAGTGATTCTGAGTGCCGCGCTAACGGAAGCAGCTTTGCTTTCTGTGTGTATTGACCCCCCGTTGACCAGGTGACCAGGAGAGGTGGGACAGCAGGGCCCAGCCTCCCACCGCGTACCGCTCAAAGGGTGCGGGCAGGAGGAAGCATCCTGCCCCGAAACGCCCCGCTCCCACCAGGGCACACCCCAAAACGGGGGGTTGTCATCCTCACAGGAGCAGAGGATGGCGATGACAGCACAAAGAGGAGGAGGAGGAGGGATGGTGAGCGCCGAAGGCCTGCTCCCCAGCAGGGAACGCGGGAAGGCGGCAGGGTTGGATGTCAACGGCGGAGCCATTCAGCCAGAAAAGCTCGTCGGCGTTAATGACTTCCGACGGGAGGAAGCGAAGGGCCGGGGTTTATCGGCTCAGAGGGGGCAGCGAGCCCCTCTCATGGGACACACCGCAAGAGCCTGGCTCGTCTGAGGGTCTCTCCGCAGCCCGCCTGGCATCACACAGGCATTTTTGGAAGGCGCACCAGCTCACCCGGCTGCTGGCAGCTGCTGAGGGCCAGCCCAGACCCCCAGCTGCCAGAAGCCCCCTCGCTCAGTATCCCAGCCCCGCAGAGCGGCTGGGCGAGCACCAGCTGGGAGGGAACTCGCGGAATTGGGCTGGATCTGCCGCCACAGTGCCGGGAGGAATGCGAAAGCAGATTTCGATTGCCCAGCTCCAAGCCCTCGCAAAAATCCCCCTTGAAGCATCACGAGCCCTCCCGGTGTGGCGGCGTGCCATGGTCAGCCGGCTACGGCTTGGCAGATGGATCGGTACCCCCGTCTCTGCCGATGCTGGGGGGAAGGGACTGGAGGGGAGCATTACACACACTCCCTGCCTCGCATTCCCGTTTCTCGGCCGGCGGGAGCTTTTCCTGGGAGCTGTACCCACGGGATGCCTTTATCCCCACAGCGTCATCTCCAACCGCCTCCGCTTCACCACAACAAAAGCAACTCTTCCCCGGCACAAATTTCTAACGATTTCCCCGCTGTAGAAGACGGGGAACCTCACCGGCCACACCCCCCCTTCGCCAGGGAGTCCCCGGCCACCCAAGGAGATGCAAGCCCAAAGAACCAGCAAGATGCTCCTTCCACAGCACGTGCAGGACGGCACGGAGCCGGGGGCCAGCCACGGGCACGCTCCCACCGCCCTCGGATGGAGACTAGAGCTGCCGCTGTGACTCGAGATGGGAAAGATGCCCCGAGACGATGGGAAGGACGCGCCGAGGGGCACGGTGGCAGCGGGGGGAGGATGCGACCTGCAGCTTGGGTCTCCTTCCTCACAACCTGACCCACCACGCTTCACACGGTCCCATCTCCAGCACCCGTCACCAGGGATGCTGGGGGTTTGGCTTTTTTTTTTGCAAGGGGGAAGACCCACAAGAACCGGTGCCGGCTTTGCAGGGTGGCTTGGCCATGAGTTCCAGCTTTCCCGGGGAGCAAAACAAACCCTCAAACTCACCAGTGCTGATGTTCAACAGCGGGTGAGCCAGGAGTTACCAAGCCGAGCATCAAAACCAGCCGTAGCTCTGCCCCCCGCCCCCGCATGCTCCACCGTGTCACAGCATCGTTTCTGGACCAATCCTATACGGATTCGTCCAGACGCCGAGCCGATCGCGGCAGGGATCGATCCCCGCCACAAGCAGCCCCGTTTCCACAAGCGACGGCAGCGCCGTGGGGTGAAACTGTCCGCGGCCGGGCGTCGGGAACAATGCTGGTCTTTGGAGTGCTGGCGTCATCCGCGTCCCTGCTTCGCTGCGCCGGGGCAGGGTGGTGACAAAGCCACTGCTGCAGGGATGTGGAGGGGGGGGTCTTCAAGCCTTCCTCCCCCGGGCTGCACAGGCAGCAAACCCAGCCACCTTCTTCAGTGTCAGGATGGGGGGAAATGAGTCCTGTGCAAATCGCAGCTGGGCTGAAACCCCCCCGAGGAAAATCGGTTTGGCTCCTCCGGGGGAGGCTGGGGAGGGACCTGCGGAGATCCTACGGAGCAGGAGAGGGGTGAATTCCCCCCATTCCCGGATCGCTGTCAGTAATGGGGAGAGTGGAGGAAATCCTGACGGTCCCGAGGAGGACGGAGGGGTGGCAGGAAGGGGATGTCGCAGCCCCAGCCAGTGCTTTACCCACAGAAAGAGAGAAACTTCCACTATTTTAGCTTCCAGGCCATGGAGGGCGGCCTGCCCCCGCCCCAGCCCGATGCTCCAAACCTGAAGCCATTATCGCAAAGCTCCCTTCGTCTCCTCCCTCTGGTATCCCCACACAAACCCAACATCTCGGGGACTCTGGGGGAGTCTCGCCGCAAACCAACCCCTCCCTGCCAGAGCAGGGTCTTCTAAAACCTCGCTCAGCGGAAGCTCTGCTCCCTGCGTGACGCAGGGGGAAGCACGAACTGCAGGCGCCCGCGGGGACGTGGGGCACGGACACCCCTCGCTCCTCGAGGTTTTATGACCCCGGCGATCGCGGCACCGAGCAGGGCGAGGCGGGGTGGAGGAGAAAGCCTTGGGAGTGCCACATTTCCCCAGCGCCGGCTGCGGGACGGGCTCCTCCAGCTCCCCGCGAGGCCGAGGGGTGTTCGGGACACTCCAAACCCTTAGGAGGGTAGAAATCAAGAAATCAAGGACACTTTAGGAAAACAGGCCAACCCGACCAGCCAAACGGGAGAGAGACGGCTCGCTCCCTCCGGCCTCGGCACTGCATGCGACGCCGTGCCCTTGGCCAGCCCGAGCATCGCCGCAGAGGCCGGTGGGAGCGCGGCTTTGGGGCGGCACATCCGACCCCGCTTCCCCGTCCCGGACGGGCACCCTCGGGGGTGTGGGGGACACACAGACAGGAGCCAGAGGAGGGTGGGCGACGGGGGCCCCACTCCCCCAGCCCCAGCGACATCCCCCGGCGCTGACGCAAGGCTGGCAGAGGAAGCTGGGACGTCACGGGAGGCCTGGGGCGTGGGAAGCGCGTGCACACGCGCCCCCACGCCGGCTGCCCACGGCTGGGGGGGGGACACCCCAGCACCGGGGGAGGGGGCAATCACAGAATCCCAGCATGGCAGGGGTTGGAAGGGCCCTCTGTGGGTCACCCAGCCCAACTCCCTGCCGAAGCCGGGTCACCCAGAGCGGGCTGCACAGGACCGTGTCCAGGCGGGTCTGGAATATCTCCAGAGAAGGAGACTCCACAGCCCCTATGGGCAGCCTGGGCCAGGGCTCCA
>Ga0065711_1011196_pt1 | contig 10026 bp, 8 predicted proteins | sample Hoacrofraction12_FD_59098 | JGI IMG/M metagenome (GOLD analysis project Ga0065711, IMG submission 59098) | Hoatzin crop microbial communities from Cojedes, Venezuela - Epithelial fraction 12 v2 (version 2) | ecosystem: Host-associated > Birds > Digestive system > Esophagus > Crop | place...
TCTGCAGAGAAGGAGACTCCACAACCTCCCTGGGCAGCCTGTTCCAGGGCTCCGTCACCCTCAGAGGGAAGAAGTTCTTCCTCATGTTCAGCTGGAGCTTCCCATGCTTCAGTTTGTGCCTGATGAGGGAAATTGATGTTTAGTTTGATTTTGCTATAGCTTTAGTTTGATTTTGTTACATAGTTTTGCAGCCATGTCCAGGCAAGGATTAAAGCTCTGACATTTAATTTGGTCCAATTCTTTGTAATCTTGCTAACAAGGACTGCTGTGAGCTCACATGTAGATAACAAGGACTGGTGCGAGACAGTTAAAAGAGACAGGGACTGATAAGGACTGATAACCAGAACCCTATTGTCTGTAAGAAGCCCTCCTCTAGCTGAAACTGGTATGGTGGCTTGGAACTCAGCCAACACAACTCAGCGATTTTGGGCCAAAGGTGAAAAGTATTCAGCGAGGAAGACTGCGAGCCTTCATCCAGAAGACCCCCACAGATGACCACCAGATGACATTGCGCAAGCGCTAAAGAAGAACGGGATACAATAATGAATTCCTGGAAATAATTATAATAATAACACCTATTCCCAGAACTAATTGTAATAATCCAGCCCACTTAGATAAACTTCGTAATAAATAGGTGCATACTGTGTGACTTGGTGTGCAAGTTAGGAGGAGCGATCCCCCTTGCAGCCGGCGCTGTAATACAACATACCTGCTTTATAACTCTGTGTGAGCTGTGGAGTTTGTTTCCACACGTCATGCCCATTGCCCCTTGTCCTGTTGCTGGGCACCACTGAAAAGAGTCTGGCCCTGTCCTCCTGGGAAGGTGGTGAGGTTTCTGTGACGGGCAGTAGGATGCCTGAGAGACCGAGGGCTTTTCCTTCTTTAAACAATGCAAAGTCAAAGTTGAACCCTAGAACAGTGTGTTGGCAGAAGATTTTTGGCCTGGCTGTGTGTTTCTGCCATTATTAGTCGGAACTGGACAGCAGGAAGGAGCTGCCATTGTGCTTGGCTCCAGTTACGCAGGGACTGAAGGAAGGGGCCAGGCTGGACGAGCTGTGCTTGGTGGCTCAACTGCGACCAGTGCTCAATGGTCAAACAACCCAAATGGAAAACAGCTACTGATCGAAGGCAGCATAATCTCTTAATTCATTCATGAAATAATATTACCAACTTCAAAACCTGATGTCTCTGATGCCTAATTTTCAGGACAGGCAAGGGGAAATCTGAAGAGTTTTTGTGTTGTACATAGTTCCTTCTAAAGGAAGATGTGCCAGTCCAACTGTCAAGTTAGCTGGAGAAGTCTAAGGCATTCTTCACTTCTAAGTCTCTGTATTTAACTGGCTTCAGGTCTGCTTATGTTACATCTGGTGAAAAATAAGTATTTCATTTTTTTACACTTTTTGAATCTACTGAGGTTCTATTTTGAATCTATTTGAGGTTTAACAAGGCCAAGTGCCGGGTCCTGCACTTCGGTCACAACAACCCCATGCAGGCTTGGGAAGAGTGGCTGGAAAGCTGCCCAGCGGAAGACGATCTTGGGGTATTGGTTGACAACCGGCTGAACATGAGCCAGCAGTGTGCCCAGGTGGACAAGAAGGCCAACGGCATCCTGGCTTGTATCAGGAATAGTGTGGCCAGCAGGAGTAGGGAGGTGATCGTGCCCTTGTACTCAGCACTGATGAGGCCGCACCTGGAGTACTGTGTTCAGTTTAGGGCTCCTCACTACAAGAAAGACATTGAGGTGCTGGAGTGTGTCCAGAGAAGGGCAACGAGGCTGGTGAAGGGTCTGGAGAACAAGTCTAATGAGGAATGACTGAGAGAACTGGGATTGTTTAGCCTGAAGAAAAGGAGGCTGAGGGGGGACCTTATCGCTCTGTATAACTACCTGAAAGGAGGTTGTAGTGAGGCAGGTATTGGTCTCTTCTCCCAGGTAATTAGCGATAGGAGGGGAGGCAATGGCCTCAAGTTGCATCAGGGGAGATTTAGATTGGATATTAGGAAAAATTTCTTCACCAAATGGGTTGTCAGATACTGGAACAGGCTGCCCTTTGAAGTGGTGGAGCCACCATCCCTGGAGGTGTTCAAAAAACGTGTAGATGTGGCACTTCGGAACATGGTTTAGTAGGCATGGTGGTGTTGGGTTGGCAGATGGACTTGATGATCTTAGAGGTCATTTCCAACCTTAATTATTCTATGATTCTAGCTTCCTTCCTTTGACCAATACTAGAAGCAGGATCAGTGTTTCTGACTTGTGTCAGACTTGTGAAAATAATCTCTAAAAATGCAAGACTGGTGAGGTGAGATGTCTCACAGTTTTCAGCAGTATCCAAAGTGTATGTGAATTTGGGATAACTGGCAAGACTATCACATGTGGGTGCAACTGGGGGAGTTAAAAGAGTAAACTAAAGTCCTTTCTTTATATGATTTCTGAAATACATCTTATGGTTTTGAACTCTTGGGGTCAAACTTAATGAAAGTAATAACAAAAAGTGAACAGTCTGCCTTCCACAGATATGTGTATTGACTCACTGCCTGTTGGGATTAGAGTGCAATTTATTAATGTTTCAGCCAACAACAGTCAGCGCTGAGATATTGCATGTAGCTACATTTGTCCTTTGTGCTTTAAGTATAGGTGGTGATAACAACCCTCCTAGTTCTTTTCTGAAACCTGGAGGAAAGTTTTAATGAATTTTTCATCAGCCAGAAAATACGAGTGAATTAGGGTCTCAGTTTGTCAGATGTAGCTGTAGTTCAAAGATCATTCCTCTGACCATCAGCCATAGGCAGCCTGCTCTCTTTATTGCAGTGTTTCATTCAAGCTATTTGCCTCATTTTTCTATTACATGTGCATCAGGACGTGCAGGCTCCAACGTACTCATCACGCCATATGGTTTCAGGAAAATACTGGCAAGTTGTGCAGCTACTAGTTCTTACTAGTTGTCTGCATGAGACTGGTGAACACAGGCTGGTGTTCATTCTGCCACTGCTCGCAGATGTAACACTGTGAGTAACACGTCCTGATTTCTTGATTTTTCTTTTGATTTGAGAGACACTAGAACAATTTAAAACCAAAGTTTCATTTGTCCAACGTTACAGCTCCTGTGTCTGTGATGAATACCTTTTATTCTCTTGAGGGTTTTTAAAATGATTTCCTCCATTTTTATTGTATTACAAACATCTGTGAATGTGAAGTAGACTTACAATGCTCAAATCATAAAATAAATGCAGCATTGGGGTTGAGATTTGTTTGAAGAGAGATGATATGTTTTAAAGCAAACCTCTTTTATGACATTATTTCATAAACCATGTGGTATCTAATATTCAAGGAAAGTCAGTAAAGCCCTTAGCATAATTGTAGTGCTGTTGTTTAAAACAACTATTTTCCTAATTCAGTTTCAAAACAGAGCAAACAGCTGTAGTCTATGAATATGTATGTGTTGATCTCTTCAGCTTCATTATGTGTAATGTAATGGGTAGCAAATTTAGTCGTGGAATACGAGAATATTTTGTTTTCATGAGGACACCAGAAGAGGATCTAGCCTCCTTTCTGTCCAACACGCAGAATCACAGAATGGTAGGGGTTGGAAGGGACCTCTGGGTATCATCTAGTCCAACCCCTCTGCCAGAGCAGGGTCACCTACAGCAGGCAGTTTTTCCTTTACTGTTAATAAAAGATGGACCTGATCCTCTGATCACATCTAGGGTGACAATCAAACTACCCAGTAAGGTTAAGAAAAAGTTAATTACACACATACAAAATTGCTGCATGGCTAATTTGCAGCCATACTGTCTGGTTTTACTTCCTGTCATCCCAAGCCCATCTAAGTGGACTGGCCAGTTTTGCTTGAACATCTCCTAAATCTTCTGGAGCAACAGTTCATACCTGTGTTGATCCACATATGAACAAAACTCTTTGTCCTATGTGACCTGCCTGCATTTTTTTTTTTTAAAGTAATAATAATTAGAATGGCACAGCTTTCAGAGCTTTCACTCTAGAAGTATTTGAAGTGTGAGACAGAAATGTCCTTTTCTGTGGCCAATAATAAAAAGTGAATTGCATTACTGATTTGGCAGTAGCAGTTCTATTTTCTAATTAGATTACTAATTCACATAAAAGTACCATCAAATGTTCAGTGTCTGCAGCAAGCAGCAAAAACTACCTTGGTTTGAAATGCTAGTGGAGGTTCAAAAGGGTAACAGGAATGATTAGTTAGCTTTAGATGGTCTGAGACTATGACCTCTTTTCAAGGAGCTTTAAAGAAAAAGCAAAAAAAGGCTAAAAAGTCCCAAAGGAATTAATGTACCCCAACAACAGTATAAGGCAGGAATGGTAGAAAGTTAACGTTACTTTTATACGTGTGTAAGACAGATGCAGTTAATTTTAAAATGTTATAGATAGGGAAAAACAGGTAAGGAAATGTACAGTACTCATCAACAGAAACAAGTAAAGGCTAGACTGGTGAGTGATTTAAAGCTGCTCACCACATTGTTGTAAAAATCCATTGTAGCAATTAATTTCGGCTTTCAGTAGTGAAAAAACCCTAGTTTTCATAGAAATGACTCTGTGGCTTGCTTAACCACCAGTAAAAAAACCATTCACGGCCATTTCATTGTAAAATTTTTATATTTATAATCAGTTGCCAGTTAAATAATAATTTTGTTAATACTTAGTTTGTGGCATATTTTTCCAACCTCTTATTTTTATGGTTTATTCCATAAATGGGTGGTAATTGCAATATTTTATGAGCATCCAAATGTAGTTGATGACAGAAGATGTTTCTACCAAGCATAGTTAGACTGCAGAGATCAGATCCTTGGGGTCTGTGTTAAGACATTTACTCTGTCACTGCTCATTTTGGCAGGAGGCACAGTGGATGCAAACTGATGATATTAACCAGCTCTGAAAGCAGAGCAGATAGCTAATACCAATTCAGCCCCTCAAACCATCCAGTAGTTCCTGGTAGATTTTTTCCCCCCAGTCTCTTCTCAAGCAAGAGTTCTCAGTGACAGCTCTGCTCACTAGGAAGACAGCTGTCAGGGGGACAGCAAAAATAGATTGGAATGATCACAATTTTTTAGAAATTCTCAGAAAGTGCTGAGCAGCCGCTGTCAGAAAAGTTAGTGTCTTGCAGATGTCTCGGAGCAAGAGTCTTGAAATTGCATCCAGAATCTCCAAATACTTTTCAAAACTCTGGCCATGTGTACTTTGAGAATAAAATCTACATGCAAATTAAAGATATTATTACAGAATTCTCATGTATGTAAGAAAAGTTTTCAATATGATATATATACACATGTATGTATTTGAAGACAAATAATAGTTTACAATATAAATGATTCACAGATGCTTGATTTTTAAGTCATTAATTACCCCAAAGTTAAAGAGACTTTACAACGTATTTATTCAAACGGAGGAGATATTGCATTGGATTACATAATTTTCATCCTTTCCTCTGGCATCAGGAGTGTCTACAGTTACAGTTTTTCTGGCAGATTAGAGCAACTTTGATAGATTTTGGTTTTAGGATTGGTAGTGTTTCTGTAAAGGGGTTTATAATACCATATTTAAATGAGGTTCGTGTTATTAAAGTTTAACTTACTTGTCCAGCTGGGGGCAGAAGGGGAATGACTTACAGAACTTTCACCAATACAGAATGGGTGGTGATGTGATGTCTCAGATACTGTATGTGAAACTCAGGTTTCCTGCAGTATTATCTGACAGGAGAGCTGGCTATGTGCATGGGTCCCAGTTGATCATGCTGCGGTTTTTCATACTCCAGATCAGTGACATTATGTCTTAGTCAAGCTCCCAGTCCATTCCACTGAGCTGCTGATGTACCTCAGCGTATTCTGTGTATCTTCACTTGCAGTGTTCTCTTCTCTGCTGTGTAATAGGAGACTAATGTCAAAATTTTTGATTACCATAACATCCAAAAATAGAATCTAATTATTCTCTTGCATTTGCAGTCTCAGCTAGCTTTTTCTTTGAGAATCAATTAAAACCCTCTAGAAAAGAATGAATGTGCTCCAGTTTTGCTGCAAAGAATATTTATTCTGTGTTATTTAAAGTACTGATAACAAATAATGCACGTTATGTTCCATGCCGTTTGGTTTTGTTTCTTTTTTCTTGGTTTCAAATGCTTTTGCAGTCTCACTGGTCAGTCCCTAATAAGTTGGGAACCAACAGGGCAATTTCAGCCACAGACAGGCACAAATAGAAGTCTCAAAAGCAAAACAGTTCTGATGGTTTTGTGGAAATCTGCAAAAGGTTAGGCCAGAGTGAACTGAATTAGTGACCTCACTGAGAGAAAAAAGCATCACGTGAACTCAACATTTTTTCACGTTGCTTGGCGTGGTCTGCTGAGGCATGCTGTGCATATGAGCTACAGACACAACCAACAACAGTCAGCGCAGGTGCAACACCAAGGCAGGCCTAACGTGTGCTTCTTCCTTCCCAGAGGGCAGTGAGGGAATGTGATGGGGCTACCAAGTTTTAGGGGATGAATGAGGTCATGATGAAAATAACAGAGAAGTTGGGATCGTTGCAGTGGAGGTACAGGTATGTGCGACGCAAACCCATGGGAAATCACGCTTCACTCATTCCACTGATCACATAAAAAAAATATTTATGTTTTTCATGTTCACACCTTTTGGAGAAAGACATGTCACATCCATTAAAATAATCAGACAAGTTTCTAAAAGGCCTGTGAGCGAGAGCCTCTGCTGCGAAAAAGAAGACTTAATTTCCTATCACAGTGGGCCAGATTCTCAGCTTGTGTGAATGGGCAGGATTAATCTGAAATGAACTGAGTTGTGCTGACTTAATGCCAATTGGCCTACTGTTCCAGGATGTTAAAAATACTTCCAAGCAAATAGAGAAAATAAATAAAAAATTTAGTCAGGAATATGTTTTGGGAAAACTAGCATAAAATTAGAATATGAAAAGCTGTTACATTGTAATAGAAAATGGTAAGGTGGTAAAATATTAACTATTTTAAGATCTTGTATCAAAACTAAGTAGGAAATTCATCCCTTTCTGTCCCTAAACATTTCTCAGTTTTCTTTGCCCTGTAACAGGAAGCAGTATCTCTTTGGCAAGAAGACCTGGACTGGGATAAAAGCCTGAAAAATGTGATGCAAGAAGGACACTGGGACTGTGAGGAGGAATCAGTGGCATGGTGAAATACGGAGTGGCATCAAGAGACGGGAGCCTGGGAATCACTCTTGGTTGAAATGCACAGAGTCATCTATTCTCACTACAGCATCTCCTCTGCTGTGCTAGGAACAGACTCTAAGGCACAGGAATCATAGAATCATAGAATACAATCATAGAATGGTTTGGGTTGGGTGGGACCTGAAAGATCATCTAGTTTCAACCCCGCTGCCGTGGGCAGGGACACCTTCCACCAGACCAGGTTGCTCAAAGTCCCATTCAACCTGGCCTTGAACACTTCCAGGGAGGGGGCAGCCACAGCTTCTCTGGGTAACCTGTGCCAGGGCCTCACCACCCTCATGGTAAAAAATTTCTTCCAAATATCTAATCTAAATCTACCCTCTTGCAGTCTAAAGCCATTACCCCTGTCCTATCACTCCCTGCCCTTGTAAAAAGTCCCTCTCCAGCTTTCTTGCAGCCCCCTTCAGATACTGGAAGGCTGCTCTAAGATCTCCCCACAGCTTGCTCTTCTCCAGGCTGAGCAACTCCAACTCTCTTAGCTTTTCCTCATAGGAGACATGCTTCAGCCCTCTGATCATTTTTGTGGCCTCCTCTGGACCCGCACCAACAGCTCTATGTCTTTCCTGTGCTGAGGACTCCAGAGCTGGACGCAGGACCTCAAGGTGAGTTCTCACCAGAGGGGAGCAGAGGGGCAGAATCCCCTCCCTCAACCTGCTTGCCATGCTTCTTTTGATGCAGCCCAGCATATGGCTGGCCTTCTGTGCTGCGAGCGCAAGTTGCCAACTCTTGTTGATCTTCTCATCAACCAACACCCCCAAGTCCTTCTCCTCAGGGCTGCTCTCAATCCAGTCTGCCCAGCCTGTATTTGTGCTTGGCATTACCCAGACCCACGTGCAGGACTTTGCACTTGACCTGTTTGAACTTCATGAGGTTCACACAGGCCCACCTCTCCAGACTGTCCAGGTCCCTCTGGATGGCATCGCTTCCCTCCAGTGTGTTGGCTGCACCATGCAGCTTGGTGTCATTGGCAAAATTGCTGAAGGTGCACTCAGTCCCACTGGCCATGTTGCTAACAAAGATTTTAAACAGCGCTGGTCCCAACATCGGCCCCTGAGGAATGCCACTTGTCACTGGTCTCTACTTGGACACTGAGCCATTGACTGCATGCAACTCTTTGAGTGCGACTATCCAGACCATTCCTTATCCACTGAGTGGTCCATCCATCAAATCCACGTCTCTCCAATTTAGAGACAAGAACATCATGCAGAACTGCTTTGCTCAAGTCCAAGTAGATGACATCAGTTGCTCATCCTGAATCCCATCACTCCTCTGCTGTTAGCTGATCTTAAGAAGTACTGATTAACTGGAAATACTGGGGTTAGAGGTAGGTAACAAATGACCTGGATCATCTCACCTAATTTCATTTCTTAAAAAGAAAAAAATTCCCTCCCACAACTGCTGGTAAGTCTGGAACTTTTTGTTCAGCTGCTTTATAATGTTTTAACCCTTTCTGTCTTTTTCGGTCAATTTTGAAACAAAGCCATATGGAGCAAAACCCCCGGTAGCTTTAATTTTGAAAATAACAATATAGATGTAACTTTTTTTTCTATTTTTTCCAGTCATAATTGTTTGGCACATATGTCAGATTTGCATTTTTCTGCAATTTTACAGTGTGGGAAATACATAAATAAATCACTGAGCTCTATTTAAGAAATGCCAGGAGATGGCGTGCGCATACTTCATTTGTTCCCTCAGATTCAAGCGCAGAGTTTTGCAGTGCAGGTACCTGATCATATGTGTTTGCTTCCACTTGGACTTCTGACACATTTTAGGTACATACCAATTAGTGTTTACCAAATGAAGAACTATTCTCTAATTTGTTTACTCACTGCTGTTCAACGTGTGTCCCAATGGAGCGTTTGTTACCTCTTCAGATTTTGCTTTTGAAACTTAATTTCCTTGTGGACTTCTGCTTTAGTGCTCATCAATACTTGTCTGAGTTCCTCACAGAGTGTAACGTGTTAATTTGCTTTACACAGAACCTTTTTGAGATGAGGAGATAAGACACTTTTGCCTTGTTTGAACTGAGGCACAGGGAGATTAAGTTTTGGGATATAGAGTTTGCAATGCAGAAAACCTATTTTTTTTCTGGAGTATTTGTCTAGAAGGGCAATTGCTACTGCTGTACGAAATGGTCCCTTGCAGAAGCAGTCACTGCCAATAACTGTGAACTCACTTCCAGTATCTCCAGTGGTTTCCCACTCCAGTCCTGTCTCCTAAATCTAAAGTCCATCTTTCCCTTTCTTAATCCCTCTGCAGCAACATGGGTGGAGAGGAGTGGTTGTTGTTGCTTCTTTCCTGGAAAAAAGCGAGAAAACGTAAATAGTTGCTAAAGTCAAGGTAGGGTTTCGGCATTATGGAAGAGGTGGGGAGTCCCATAGTCGAGGGGAACTAAAGCAAGAGGATGGAGACTAAGTATGGGAGATGGTGGGAGAGGAGAAGGGTGATCTTCTCTGTCTCAGAGTCTCCAGAGCCATGCTGACATCCCTCAGTATCTCTCACCAAAAGCCTACACAGATTCATCTGCTTGCCTTATAGCCAGCCTCTAAACCATGGGGTCTTCCCAGCCCCTCCATGTGTTTCTCCTGCTGTTCTTCTGTCATCTCCTGCCAGCTTTCCTCTTACACATTTGCCGCCCACATTGCCGCTGCCACCAAGCGGAATTTTGCCTACAGAGCTGAAAAGCTGAATAAAAGATGCCGTCACCAGAGACATACATTAGAGAATATTTCCCAACTTTAGCGTCATTAATTTTTTTCCCTTCCCTTCCCTTCCCTTCCCTTCCCTTCCCT
>Ga0065711_1052286_pt1 | contig 10026 bp, 5 predicted proteins | sample Hoacrofraction12_FD_59098 | JGI IMG/M metagenome (GOLD analysis project Ga0065711, IMG submission 59098) | Hoatzin crop microbial communities from Cojedes, Venezuela - Epithelial fraction 12 v2 (version 2) | ecosystem: Host-associated > Birds > Digestive system > Esophagus > Crop | place...
CTGGGCCCAGTACTGACCCCTGGGGGACACCACTTGTCACCAGCCTCCAACTAGACTCAGCGCCGCTGATGACAACCCTCTGAGTTCTGCCATTCAGCCAGTTCTCTATCCACTTCACCATCCACGCAGCTCGAGGCGCCCGGTGGCACCTCAGCTGAGCTCCCACTGTACCACCGCTGCCGCTTTCGCCTCTGCGTGAGCAGAGGGTACAGACAGGGCTTGGGGTGTAAAGGACGAGAATCTACAGTGTGTAACGCCCTCAGAGCCCAGCCGCCAAGCAGCGAGCTGAATACGCGATGTAACGGGGGTGGGAGGACAAAAAAACCAAAAACCCCAAACCACCACTTCTTTGAACTTCTTGAGCAGTGCAGTAGCTAGCTTTTAAGGTTAAGCAAACTGCCCTACATTTAAAGAAAAATAAATAAAAAGCACACCACACATACAAACCAGGGGATATGCACAAAGTAGGAAAGTGAAAATCCCAGAGAGAGTCTGAAAAAACAATTCTGCGCAGACTCCAGTAATTCTGCTCCTGTTCCACAGGAGCTGGATTTAAGAGTGAACCACAGGGAGCTATTAAGCATGTTTCTTTCTTCTTAGAAAATCCAAATATCTGTGAAGCATACCCTCTGGTCCGTACAACTGAGAGATTCCGTGTTTGATTCCAGAGGTCTATGGGAATATTTCATCTGGAGAGAGTGAATGCAGAAAAAGACGGAATAAACAACTCTGCCTGGAGCCAGACCTAACGCAGACAAACGCTGCCCCACGCAATCTGCCAGCTTGGTTCATGAAAGCACATTCAGACCATTAGTAACTGCCACATGCTAATAACCTTTAGCAAACTTTCTTGCAGTCTCAGACACACCCTCATCCAGACTTTAAGTTGATATACAAGTCTGCAGAGAGAAAAAGGTACAGAATACAAGTTTAACTTTGATGCCAAAGGCCATGGGTGGAATCATTCACAACATCATTCACACACCAAATTGGCAGTGAAACAGAGATTTAATGATACCTTGGATGAGCTAATACAAGCCCTTTCTAGCTCCCAAGACCTCACTCTGTAAGATTAAAATTCCAAATTTTCCAAGGTCTTTAATGCCAAAAGGTTAATTTGCAATCAAAAAAAGAAAAAAAAAAAAAAGTGAAACAGGGAAGAACAGGAACACTTGGTTTAAATTCTGGATGAAGAGCCAAGCCGAAGGCATTTATTTTGTGCAGCTAAAACAACAGCCGCCCCAGCAGGCACAGTGAGGATGCAGCAGCTCCATCGATCACCTCCGTACCTGCCGAAAGTGCCATCGCACACAAACCTGGGAGAGCTGGCCCGGCTTAGCCCTGGGCAGAGCTTCTGCCTGGCTTCTGCCCGCCACCCCCACCCAAACCAAGCGTGCTGCCGTGCTCTCCCCAGCACTGCCTGTCAGCACAGCAGCCGTGGCCCACGCTGCAAAGTGGAAAGCTGATGCTCCAGGCACATAAAACCAGCCTCTGAAACAAAGCCACAGGGCGAACGTCTTCGCTCCCCAGCGAGCGCTGGAGTTGTTTACCCCAGCCCACTTCATCTTCAAGCGCAGATCCTGCATGGAGCAGCTTCAAGAAGAGGAGACAGTCACAACCCCGAACAGTGCACGCCTGCAAGAGCCTTTCAGGAGGTGCATCTCCCCCTCCAGTTTAGGGCTTAGTTCTTAGTCCATTTCTAAAAGGGCTTCAGGGCTTAAAATCAGGAGGGCTCCAGCCGCGAATCACAAGGCAACGCTGCTAAGCCAGGCACCCTGACACTGCCAAGGGCAGAGTTCAAAGACACTCCGACCTGCGGTGTCCACCGCTAAGTCCTTACGACCCCCTGCTCAGCACGCTGCTTCACACAACGCCCGTTCTGATGCCCTGAATTCTTCTGAACTCTTCATTCTATTAAGATTTAAGAGGAGAGGCTGAGAGAGAGCAGGGACTGCCCAGCCTTCAGAAGAGAAGGCTCCAGGGAATCTCATCAACGCGTAGCAATGCCTGCTGGGAGGGAGCGAAGACCAGAGGCTGTTCTCAGCGGTACAGAGCGACAGCACAAGAGACAACGGGCATGACCTGAAATGCAGGAAATTCTCCCCAAACATCAGAAAAAGCCTTTGTACCGCGGGGGTGGCCAAACGCTGCAGCAGGTTGCCCAGAGAGGGCAGGGCGTCTCCATCCCTGGTGATGCCGAACGCCGACGGGCCAAGGCCCTGAGCAGCCGGCTCCAGCACTGCTCTGCGCAGCGCGGGGCGATCTCCAGAGGGTCGCCCAGCCTCTGTGGTTCACCGGCTCCTGCCGAGACCCGTGGGTTCTGCTCCGAAGACCACAGACCCGAACACAAGATACTCAAATATCAAGTATTACATTGTGCAAATCTCTTCATGAGTCCAGGGCACTGGACCCTATTTTGAAAGTAAAGAAATTACTGAGATAAGTTACCTGCATCTGCATCACAAGGAAGGACAAACTATCATCATTTGCATAACATCCCGAGAGTCGTACATCAGTAATCCTCATAGGTTTGTTACACATTAAACAGCAAATACAATGATATGTTATGTTTATCAATCTTACAGCAACAATTCAGGCAGAAAGACAGAAAGAAACATGCACTGAAGAGGGTAAAGGCCACCAGGAGGGGAATGTCTTTACTGGTATATAACACCAGTTTGAAGCCAAAGGAAAAAGTAATGGTATTTTAAAACAGCAACAAAGACCCTTTCTGCCTCCACATAAGTAACCTGCCCAGCCAGCATACTGCTGTTTACACACAAATATTTACTGTATGCTTCCATTTAGTTCAAGTAAATGGATACAGGCAGCAAAACCTGATCACATAAAAACGAAGACATTTAACATTTGATGCTCTCTAATCCCCGAGTGGATCTCCTCTTTCCTGTGTCTTCCCAGGCTTTCATTCACCATTTAATGGTTACCTCTGTTTAAGGCAACATCTTTAATGCCCATGCTGACTTTTAAAAACTCTTTGTGTGGCAAAATTAATTTAGAAAAATTTTATTCTGTTACAACTTTCCAACAACTGAATTGTTCTTTTAATAAACAATGATGAAGCCAAGCATTATATTATTCTTAATAAGGAGGAAGAGGCACATACTGTGGGTGTAATCGGTGGGAAATTAAGAAACATTACTCCTAGCTCAGCTGTTGATCTGCTGCCTGACCTTCAGCTGCTTCCTCTGATTATCTCCATCTTCTAAACATTAGCAGCCTTTTTCTTCCTAGTAATGCAGACCTGCAAAGGTGCCTTCTCCTCTTATTTCTGTTATCAACAAGATAGCACGGTTATTATCAAGATTAGCTCACTTGCTTTTAGACACATACCAAAAAACAGTTCTTCTGTACTGGTTTTCAATGACTTTTTCACCTTTCCTCCGGAAATTTGGGCCACATAAAACAACACTGCAGTAGGGTATTTATCTAAGTATTCATAGTCATCATCTTTGACAATTGATCAGTAGCAGACAGCAAATTATGATCCCTGAAGTAAATATTTTCAACAGATACAAACACTACCTTCAAAAACTAGGTAGATCTTATCAGCACCAACAGCTGAGTCTCCTCCTGATACAATTATCATTGAACTATCAAAAGCACAAAATCTTACATTATTTATAAAGCCTTCCTTGATCCTTCATTTTCTGAAACCAAATGAGGCAATTTCAGGAAGCAAAACTAATTGCATGAAGAAAGAGAAGTGAATGGCTGCCAGGACTTCAAGGTTCAGGGCATTCTACCACTGACTGCAAATAATGGGTCATTTAAACTCTATTTCTTACAGCAATATTCAACATAAAGAGCTAATAAAAGACTTAGGCTGTATCAACTTTTGGACCTCTCTAAATAAAACCTCAAACAGAAGGGAGGATGATGCAGTGGAAGAGAAACACCAAACATTCTCCTGGTTCCACAGGCATCTACTTGCTGTTTCTGTATCAAAGGAACATTTACACTATCACCCCTGTATCAAGTCATTACAAAACTATTAAGTGAATTCTAAACCTATTTCAACTCCATCCATCAAGCAACTGAACAGCCAGAAACAAGGAGGAGAATGAAACAGTAACCCCAGCTTAGGATCCCAGCCCATGAAGTAGGCTACACGTAAAGCTCGAGGTTACTGGTAACGTTTTGCCGTGTTTGGTCTAAACTGATACAGACCAAGGAGCACAGATGACTTCTCCACTGACCTGCTTGTTGATCCAGATGACAGTGAGAACGCAGGAGAGACTGATCTCTGGCCTTCCTCCAAGGAACGAGCTTCACTTCTTTTGCCATCGGGAGTGTCTGGTTTGAGTACCTGGGCCTTTCCAAGGACGGCAGCGGTGTGATGCTCTTCCGCGTGTTCTACCAAGGCGAAAGGCAGAGATTAGCAAGGATGACAAAGCAAAACACTATTGTCTAAATTTTTGCAGCTTGGAGACGGATTTTAAGAAAAAAGCAAAGCTTTAAAATATTAAAATACCAGCGCCTCATTCCCACTACTTTGCTTCCCGAAACTCTCACCGTTTCAAAGGTTTCCTTTCTTTTCCTGCACAGTAAGAAGAACCCCCCCCTCCAAGAGCCGGAGGCTGAAACAGGAACGTTCCGTTGCTGTGAGTTTCAAACACCAAGGAGGAGAGAAATAAAGGGTAAGGAGATTTGTCACAGTCCCTAAGATGAAACTTTCTTTCAGAAATTAGCAAACACTTAATGAGACAGGGCTGTTCTCTGCTTCTTGCTACGAGCTCACTTCATCTGCTGCATGAGACAGCTTGACAGCTTTAAAGTTTTACAGATCACGTTAACAGGCTTGTTTTCAATAAGAGAAGCATTACAATTTATTTCCTTATGCATCCAAGAAAGAGAATGTCAATCTAGATAATTGACATTTCCTTTTTTTAATAGGAGAAATCATTTCTAGACAAGAAATATCATAAATTGATATTGTGTCAAATATTTTTATCTACAAAAAGATGAACAGTTCTCTGAAAAGATACCTTCCACCTCTCCAAAGAGAAAGGAAAGGCAGACTAGAAAGTAGAGTATGTAAAGATAAACTGCTCTTATGCCACACCCACAACTATTTTCAAATATTTGAGTTATTTAACTAGAAAGTTGCACGGGGAATGGGAACCATACCGAAACTCAGCTCATTAATAATCCTTATTACAGCCATTGACAGCAGTGCTGTGTCCACCCTCACCAACCAAGCCATACTCCTGCTCAAGCCACTTTGACCTTGCTGCCCCTCCAGAAACGACTGCGACCGAAATTGCCAAACAGAATGTCATTAGAGTGGGGAAGAGCTATACAATCTTTGAATTTGGCTACAGTTTGCCCTTTCCCTTCCATTAAAATGCATAATTAAATATCAGGAGCTGGTTTTGTCTGCTGAAAACAGCCGGCAGATTACAGTGAGTCAGTTGTCCAACTAATGAAACCTAGCGCTGAAATGAACAGGTTAAAAATAGCCAGGCCCTGGCAGTAATGCAGCCCAGAAGAGGGGTATCACAAGTATTCATCACATTCTGCTGGCGCTTCTCCTTAGGCAAAGCAAAAACCTATGATGAGAATCGTAAAATGGAAAGACTGGAAATTGAACATTTTAAGTTTAAAGACAAAACAAGACGATGTAAATCAGGAGGGTACGATTAAAACACCACCCAAGCCAGAGTGAGACCTCCAGAGAGGTTTACGTTACACCAACCAACACTATAGCAGAGGGCAACGGGGGACATGCAGGGGGTTAAAAAAAAAAGTATGTTTTAATCTGTACAATTCCAGTGCTTCCCTGAGAATCCGAAGGAAGTGGGTAAGGAAAGCATACAAAGCCTTTGCTCTTCTTCGCAGTTGTGCTTTCAGACAGCAAGTCATCAGACCACTGCTGGTGTTCTTCCTTCCACATATTATAATTTCTAGTTTAATAAAGGTAATTACTGTTAACGAGGAACACTGAAGAAACAGGCTTCAGGCATTTGTCCTTCACCCACAAATAATCTTTTTGCTTTGTTCTCCAAATGGCTTACAAACAGTCAACCAGGTGCAGATGCTTGGCATAAAAGTAGGAGCTGAAATTTCAAAGATGATTGAACACCCCGGGCACAAGCAGCAGAACGAATATTGTGCAGGTTTGTCAGAAGCAGGCGAGGTGGCACCGTGTACTTCAGCCCACACGGCAGAGGTTGATACACCTGATACAAGTCATTTTCTACCTGAGCACTCTTGGAAAAACTGTGGGGCTTTACGTGAGCTTCTCAAAGCCCGTGGTCAGTGCACAAAGCAAAAGCTTACACAGAAGACAGAAACCCGGTACTGCACAGTAGCCGATCTCTCCACAGAGCATAGCTAGAAATGAATACTTCAAAGTTTGTGATCCCATTATCTAACAACACATTGCTTCTGTCTCTGCCACAGAAGAGGAACATCACTGTAAATTATGTCAAACACGATAAACTTTATCCTTCAGATTCCTTAATTTTTACCCTTCACATGGAAAGGATTTATGCATAGCATCGAGGTCTGCATGAAATGATAAGGACAAAATTCATACCATTATATTGGTATTTTCATTTCTTTTTACTCTTGAGAGCTCTGCTAGAGGAGACAGCACAGGAGACAGCCAAAGATTAATTCTGTTCAACTGAGGAAGAGCCGGGATTTGTGAGAGCTGATGCAAACTGAACTGCTGTATGTTCCCAGGGACACAGACAGCAGCACACCCAGTTCTGGCCAGTGGAACTCTCTCCAAAAGTTGGTATCTGTAACAGACTGTAACTCCCCAAGTTATACTAGGTTGAGGAGCACTCTTCTAAATCTCACATTCAAAGGTAACACACGTACACTGCCAAAGCAACCAGCAACACAAAACAAACTGAACAAAGCTCTAGGGAACAAGTTAAGAGCACACGTGGGTATTTATCTGACATTGGGGGTAGTGAGGATCATAAACATACACTGGATGTTGTTCCTAACTCGTAAAGAACTGAGTAACTGCAGTTGTGCATTCCCACTTTTCACTGTGTTGAACTATATAAAACCAAAATGAAGCAAGTTTAAAAAAAGAGAGGCAACATAGGGTATAAACAGTCTAAAGGAAGCCAAAGTATTTTACTGCTGCACCCTCAGGGCAAATAAATACTTCTTCCAATCCACACCAATGTCCTTGCAGATCCCAGTTACCGACTCCCTGTCTCATCAATGATACAGAAAAGCAAGCCAAGCCCAGGCTCACCTTCATCTCAACGTGCAGACTGTCACATGTCCACTCTCAGCAACTTCGTAGGTTTGGTCTAGTACCCAAGATCCCAGTTCAACCAGGCTAATTCAAACATGCACCTATAGCAAGTACACGTGTACACAGTCCCACTAAAAGCACAGGCACTAGTTTGCTTATGCAGCACACTAAAATCCATGGCAATCTTTTCAGGGTCCGTTTGATTCTTACGCATTTTTTTTCCCCTTAAGGACTGCAGGAGAAGAATAATGGGAGGAAAGGACATTTCTTTGGGAAACCTCCAACTTATTAGTGTGGATCAAAGAGGGAGACCGTATTAAACAACATTACTAACCTGTGGCCGCTGGCAATTCTTGGACAATGATTTCTTCTCTGTTTTGAGCACTTTCTGTTTTCCTCTTACCACTTTTCTTCCACCGATTATTTACTTGATCCACCAAAAATTGAAATTCAGTTCTGTGTTTGTTTCCTGAAATGTAACAGTGCATTACTGATCATTGCCACAGGACTCTTCAGGTATGCCAGAAAAAGAGAGAAGGATGTGAACAGAAATCAGTGCAAAATACTGAATTAAAAACATTATAGTTACAGCAAATGAACACCCACTCATCACTGCAATGTTCCACATTCCACTAATGATCCAAATCTGTGCCTATGCTTTTACAGTTACCCAGCAGTCAAGAACACTTGCACAGATGATGTATTTTGCACTGAAGAACTGTGTGTGCTTCTTTATATTATCTTTTTCTTCCCCTAAGCTTGTTCAGTATTGCAGTTACCATTGTGACACCATTTCATACTGCAGCCACGGCACCAAGCCTGCCCGAGTTCGAGGAGCATCTGGACGATGCTCTCAGTCGTACGGTTTAGTTCCAGGCAGTCCTGCGAGGAGCACTCTGCTAGAGAGGAAGGAAAAATCTCACGACTGCTCTGTGAATGGCCTTGAAGTTGCTTTGGTTTTCCCCCGTTTCTGCAGTACAGCAATGCCGAAAGCCTTTGTGCCCTGTTTATTGCACCGTACCGTTTTGATTCAGATCCTCTAAATCGCAGTTAATTGCTCTCTGGCATACTCTGCCCTTTCAATCACTTAGTGTGTTTTAAGCAGTCCTCTGGTATTCAGTCAAAGCAATGTTGTTCTTTAATCTAGATACTTCAAATCCTTTACTCAGAGTCCGGGAAAATACCCGGTCTCCTCAGACGATGCCAATCACCTAATCCTCTCTGGGCACGAAGGAAACTCGTTGTTTTCCCTACAGAACGCACCAATTCCTGCCGAAACAGCACATTTGACTGTAGCTACCCACAGCTAGCACAGCACGACAGCCTACCAGTCCATACACATGGCTTCATACTGGTATGTTATGGTGAAGGCAGCAAATCTTCTTTCTTTGGAAGGACTTTCAACAAAAAGTAACTCTGAGAAACAGACTTATCTTTTTCAGACAAATAAAGTATTTCAGCTAAAACCTTTAGCCTAATTTTTAGCCTACGGAAAAAGCATTCAAGATGTTCTCCATGGCAGAGGCAGGAAGGCTCAGAGTCCAACCTAACTGTCCCTGGGGCAAAACAACCATTCATAATGGCACCAGAAGGTGAAGCACACGCAGCCCTTCCTCTGGGCTCCGAACTGCCTGTCCCAGCGGTGTCCAGAACACCAGCTCATGGAGACTTCAGCAGTCCAACACGCAACAAAAGCCCAGCTCCCAGCTGGAGAGCTTTCCGATGCACCCTCGCAGGGCGCAGGACCCCACCAGGCTGGCAGCTCGCCCACGCCATCCCCAAGGGAAGCTTCCCAGCTACAGCAACAGAGCGACCGACGGACGGAACAAAGCAGCTCCCGAGGAAAAGGGGACACCTTGTCTTGTACGCACCACCGCGCGCACACCGCCCTCCTCCCTTCTTTGCACACACAGAGCTGAAGGTTGTTCGCAGCCTCTGCTCTGCAGAAGCCACACACACGCTGCCCAGGTTACTGCCTGCAGGAAAGACTAAGCTGAACCCCAGCAGAGAGGACGGGCAGAAAAGCGAACGGGAGCCCTGGGGACGAACGAGAGCCCGGGCACCCCTCGGGCTGGGGGTGCACGCACAAGCTCCACGCACCAGAGCCGAGCGACGTCCGTCCCCTGGCAGCAAAGCACACGCCCCGCTGAATCGGGTACGTAGAAATCAACCTCGAGCCCAGCTGAAACAAAGAACTCCCTGGTAACTTTTCTGTTTTCTTTGTTTGCTGCTGTTTTCTTTTTCCAGATCAGTCTCCAAACCACCTTCTTCTTGCTCAGCAGGGCAGGGAGAGGGGAGAGGCAGAACAACCCCGACCTTCCCCGTAGCTGCAGCACGGGCACTCCCCGGGTTTCCACCCCGCGGGCGCCTGCACCGGCAGTGCTCCATCTCCTTCCCTTCTGGCCCACCACGCTCTCCCATCCCGGGTCAGCAGCAGGGGCTGCCTTCCCCCACGAGCACTCCGACCTCTCCTCCAAGGACAGGCTGAGGGAGCTGAGGCTGTTCAGCCTGGAGAAGAGAAGGCTCTGGGGTGACCTCAGAGCATCTGCCAGTGCCTGGAGGGGCTGCAGGAAGGATGGAGAGGGGCTTTTCACAAGGGGGTGTAGTGATAGGACAAGGGGGAATGGCTCTAAGCTAAAAGAGGGCAGATTTAGATTAGATATTAGGAAGAAATTCTTCCCCATGAGGGTGGTGAGGCCCTGGCCCAGGCTGCCCAGAGAAGCTGTGGCTGCCCCCTCCCTGGCAGGGTTCAAGGCCAGGCTGGATGGAGCTCTGAGCACCCT
>Ga0065711_1052287_pt1 | contig 10026 bp, 5 predicted proteins | sample Hoacrofraction12_FD_59098 | JGI IMG/M metagenome (GOLD analysis project Ga0065711, IMG submission 59098) | Hoatzin crop microbial communities from Cojedes, Venezuela - Epithelial fraction 12 v2 (version 2) | ecosystem: Host-associated > Birds > Digestive system > Esophagus > Crop | place...
GGACATCCAGATCACTTAAGCGATCCCTCACACAGTCCTCCTCGACCAAGGGAAAGTCGTCCTCTTTGTAGGCTTCTTCTCTTACCTCCGGGGCCTGGGATTCCTGAGGGCCAGTCTTAGCACTGAAGGCCCATTTCATGTCTGCAAGCAGGGAAGGATCATCCATGCGCTATTACATCCCTGGAGTCTTAGAAGACTAAATTAAATTATTACTGTAAATGCAATGAAATGTCCCAACAAGGACATCATATATCACATTGCATATGAATTTTGAATGTTCATGGTTTTATACTGTTCTTCCTACATTTTTTGATTAGGAAGGAGAAGTTTCCTGTTCCTCCCTCAGTTTAAATTTGGAAAATGCTGAAAAACATGCTGAACAGCTAGAGGAGATGGTTACATCAGAAAGTTACAAAGAAGTGTACTAGTTATTTCTTATTACCTGCCTTTGCAGACAGAGCTCACAAAAGAAGCAGAAGAAAACTTTCGTGGCTAATGGGGAAACTGAAGTAAGGTAGCTCACCACAGGCTGCGTACCAATCCTGGACATCAGGAGACAGTTATCTGTTTAACTTCAGACCAAGTTTCCATGTAGAAATTTAATTTGACTTGTGAAGAAGTAATATCTCACATATCAGCACTTTTCATAGATACGCTATGAAAGGTTACCGGTGTATATAGTTGTAACTATCAACCCCAGAATTCTTTCACCTGGGACCTCTCCTTTCCCTGCCTGTTTGACTTACCTATAAGGTGTGAGTTGTTAGACTGAACACCATGAGTGGTGGGAAACACCCTTACCTATAGAGCAAGTGACACAATGAAGACCAAGCCAGGGTAGCTACTACACCCCGGGCAGTCTAAGTGTTGAATAATAACAGCTTTTTTCTTCGACTAAGTGGTAACCTAATATCTGTATGGAAAAAAACGAAGCCCACAAAGAAACAGTGGATTCATTTGTCATGTATAAGTAGAGAAAACAGGGCACTCGGCTGGAACCTGGAAGACATGAATTACAGGTAATATTTTCAAAATTGTCTAAGGTCTAGATAATTAAATTAACTCAGGCATAGCTCACTCAACATCATGGTGTCTGGATTTCTTTTAAGCATGAGTTCAAGGTCAATGTTGAGCAATACCTGAAAATCCTTTAAAACCCATATTTTAAGAACCAAAATCCCATTTGGGAGTGATGGTGAACAATTCTGAACACCAACTAGGCCAAAGTTCGGCATGTAGGTGTATTTGCTCTATAGCCCGTGCTATCAGTGATGAAAGAGGACCATTTGAAGCACACATTGGGCTTGCCTCCTGGAGAGGCCTTTTTCAACATATAACCTGCACCGGGAAGCTGGAGTAGTCACCCCATAAATCTCTGCTTTTCTTCACAGCTATGCTCCTGAGAGCGCCCAGAGTCAAGCCCCTGGTAGCCAAGTTCCCCGGCAGTAAGGCACTTCAGAAAAATTTCTTGGTTTTCAGTAAAGTGCTTTCACTGATTTTATGTTTGTCAGACCACGTCATTCTGCACATCCAATGTCCTTGCCTTTTGGTCTCGTCTTTTCTTGTGCAAACCATTTACCTCTTCCCTTGCAGAGGTCAGCATGTGCTTGCCCATCTCAACTCGAGTTCTCTCAGCAAACCAGCTTAGGGTAAGAATGCAATGGCACACCAGGATCTGTCATTGTCACACAGCTCAGTGTGCTGCTGCCTGGGGGTTTTCATTTTCCTCAGTTGTGTAGTATTTGTACAGACACAAGAATAAACAGGAGATCACATCTATCTTTGGATTCCATAGAAATGTTCTTCACTGAGTTCCTAGTAGCCAAATGAACTCTTTCCCCAGAAAGAATATGCAGCATCCCAAATATCAAGTGAGTGAATGGAAAGCCAGAAATAGAGCCCTGTAGATCAATAGATTTGACTGAGAAAGCGTTTGCATTCTCAGGGGTAGAGATCATTGTGTTTCTAAGTGGATCAGAGATATGATCCTTGGCCGCTGTGAATGGAATGGAAACTGGATGCCATCAGCGGGAGATACAAGTGCTGATGTGGTGAGGTAATGTGGTAAGGAATAGCAGAGTGGAAGGAATGCAGTGCCACTGCCCCGAGGAATTTTAAAATTAGCTCAATCTGCTATTCAAACACTGGGCGAAAGGCAAAAAAAAGAAAAGAGCCCAGCATTTTTTACATGAGAATCGTTTATGAAAGGAGGAAAGGTGTCACTCAATTTCTTTTGAATTCATGTTTGAGTTGCATGAAGTATTTAGAATCTATCCTCCTCACATGAACAAAACAAGTAGGTGACTGCCAACCTCTTGCCAACTTGGGGGTCAAAATACCAGCTCCTCACACTGAGGCGTCGCCAGGGAAGATGGCACAGGCAGGCCAGGCAGGTTGAACCTGGACATCTGACCATCGTGCCCAGGAACCACTGCACACAGAAGGCCACCAGGTGTGGGGCATACCACCATGCACGGGGCATGCCTTGTGAGCCATCTCTTCTGAACAGTGGCTCACTGTACTACCAATCAAGACCTATGAGACAGCTTGCAACTGGCAACTCGCTACAAACCTGCCACTGACCTTGCCAGAGCCACAACCCTGGGAAGGAAACAGAGAACTGAAGAATGATGGATTATTTCCACTGAAACGCAAACCAAATTCAACCTCAAACAGATCATACTTTTACAAGTAAATCTCAAAAGAAAGGTTCAATTTCTCTTTAGCTTCTGTACAGATAATATCAGGAGCCGTGTCTGCTTTGAATTATATCAGTGGTAAGTTTTGCTTTTGTCACTGATGACAGTGGGGTTAGCCTGAAAATTAATATAATGAGTCTATCTGAGATGTAGCTGCTTTTGTGGGGTTCTTACAGCATTGATTGTCTCCTTTCTAAAGTCAAGATGCTACTCTTCGGTTTATTCAGAGAAGGTAGTTGCCTTTTCTTTCTTCCACATGGAAGATAATACAGCTGTGATACATAATGGTTATTAACCTTTCACAATAATTTCTCTTATTGTCAGAAATGCAGGGGATAAAGCATAACTCCAAGCCTACCTCAGGGTTACATTTCACAGGCTAGAGGCAGGAACTGTGAATAAAATATTCACATTGCTGCCTTTATTTTGAAACTGTGTACTGTAATGCTCGTAATTATGACTACCCTAGTTTTCCTCTATTCAGAATTGCAGGCTATTCCTTGCCCCTTCTGCAATTTGAAAATGCCATAGCCTTAGGACAGTCAGAACCTGCTGGTAGGCAATCAAACTCCCAAGACAAGTAAATGCACGCACCACAGCTGCTTTTCTGCTGTATGCTGTCCCAGCAAAGAAGTTAAGGGCTGGATGTCCAAGTGAAGATGGGATCCAACATGCAGATTTTACTATTGATAGTTACTTGGTACCTATTCCAAGCTCTAACTGTGGACAATGAATTGTGTTTTACACCTTTACAAGCACTGTATTAACATTTCCACCAAAAGAGGGGAGGGGTTGAAGAGAAAAGAAAAAAACAAAATCTCATTATGCACAATTGTCAGCAAGTGATATCTGCTTGGCACAGAGCAGACTGGGTCGTGTCAAGGAGATGGTGATGCACCATCCTTACGCCAACCCCAAATTCTCTATATCAGCACTTCTAAATTCTGCTGCTATTCTACCAACTGCAGGCCCTCGGCAAGCAGAAAAGTCTGTCACGTCACCCCCCTGCATCACTCACACCTCAGCAAAAGCACAGAAGGAGAGGTGCTGGTCAAGAGTTAAATAAAATAAAAAGGAAGAAAATTCTCATTGTTGCTCCCAAAGGAGCTTCTCTTTGAGAAGGCAAAAACCTTGCCAGGACTTTGCAATCAGATGATAGCACCCCCTGCATTGTTCAAGCACTGTCAAGGGGCATTATACTCAGAAGATAATCCAGCCCTTGAACTCCCCAAGTACTGGTTTTAAATACCTCTGATGAGATCCAACTGCATCCTATCTGGGTATGCCTCAAACACCTAGAATCACATTTGGTTATGTCTACAAAAACACCAGCTAGGAAGAAAGAGATAATGAAGAATGATTTTAGTCTTTTATTTAAGCAAAAGCTAAACATATGGATCCTGGCACCAAAAGTATGGAATCTGTGATAAAACATATGGATATCCATATGGGAAAAAAAAAAAAAAGGCTTCTTGGCCAGAAATTCTGCTCTTGCATTTTTATCCTGTATGCACAGTGCACCCCCTTCCCTCTGCAGCGCAACGCTGCCTGCCGATGGATTAGGATGTTATAAATTCACATGCAAATTTCACAAAATGCTCACTGTTATCAACTTTATTAGATTTACGAATACAGTCCCGCTTATATTTTTTTATTCTCTTAATCCCTTTCATCACTTAATAGCTCAGAAAGTAATGGATTTCAGTAAAAAGGAGAGGCTTATTACAATCAATCCTGTTGCTCTATCTCTGCTCGATGCTCAACTAATGAAACTTATTTTTCTTCAGGACCTCGACAGGAAATCCTTTCCTAAGGAAAAAAAAATAATGTTTAATATGCTGCTGACTTGTAATGCTGCAACTGTATTATTCCTTTTCTTTGGGTGTCCATCCAGAGGTTTGTAAGAGCTATTAATCGTACTTTATTCATCAAATTCTAGCCTGTAGTGAAACAAGAAGCTACTGAAGCTTATTTAATACGATATGCCAACTTACAGTTCAAACGACTGGAGGCCCTCAGAAACTTTCAACTCTGAAAACTCGAAGATTCATTTTAAGTAGTGAGGGTAACAAGGCCAGAAAGGGTATCTTTATACTAAGTTTTGTATCTTAAATAGTCCTACTGCTGAGGATCACAAAGGCTCCATCACCCAAGTCAGCCTCCTCCAAGATCTTATTTAAAGCACGCCACCTTCATAAGGTATTTTAAAACTGTCTTAGCTCCTTCCTTTGACAGTCTTTGAATCAAGAGGCAAAGAAGAAAAACAGAAAACACCCAGCTTTCAACTTCATTATTAAATGCTTTGGGAACAGGTAAGGAACCATTCACAGATGTACTGCTTTAGCTAAATCTGCAATTCTCCAGGTACCCATCACCTAAAAGCCATGGCCCTGCCCATAGTGCTTGGCTCATTTGCTTGCTCTTCTCTCCACCACCACTGGAGTCACTCCAACCCTGCAAGGGGCCTCCAGAGCTTGTGCCTGTGCTCTAGGGTCTGCCCACCAGTGTTACCCCACATCATGCAGCCAGCGAAGCTGCCCAGAAAGCTCACCTCAACAAGGGACAGCCAACAAGCGTCTTGGACACTGTCTTGCAGAACAACGACGCTTGCTCCTCATACATATGTGCAAAAGTACATAGATACATTTATTTCACTACAGAAGTGAGAGGAAAGAAAACAACTTTGTGGTTATTTTTATGCCAACAATGAAACAGTATTTTACCATCTCCCTGTCCACAGGAGAGCAAGATATGAAACACCTGAATGCAAGCAGGAGAGTGTAACTACTGACCTAGCAAAAGCAAGAGACAGACCAAGACACTCCCTCAAACAGGACTCCTTATAGTTCAAAAGCATCCAAGAATACATTTTTCTCGTATTTTAATTTATTTTATTATTAATCTAAATATTTATTTGCTGTTTTGCTTTGCTTCTGACCAGGACTGGAAAGGGAGGTATCATGAGAAAAGTTAAAAATATTGCAGGCATCTTTTTTAGAAAGAGGAGAAGCTGGGTGTATCTTGGGAACAAGAAGCAAAATTCCATTTTCCAACCAAATAAAGTCTGCTGTACGACATGGTTTTAGCCTTGCCTAAAGTCAGTTGACAACACCACATGATTTTCTACACTTCCATTTCTGCTCCGAGGCCAATTCCAGAACCATCCATGAAGGCCACATGACACAACCAATTAGGAGGCATTCCTTCCTGATCTAAACTGGTTATTTATGTTCTTAAACACAGGAATGACTTCCTTACCTTTCTGATCATAATTAGTACAGTTACTAAAATTTTAAACACAGTTAATTTTTTTTTTTTTTAATTATGTGAGTAAAAGATGCTTTTTGTTACTACAGATCAAAGAAGTGGAAATAGGAAGGCCATGACCTTGTGTGTGGATACATACAACTACTGTAAACCTTGATCCTACAAATATTTCACATGGTTAATTTTGCTCACATGAGCAGTCTGCTTGCATGAATAAAGTTACTCACGTGCAGAAGCGTTTGCAAGACTGAGCCCTAAATCCATTAAATTAATGGTGGAAATATATAAATATATAATTGATGAACAAGTGAATTAGGATTCTGCTCAAAAGGAGGTAGAAAAGGATTATCACTCAGGCAAGCTCTCTCTCCAGTGACTGTTCCTGATTGATAGATTTGTATAAGGCTGAGTTTCTGATTAGTTCTGAGATATGAATGCTTCAAAATGTAGGAATAAAAAAAGACGACTTTCTGAAAACGAAATGCAATACCCAATTCAATTAAAAGAAAATGCTATGATCTGGAATTGAACCAAGACTTTGGGATAATATTATTTATTCTGTGCCAAGTTTAGTAGATGTTTTCCAAAATGCCAGTTTACTTGGGTTTTATGGAAAACTTGACCTTTTCACCCAGAACAGAGGCTGCTAATTTCATTAAAGTTGTTAGACATTTTCTCAGAGTGCATCCATGCCAATTCTAGTATTTCATTCCCCTGTTTTCATCTATATTCCACTTGCATGGAAGTGGCCTGACAAAGCTATAACCATGGCATTATGTTTCCTGCTCTTGCCATACCTACTGCCAACGTATTTCATTATTCGGACTCCAAGCACATTGCGGAGCCTTGGAAAAGTAAGTGCTGCCCATCCAAAGCAGCCATCTCCCTCATGGCCGGTAGCCGTAAGCCCCTGGGTCAGGTAATCTGCACTGCGAGCATCCCAGAAGAGTCTGGATCAACTTGACTGACAGGACATGAGCCAAGCCCGTCAATTCATACAGCAGCTTGAGCTCATCATCTGTATTTACATAGTTCCTCAATCAAACTCCCGCGCTCTGTAAACTATGTTTATTACCCTTCGTATGGGCCGATACGGGTTTACAGTTTGCTCTCCTTACAGTAGAAGCAGCCAGAGATCTACGCTTGATAGCTATACTCTCCCTTAATTCTCTCTTTTAAGGAGGGAGCAGTTATTACTTGCCAAACCAGCACATGTTCACAGAGAGAGTGCGGCCAAGTGGTCAGGAGCAGAGCTGATGTTAATTAGCAATGAAATGAGGAATGAACCAGCATTAGCCCTGAGACTAATCAATGGGAAAATCACTCCAAGCAGGCAGCTTAATGAAGTACTATACAGCTGTTTATTTTTAGTCTGTTTTAGCCTGACAACAAAATCCCAATTAATTAAAAAAAAAAAAGTCTTTCTAAAACTTATTTCCTTGAGAGCCTTGCTATAGCTCCAGTTTGTTTGGGGTTTTTTATTGCATTTGTCTATATTTCTCCCTGGCAATTAAAAGTCCAGCTAGAAAAATTAAGGCAGGTCAAAAAAGCATGTACCCATCAGTGGCACATGTTTGTCATCAGCCATAACCTGCCACCACACAGGCAGCCCATTCAGGGCCCTTCACTGCACTTCACTCCCTGCCCCTCCACAGCAGCCGGAGGGCAAAACACCTCGGTCCCCAGCCTGCTCCCGCCACCACCGTCTTGGGGATGGGCTGGCAGAGGGAAAGAGGAGCCCCATGGAGCAATTTGGGTGCGGTAGCCTTGGTTTCCCTTGCCATCACAGAGCTCCTCTGGGACCCTGGATGAGGACACCAGAGCACGAGTGCCTATATGCGTTTGAAAATCTGGGCTTTGCTCTCAGCATGACATGATTCCTCACACATAAAACAGATGCAATTGCACTTCCCAAACATTTGCATTGGATGATTATGAATGAATCCGATACTAACTGCCAAATAAGTCCCTAACCAGGACATCTGAAGACAACAGGCAAGCAGCACCCCTCAGCTTCTCTTTTGGGCATCCCCATACTACACACCATGTGGGATGCTCTCGGGGGATCCCACCAGCCTCCTCCCACCCTCTTACTGCATCTCCTGTTCTGAACCCCTCTGTGCCACAAGCACTGTCTGACCCTGCCATTTTGCTGTCGCACAAAGACCTGCTCGGCACCCTGGGAAGAAGGTCAGGAGGAAGACGAGAGCCCTGAGGTGGGCAGCCTCCCCGCCAGAGACCAAGGGGCAGGACACCATCCTGTGTCCTGGGGGGGTCCCCCCATCATCTTGACCTTGCACCAGGCTCTTCCTTCATGCAAAACCCAGCATTTTCTAACAAAGGCAGATGTATCAGTTTGGATATGATATGGTGAAGGTAAAAGCTGCTGGTTGAAGCAGCTTGGGAGCTAAAGCCTTTCCCCCCACACCACTGTACAAGAAGACAATAGCATAATATGGCCTTGATTTAACCAGCTGAAAATAATTTCAGTTGAAAATGCTGCAACACTGAAAAGCAAAAAGTTTGAGGCTTTGCTTAGTTTATTTTCTTGAAGACTCCAAATTCACTTTTCAGTGCTTTCCTGCACAAGAGGACATGAAATGGCATTTACATGACAGTAAAATTAGTTATGGTTTTGACTTGACATTAAAAGCAGGAGTTTTCATGCCAACAGGAACACAAGCTGGAGACACAGGAGCACAGCAACCCTCCTCGTGCCTAGTCCCCACCCACCAGAGTAGAAACAGGCACAGGTAAAAGGTCAATTGAAACCAGCTTTTATAGAATTTATTTTTTTTTCTCTCTACACAGAGTGTATTAGACAATTCATTGTTTGTTTGATCAAAGTCCTCTCATATGCTAACAGAAGTGCAATTTGGGAAGAAGAGTTTCTTAACCTTTTCAAATATGATCAATAAGCCACCTCTGAAACTGTGTCAAAGAATAAAAAAAAAGGGGGGGGGAAGTCTCATGCAGGTACATTCTCTAAGATAAACGTACATTGGTGTCTTCTGGGAATTTTTTTCTTGCCTGTGTCACAGTAAGCATTATTCTGTGATCCTTTAGGCAAGCACTGCTATCCCATAGCCAGCAAGAGCAGCGCAAACCACACGAACTGCTCTTCCCCAAGAAAAGAAGAAATCTTTAAACTGATATTATCGGCGCCTCTGTGACAGAGACAATTTCTAAGTTAAATCCACCTCCTGAAGATGGAGACATTACAGTAAATGTATTCATTAGATCCTGAGTGACAAGCCTTAATTAAAATGTACTGTGTTTGCAAAACGAGAAACAAAATTGAAGACGCTCAAGTACAGTAAATATATCTTTAGCACTGAACAGAGCAAGACAGGCCCTAAGTTCCATTTAACACTCAACACCATACTAAATTTATACTATAGATATATTTCAATAACATATATTGTTAGAAACCTTTTGACACAGCATGATACAGGGAGCATACATACTGTAATATAAATTCAGACACACACATCTACGTTCTTAGGCACAAATTAAGTTTCTTAAAGACTCTATTGTATTCCTATAAAGCAAGCTCTACCAGTTTTTCTTCTTTAGACATTAATTCCACAACCTGCTGAAATAAATATTGCTAATGCTTTTCACTTCAATAACTCCATTCATGCAAAGATTGCAACATTTCACAAACTTCAGTTAAACTACCTTGTGGGACAGGCAATGGATATGAAAGAACTGACCGACTACTAGGAGGTAGAGGTGGAAGATCATACCTGTTTAATAGTACACAGCCGTATTATATATTTCTCAGGCTTAGCACACACCACCCTAGTGGACAAAAAAAGGCCTTTTTTAAATAAAGCACACAAAATTTAAACCTTGCTACAAAAACATGACCTGACTGAAAAGATCCACTACTCTTGCAGTTGATTTCAAATTGTTTATGATTACTTGCAAAGGAAGCAAGGGGGATTATCAAAGCCGACCAAAGGTACCTACTAGCAAGACTTGATTCCATCCAACTGTAAAGTCTGATTTCCAGAGCCTTTTTTTTTTTTTTTTTCGGGGAGGTGGGGAGGGGGGA
>Ga0065711_1011743_pt1 | contig 10025 bp, 8 predicted proteins | sample Hoacrofraction12_FD_59098 | JGI IMG/M metagenome (GOLD analysis project Ga0065711, IMG submission 59098) | Hoatzin crop microbial communities from Cojedes, Venezuela - Epithelial fraction 12 v2 (version 2) | ecosystem: Host-associated > Birds > Digestive system > Esophagus > Crop | place...
GGGATTTTGCTGCTGGAGCAAAACTCAAATCATTACTTGAATCATCCTTTAATAAACATTCTCCAACTTTTAAATGAAGCACCATTGACAGGGGAAATGCAGAAGGCAAAAGACAACTAGAAATAAGGGTATCATTCTTTTTGATATTATTGTATATTGTCACGCTTCAACAGTCACAGCACAAAGTAGCAACATTCTGTAACCTCTGAACAGTCATGTTGTGTATAAAATGAGAAAAAAAGGCTTCTGTAACATTTTGAGCACAAAAGGTGCTAGTGGCATGAAAACAGTGTCTTTTCCTCATTACAGTAGAAAATGAGGTTTCTATTTAATAAAAGCCCCAACCACAAAGCTATGTGTTTTTATAACTGTGAAAGTATGTCAGTGCTGTTGACAGCTTCTGTGTTGGAAAGGATCTCATTATTAACTCTGAACAAAACCACACGTTATCTTTTTGAAAAGCAAAGTTACATTCCTGATGAGTCAGCTGCTTTGCTGAGCTCCTGTGGGATAATTTTTGGTATTGGGCACTGAAAAAATAAATATCACCCGAAAGTTCAGAATATTTTCAGACAGCACCATAAAAGGCTCTCCAAGCTATCCAGTTCCTAAGTTAAGAAAGGAACAGGGCTGGTGAGCATGGAGCCACAAACAAACATTCCACTTCGGTTAACTTTGCTCTCTTAGGTTCAGGATTTAGGCCTTCAGTTTTCTCGTGTTGGATCAAAACCAGCTATAAAGCAGCTGTGTCCTGTTCAGGACTGACTCCTAAACAGATGTCCTCCACTAAGTTTTGGGGGACCTTGTGGTGCTTCCACAGAATAAAAATGCTTTCCAAGCACTCTGCTCAGCCCAGAAGTTCACCTATTTTGTACTCTTTCAGTCTTCTGACTGAAGGTACAAAACAGCCACTAGGGAATTCAGGTTGTCTTTGGTGGACATTTTGGGGACCAGTTTGAGGAGATAAGCAGTGGGGAACGGAGTGGGAAACAAAGTGCACTTGTCTAGAAATAGTATCCTATTCTGCATCAGTGCTGGTGCTGGGATGTAGCGAGAAAGAAGTGAGAGGAAACCCTTCTTTAGTCTGCCCGGTTTAAATAACTATATGTACCTTCAGCATGAATGACCAGAGAACATTTGTTGCTGTGTGGGGAAGAGAAAAGCTCATACAGGCCTTTTTGTCCAGATCTCCCTTGAACACTTCATGAATTACTAGTTCATCATCAAACATACTTTACAGACCTGTGTATACACATATTTTTAATACATTTACTTTCTCTTCCCCTATCTCAAAATTACAGAAATGTAACAGGTAATTCCCGAGCTAATGTTCCAGCAGAAACCAGACTTGCTTTCTAATGTTAGGGTGTAAGTATTTTTGTGATAATACATCAAGCAAGGCATTGTAACTGCCAAAAGACCCCTTATCTGCATCTCCTGCAGGAGAGCGAGTCAAGAGAACTGCAAAATTCCTCAGATGTTTCAACATCCGTCCCTCATGTAGTTGTCCACATAACTGAACTCCGTGAAAAAATACACCCATTTGTCAGGCTCAAAGGCACTGAAACCCAACAGGAAGGTTTCCTGAGCAAAAGCTAGTATATAATAGCATGTTACACGGATTTGGCTTTTGCAATTGTAGCAGCTCAGCTAATTCTCTAGCAATGTAATGAATCTCTGGTATTAGAAGGCTGATAGCTAGATCTTTATTTTGACATATAATAGGCCATAAGGACTAAGGGATTTGGAGAGGAAAGGCTACACGGTAAGCAGCAGTCTGCGGGGAATACTCTGAAAGCTGTCTGTTGCTTCACGGAGAGGGTTACTCCTCGCAGGAAATCTGCACATGTCAGATAAGTTTCTGTTAGACAGGTAGGGTGCAGCCTGCTCTTAGAAATGTCCGTTTGGTGGCTGCGCACTATCTCAACGCTCACAGTTTTCTTTAGATTTCCTGTTGTTTCAAAGTACTTGTGACAACACCAGTATAACCACAGTGACGAAGCTTGGCTTTAAGCAGCGGCACCGACTCCACGCAAGAGTAGAAAGCGAGAGATGAAACCCACTGTGGCTCAGCACAGGGCTTTGCCCCACTGCACTTCCATCTACAATGCCTTCATGGGAAGGAATGTGTCCACAGGGGGACAACATTTTACATCTTCTTAGTTCTTGCTTTCAGGATGCCTGTTGTGTGCTAGAGCTATTGCTTCATGCTTGAGGCATACAAGCCTCTTTCAGCTCTAAATTATAGACTGGTTCTTGTCCTGAGAATCTCCAGGTGCACTTGAGCCCTCCATATCTTCTAATTGCCATGAAAGCAACTCTTCTCTCCCAGCCTAATGAATCTGAGCTCTGCGGCTCTTAACCCTTTTTCTCCCAGCGTCAGTCTCCTCTTACTGTGTCTGTGCCAGTGAATGCGCACGTTTCTTCTATTTCCCAATGAATCTACCCTGAATGATTTCTCATGTCTACCATGTATCTGAAGAAATATTTCTGCAAACATATTAAAGTTTTTTCAGGGCATTAAAGAACTCGGAGCAAGTTCCTAGTTTCACTGTGAAACAAGTCTTTCAAATACATAAGACACGAAACTTTTTACTTTAAACTACAAAGCACAAACAAAGTATCAACACAAACTGAAATGCCTCTTACATCCATGGTTAGGATTTATACACTGTAACAGCTTTTCAAGCATTAGCAGGTAAGCGGTGGCATGTTTTAAAATAAAAGTTCTTCATTACACATCCCTAGCATCGTTTCAGTGCTGCGCGTATTTTCAGCGCTAGTGATGAGTACAGAAACTCTACTCTGTGTTGCAAACCGCGGATGCTGCCGCACATGCCTTGCCAAGGGAAAAGGCACAACCGCTATCCGGCACGGTACAGTGAGCACTGTCAGTAGTGAATCTGTGCAAATAGGAGGTTTATTACTGGGTATCCTATGCCCCATTTTGGCAACAGCGAAGATTTCTTGTTTAACAGCACAGATGCCACAGCAGTGCTACGGGTGAGCGAGCGCCGGCAGCTGCCGGGACCCCTGACCTCGGCCAGGCGCATCTCTCCCTGTGGCTTCCCAAACGTTGGCACCTTGAGGGCCCCCACTGCTGGTCTCACCACCTCTCGCAGGTCATGTACTGCAGGGATTTCATAGATGCCAGGCTGGAGACTGCACTGTTCAAACTAACACCCAGCTCAGGTGCGATGCGATTTAAACTCTCATAGCTGGTGATTAAACAAGGGACAGCACCTTACAAATCCTATCTGACATTAATCACTAAGCCTGTGCAGTGGCATTTCATGTAGTTTGCTCTTTTTCCACTTAACATTATGAAGGCAACACTAATAATGCTCAGAAGAGCTAACTTTTAACAAAGCAAAAGCAAGAAAACAATTTGTCAAAGCTCCCAGACAGAAGGGGAGAGAGAAGTCAGATTCATTGTCCACCTTTAGTTTTCCTTTTTATTCCTTTATGCCAGCAACTCCTCCTTGCTCCAGTCAAACCCCCAAATTATTTCCAAAAAGTCTGTGGCATCTAGTTTGTCTTTCATCACTTCTGTTTTGTGAATGAATAATTCCCGATGACCAGAATCTATTAATTACACAGTCAAAAAGGTTACAAAGGACTATCACTTATTATTGATACAAAACTATATAATAAATATTACTGTACTTATCTAGCTACTGCCTTACAGACATCAAGCACATGTTCTTGGGTACTTTCTCCGCTGCTAGTGCTGTAACAAAGACATACAACCACACAAACATACTTACTTCGAGCATCCAAACACTTTCCCTGGTTGCCGGCTTGAACTGTTCCTTGCAGCAACTTGGTACTGGAAAGAAAATATGAAAACCTTTAGTTTAACAAGCAAAGAGGAAAAAAATAAAGACTCACTGAATGGTCTTTGTGTCGGTTGGGCAGTGATGCAATAGCTGTACGCTAAAAACGAAACAAGAGGAGAGGTCCTTCATTACAATACCCTAATTCAGTTGCGTTCACAATGGCTCAGTGTCTAACACATCTGCACAACAATCAGATGTCCCTCTGATATAGTAGCAATTCTATGAGATCCCTTATGCAGTGCTACATTCAGACTTTATTCATAATTGCCAGGCACATTGCTGTTTCTTCATCTGACCAGGCTTCTTTGGAGCACAGGCAATCAGTTATGATTGTTGTGTCATGCAACTGGGGACTTGCTGCACTTGCCCAAACAGCTTTTCAGAGAAAAAAAAAAATCTACCATTGAGAAACACATGAACTGATACCCAGCAACTGTGTTTTTGCCAACACAATACAAAAACACCAGCCATCACAGAATCACAGAATGTTAAGAGTTGGAAGGGTCCTCTGGGGATCATCTAGTCCAAACCCAGTGCCGAAGCAGGGTCACCTACAGTAGGCTGCACAGGACCTTGTCCAGGCGGGTCTTGAATATCTCCAGAGAAAGAGAATCCACAACCTCCCTGGGCAACCTGTTCCATTGCTCCGTCATCCCTGAAGTAAAGAAATTATTCCTTGTGTTCAGATGGAACTTCTTGTGCTTCAATTTGTGCCCATTGCCCCTTGTCCTGTCGCTGGGCACCACTGAAAAGTCTGGGCCATCCTCCTAACACCCTCTCAGTCTTCTCTTCTTCAGGCTAAACAAGCCCAGCTCCCTCAGCCTTTCCTCACAGGAGAGATGCTCCAGTCCCCTCATCATCCTCATAGCCCTCCTCTGGACTCTGTCCAGTAGCTCCTCATCTTTCTTTCTTGAACTGGCAAGCCCAGAACTGGACGCAGTACTCCAGGTGGGGCCTCACTAGGGCAGAGTAGAGGGAGAGAAGAACCTCCCTCAGCCTGCTGGCCACACTCTTCTTAATGCACCCCAGGATCCCACTGGCCTTCTTGACAACAAGGGCACTCTGCTGGCTCATGGTCAACCTGTCATCCACCAGCACACCCAGGTCCCTCTCCGCAGAGCTGCTCTCTAGCAGGTCAGCCCCAAGCCTGTACGGGTGTATGGGATTGTCCCTCCCCAAGTGCAGGACCCCGCACTTGTCCTTCAACTTCATCGGGTTCCCCTGCGCCCAACTCTCCAGCCTGTCCAGGTCTCGCTGAATGGCAGCACAGCCTTCTGGTGTATCAGCCACTCCTCCCAGCTTTGTGTCATCAGCAAACTTGCTGAGGGTACGCTCTGTCCCTTCAGCGAGGTCATTGATGAGTAAGTTGAACAAGATTGGGCCCAGTACTGACCCCTGGGAAACACCACTAGCTAGAACCCTCCAACTAGACTCAGCGCCGCTGATGACAACCCTCTGAGCTCTGCCATTCAGCCAGTTCTCAATCCACCTCACCATCCATTCATCTAGCCCACACTTCCTGAGCTTGCCTACAAGGATGTTATGGGAGACAGTGTCGAAAGCCATGCTGAAGTCAAGATAAATAACATCCACTGCTCTACCCAGCCAGTCATGCCATCATAGAATGCTATCATATTGGTCAAACATGATTTCCCCTTGGTGAATCCTTTGAAGTGTCTCACTTCACGGTGAAGTCACAAAGCTGCCCACTTGTAGGAGCCACATTAAGGTCTGTTCTCTTCTGTGTTCCTAGATGCGATCACCTACAATTGCTAGATTTGTCCTCGTATCCTTTCTCTTAAGTGCTACATTACAGGCTACAGAAAAGTAAGCCAGAGCAGCCATATATGGCTTTCAATTTGTGCCATGAATTACATACTAGGGTTACGTGGCTAAGTTTATTAATTCACCTTCTCAGTCAGCAGAAAATATCATTCCTAGCAGGTAAACAATGGTTTACAGTCAGACCAGGGCTCTGGCTATTGCTTGTTTTGCATTCCTAGTCAACTAGTTGAGACAGCCCAGCAGGGAGGGGTATTCCAAAGGCATCTATCTCTGCACAACAGCATGAAACTACAGCAGACAGGATCCCAGTGGGGCTTGGACTGAATCATGATTGAGGGATGCAAGAAGTTCTCACAGGTGAATTTATATTCATCACAAAACCTGTTTTAAGAGGAGGAAAACATAAAGCAGTTCTCACTCCAATTCATTATCATCTGGGAAAGGTAAACAGACCTTTAACGATGGCTTGTCTAAAGGACTGGATCTGAGCTCCAGGAGCTGTGACTCATCCTGGCAGAGAACTTCGGAAGGCTGCTAGGAGACTGGAAGGCTGAAGCTACCTTAAAGCCAAACCAGAATGGGAATTAGCTATTAAACATGTTATTGTTTCATTTCTTTGACTCTCTCCAAGCCTTTTAAGCTTTGCTTTTCAATGTACTCTTTTTTTCTTCCATTTATTTAATGTGGAAAGTGATTCCAGCACAGCTGACAAACCTCAGGCATCCTATTGGCAAAGGAACAGCAAATCCATCATGGTATGTTGGCTTTTGCTCAACTAGACCCCCCTGAACTCTGGGATCTAACAGCACTACTCCAAATACTTGTAAGGGTGGGACACTCTTAAGATGGTGGTTAGAAGAAGTAGTCTCACATTAGAAAGTGTTGACCAGAACTTCTAACAGGCAACAGCAGTAGAGAGACATGGCAATTGCCTTAGAAATGCAAGACTTAATTTGATCATGGGGCATTTTCTACACTATACTTTCTGAAGAGTGTGATATTTATGGCATACTGAAGACAGATAACTATTTCATTGTCTTCAGTAAGTAAGACCTCGGTTTGAGAGTGATTTGAATAACACCACCACACTGAATTTCATTCATGTGGTCTTAAAAATGAAGAAACAGAAGTCCTCATACCAAAGGTTCAACTTGAAAACTGCTGAAGATGTACCCCTTTGGTTTGACCTGTACGTATACCTCAGCCACAGTTCCTGACTTTTTGCCTGCATACGGGTACTCATCTGAGCTACAAGGAGCAGCGCGTGGCTATGGCCAGGTGGGATAATTGGCACCTGCTTGCTGCTGTGTGCAGTAGCACTGCCAGGTCTCCCTTCACCTGCTCCGTGAGCCATGCCAACACGTCGACCTGTACTTCTGGCTTGAGATGCTGGAGCAGCACCCAGGCAAGGGAGTGGTAGGAAACACCGGATCATTAAGATGGAATTTAATTTAGGTGGACAAAGGAATGCAGTAGAGGTCCTAGTTAGTGGGCGTGAGGAAGGTAACGATGGGGAGCTGCAGTCTTCTTTGGAAGGGTGGAGGGAGAAAAGTGTGCAAGGAAAACAAAGGGGAGGAAAGGATGCCATGTCTCCTCCCACTACATGCCAGGCCATGCACAGCTCTCAGCTGCAGACACCAGCATCATATGACTGCTCTACATAAACGAGAAGCTGCAATACAATTCCTCAGAATTCCCCAACATACAGAGGCCGTGCTGATTTTAAAATAGGTTCCCATCTCCAAAAGTCACCTACACAGACGTCTAAAGAACTTATTCCTTCCACACTGGTATGATTATGCATTTTTCAAGACAGGAAATTACGATTTGTTCAATGTTTTACAGTTGCACATAGCTGCAAGTTCCCTGCATTATGCTACCCATTCCCCTTGTGAAGGGATTGTGTTGGGGAAAACAGGCCAGTATTTACTAGGAAATGTTATGAACAGAATCGGGCAGATTTTACGAATAGCCAAGGATATTCACACAGTGCATTCAGTTCTGTCCCGCCTACAGTCCACTCCTGCAACAACTTGTGCCACCTTGCTGAAGCAACAGTCAGGAGGCCAAGCCCAGCTGCCGGGTGGTTGGACTGATGGGCTACTGGTTTCCAGTTAGGTGTTCAAAAAATCCCTCAGGAGATCCTCTTTCTTCCCGAGAATACTGCCCTGTAGCCTACACTCGCCACTTGCTCAAATGCAGTTGAGTTACACAACGTGCTGTTGATCCTAGTGTGCTTGTAGTGGCCTTGGATGGGTTTGGCAGACTCGTTCTGCTTGGAGTTTACAGGATGGGGATCACTGCTGTTCAGTGTATCACTGCTATTCAGGCTTTATCTGGTCTTGGGAGGTTTTCACCTGCTCCCTCTCAGCGCATAGTTTCCCTCCCTGTGAACTGGTTTTCTGGTAGCTATTGCTACATCCACAGACTTAGTCACCTGTTGGACCCATTCACACAAACTGACACCAAAGGGGCTTCTATGACAATATCCCACATTGATTTAATTCAGAATGAATACTGCCCAAAAAAAGAAAAAAACCAAACAAAACAAGGACTGAGCAAGAGGGACATGAGAAAGCAAGCCAAAAAGTGAAGCAACTAAGTGAAAACGACAGGAAAACAAAGGCAATCTGCAGAAAACAAGATACAACAGCTTCTAGAATCACATTATATACTCATACTATAAAAAGTAGTACCCATTGCTGTTAGTTTGAAGGACCAAAGAGGAAAAGTTAGGACAGAATGTTATTAAGGTGATTTAAATCAGATGCCTTCTAGTACATTTGATGACATATTTTCAAAACTGTCACAGGGAGCTGTATGTCCCTTGTGGGCACAGAGCCCTGTCTTCTGCTACTGTGTCTCAGTGGACTGGATGCTTGCTACCATAATGCACAGATCTTTTCTCCTCCCCCCTTGCCAGTCAAGGGCTGTGAATGCGATGTTGCATGAAAACAATTTGTAATATAGGCTGACAGTCACCTATTCTTTCTTCAAACATCCTCAGTGTTTATAGAAAACAACTTCAAAACCAACTTATTTTTAGCAACTGAAAGAATTCAAGCAAACATGCTGTGGCTGCTATCCAGGCGTTTACAGAGTGCAGAATAGCTTGACAAATTACAGAAATGGACAAACTCAGAGTGTAAATCAGAAAACAGTGTATATCACTATTTACATATGCTTGCCTGTTGAAAAGATTAAGGCTTCCAACGTCAAAAGAAAGAACTGCTGTTTTTATGAGCCATGCATGAATCACAAAAAAACAAAACAAAAATCCCCATACACTTAACAGTTAGGCAGATTTCTCAACATACTGCTAACAGCCCAACCCTATGCTGTCTCACTGGTCCTGGGTAAGTCCTCTGTACCTACTCAGGGTCGGGCTCTGCAGCAGTATATGGAAGGCACAAAGACACAGACTCAAAGCAAATAAATCAAGTTACAGAGCTGAGTTTAGTAATATCTCCAACTCCAAACCCATGAGAAATGCCCTAGTTTGACCCAAAGTTTGACAAGGAAGGCAGTCCCAGAAGATGCAAGATGCTGCTACCGAGCGCGTGACAGAACTTCCCACCTCTTTTGCTCTTGCCATTTCAAACACGGCTTTGTCCCAGCAGTTCTGCTTCTCTGCCCGTACTCTGATTTCAAGTCATCTATTGGCATGAAAAAGGTCTTGGAGACTTCTTATAAAACTCTGTTCCCTCCCTCTCATTTACAAAGCAGCCAATCTCTTTGTGGTCATTTACATATAAAGTAAATCCAAGCATGTCCTACTTAACAGCTTAGTAAGAAAGAATATGCATCCTTTCTCAGACTTCTTCGAACTCTTCTTGGGAAGCCACTAGATTTTTCTCCCCACAGAGCAGTAAACCAACTTCTGTCATTTCTTTTGTCCTCTCCCATCCCTCCTCAACATTTTCTAAATCCAAGTTTCCAAGATGCAAGTGCCTTGGAGACAATGCTGGGTTTGAAGCTCCAGCCAGTTGCAGTGTTGCACCTACCTTTGTGCAGCAGCCTAGCTGCCCTCCTCTTACTAACGAGTACCTTCCCTGCCTTCCTGCCCTGTAACTTTGAGATGCACTAAATATCTCCCAACTTGAAAAGGGTATTAGAGAGCTCAGTTCATGTGATTTTAGTTAGTGTGACAGATTTGGCAAACTTTTTTGCAGGGCATAACAAGCAATGCCAAACCAGTATATCACACAGCAGGTGGCAGACCTAATCAGCCCAACAGATGAGAATGTGTGTTTATAGAATCATAGAAAGTATTGGGTTGGAAGGGACCCCTAGAGGTCATCTAGTCCAACCCCCCCGCAGCAAGCAGGGACACCACTAACTAGATCAGGTTGCTCAGAGCCCTGTCCAACCTGGTCTTGAATGTTTCCAGGGATGGGGCCT
>Ga0065711_1012558_pt1 | contig 10025 bp, 18 predicted proteins | sample Hoacrofraction12_FD_59098 | JGI IMG/M metagenome (GOLD analysis project Ga0065711, IMG submission 59098) | Hoatzin crop microbial communities from Cojedes, Venezuela - Epithelial fraction 12 v2 (version 2) | ecosystem: Host-associated > Birds > Digestive system > Esophagus > Crop | place...
TGGATGTTAACAGCGCTGTGGAGCAGTGAGGGGGATGCCCCGGGAGGAAGATGCCCTATGCCAAGGCAATGCAATACAACACAGAGCTGTTGATGCACTTCCAGCCAGTGGACCAAGGCAAAGCCTTGCTGCTTTCTGGCTGGCAGACAAGCTCCGTGGTGTCTTCCCCAGGAGGCGAGCTGCAGACTGCATCTGAGGCTGACAGCACAGCATCCCCTTTCCACACCTGGTGGGCATGCCTCATGCCAGCACCTGAAGACTCAGCTGAAGGAATCCCCCAGACATCAGGCTTGAGAACATCATCCTGCCTGGCTGCAGCATGTGACCACAGGAAAAAACTTAAAATTGAGCATCTTCTAGCTGCTGTAGAGAGGCCAGGCAGGCCCTGTCTCCCATTGCGTTGGGGGAAAGCAGACACCTTGGAGAAGCCAGGGTGCAGCCTGCAAGGAGACTGCTGGTGAAGCAAGAGGAGGGCAAGAGAAAAGTATTCACAGTCACAGCAGGGCAAACATTGGCTACAGGTGCAGCAGAGGCAGAGCAGACTGATGGGAAGGCAGGGAAGATGACCAACACTAGGTCATGAAGGAGGAGGACATAGCCAGGCCTGCTTGCAAGGGAAACAGCAAAACTTGCACCCCACCATGGTTTCAGGACAAGGTGCTGTGACGGGCCAAGGCCCTCTCAGGCACCCTATCCACAGCAGCAAGGCCTCAATTTGGCACCCACTAGAGCAGCTCTGCCCAGGGAGGGTCAAAGGCTTTGGGAAAACACCACTCAGAGATTGCTTGCTTCCCCATCATCTCAGGTACTGTACCATCATTTCGTGCACTGCCACTCGTGCACCAAAGATCCTCAGCCAAATCTCCTGAGCAGAGGCAGGTTGCCGAGTCTTCGTCTCCTCCCCACACAACAGCCTACGAAAAGTCGGAGGGGCTCATTCCAGAGCGTCCCCCATGCTCTCCACGGCCATGTCCACCAGCCTCAGCCCTGTCTGACTGGGAAACCCCTCTGGCAAGGGGGCTACAACAGCTGCATTAATTCACCCAGTCCCACCCCACTGGTGTCACCATGAGTGTCACCCACACAAGGTTAATTGATGGAGGGTCAGATCGGAACAGAAAGAAGGTAAAAACCCAAGTGTATGAAGTGGCAGACACTGGCAGGGAGGTTTGGTGTTATGGGTTTATAGGTGAGTTTGGCATTTTCCATGCCACAGCAGCAACTGGCCTGTTCCCCCTTACCATCCTCTGCTATCTGCAAGCCATGCAGCCACTCCTCGGCGTCTAGCTCCTCAAAGCTGTCAATGCTGAGCTTGTAACTCTTGGCAAAGACCTTACCCTCTGGCCCAGGGTCCATAAAGCTGAGGTGCGTTCGGCATGACGTTGTCAGGAACTCCGACAACTTACCCGTCTGGATCCTGGGCAAGAGGAGGGGAGGTCACACAGAGAGGAAGGGGAAGGCAATACCCTTGGCTTTGCCTCCTGGATCCAGGGCAGGCCCTTTGCAGGGAGACACGTGCTCATCCAGGAGCATACACACACCCCAGTGCCTGCTTTACCTGCCTGCGACTTGTGCAGCCACAGGTGGGCCTGCAAGGGCTCGCCAAAAGCTATCAGAGGGATCCTGCAGCCATGGGTTTAATGGCACGAAGAGATGTGTCCTCCCTTGCATCTCCTCTGTCGGGACTGTAGCCCCAGGGTGCACTTACAGACTAGCACACCCCAGCGTATCCTCCACAGCTTGTTCCCCAATAGCTGATGCTCATGCCCAGCAGGCACCCTCATAACCAGGCTCTCGGAGGCCACCAGCCCTCTCCCCTCCTGCACCCCAGGAAGCTGCACTCACCTTGCACCACCGAAATACCCATCCTGCAGCTTCCGCAGCGTTGCCAGCACTGTGGGGTGCACACTGCTGCCGGTTTCGTCTGTTGGGGACAGAGACAAGCAGTCAGGCTCTCCCACTCAGACAGGCTCCCAGACAGTAACCAGGGCCACGTGGGCATTCAGACAAAGCACCATGGCATCAGCCAGACCCTTGCTTTGAGGTGCACAGGCAGGCTGTGGCACCAAAAGCACCACCCAAAAAAGGAAATTCAGGACTGTCCAGTCTGGATTCCAGAAAAGCCAGGCCAAGACGCACTCCAGGCTCCTGGGATATCACCTTGGGCTGAAGCAGACAGTACCAGACAGGAGCACCCAAACAGATCCTTGTTCTGTCCCTGGCTTTCACGTGAGGCAGGGGAAGGGGTGCTGCTGTCAAGGGCAGAGACACCACACCAAAAGGCACGCTCAAGACACTAATGGGCAGCTCTCTGCTTCTTCTGGTTTACTGTTTTTTTTTGCCTAGGAAACCTGTTAGCAGGTGGTTAGTCTTAGTGAAGAGTCAAGGCACAGGAAGAGCCCTAAGAACACTTTTACAGTAGGATTATTTTTTTTGATCTTGCTCCCAAAAGGCCTCCCAACCAGCCTAGCTGCCCAGAGACTGAATACCTCCACGCCAGCAAATATCCCTCAAGCTGCAGGCACCAGTGCTTAGCAGGCAGCCCCGCTAGCTGCCAGGACAGCTGCCAACTCAGCGTGGCTCCTTTGAGCAGTAAGCTCTTTACAGGACATTACTGCCTGCTCCAGCCCCACCGTGTCCCCATTACTGAGGCGGTCCCACGTCTGCACACCCCCTTCCTCCCACAGAGGCTGCTCTAGCCAAATGCCTTGCAAGGCTACAAGATCCATACCGAGCATGGTGTGGGAGATGGGGAAGGTGATGGTCGGCCGCCCAGTCATCCTCCAGCGGCTGCAGAGGTACGAGAGGTCTGTCCTTAGCATCTCCACAATCATCTTGTTGTCGAGAGCCAGGTAGAACTGCTGCTGGTCTATGAACTGTGAGGACAGCAGGAGTTGTAAGCAGCCCATCCCACAGCCACCAGGTCCCTTTGGTGCCACCCACATCTTCCCACAGGCACTCAGCCAGGCTAGCCACACAGTGAACCCAGGGGAGATGCTCCTTTGCAGCAACAAAGCTCATCCCACCTTACCTGACACATGCCAGTACAGTCTAGCAAGGGACCCTCAACCCCCAGGGCATCTACTGGCCACCAACCACTACGAGGAGACAACACTACAGCTCTGCAGCAGCCTCACCCAGGCCCCACATAGCTGGTCTGTGCTGTGCCTACCCCAAGCGAATATACACTTCCCACAGCACCAGGCTTGCAATGCTGCTCATCCCCGCACCATGCTGGACAGAGGGATCCCTGTCCCACCATCAACCTCCTTCTGCTGTCTTTGTCAGGCTGAGCAAAGAGATTCTCAGAAGGCTGACAGCACACACACAGCTAGGACCACCTATTCCGCTGCTTCACGTCACGGAGCTGGGGCTGCTCCACCTTCCCAGGCTGTTCAGAGGGTGTTGGGCCACCACTGAAAATAACTTGAGTGTTCAGCCAGTGGAGAAACCTCCTGCCCAGTTCCAGAACCCATAACATCTGGGAATGAGCCTGTGCAATGCCACCCACCTGCGGGGTAAAGGTAAAGATGTTCTTCCTGATGTTGTAGAGTTTGGAGGTCCCAAGGACGCCCATGTGCCGGTAGGGGCGTCCCGTCAGGCACATCTGCTTGTTGCGGCCTAGGGGGGGCAGGAGGAGAAGGTGGTTTTAGTGCAAGCCTCCACACGAAAGGAGATGCAGCAGCAAACAGAGACAGGCCCCTGTGCTACCAGCCAGCAAGAAAAGGCTGGTTTGTGGTTGGGGTATCGCAGGACCCTGTGTCATGCTCACATAGCCCTAAGGGACCATGATACTCTGTCTCCCAGCCCTGCCCAGGTGGCCAGAGACACCCAAGGCCCTTCCCAGGGACTTACTGGAACAGGGACATACAGCCTGTCCTGATTTTCACAGCATGCCACACCTCCAGGTCTTTGGGGACACCAGAAGCTGGGGCAGGGCCCAGGGTTGCCCCCTGCACACGGCTGGCCCTGGAAAGCTGACAGCTCTATCAGTGTTCCCATTGCTCCTGGATTACTCCCAAAGCCCAGAATGGTGCACCTGCAGCATCGCCCCTTGGTCATGTCAGCCTCGGTAGCTGCCAGACTGCTCCCCTGCCCCCTTTGCCCCTGTCACACTTAAATTAGCCAGCACACGCAGCCTATGGTGGATCAGGTTCCTCCTTTGGCCCAGGCTGGGTCTCCAGCTCCTGCACAACAAGGCCCATGCCCAAGGTGTTGCAGCATCAGGGAATGAGTGTGCAGAGCTCTAGAGCACACACTCCCCCCACACTCAGCCCTACCAACCCTCCAACAACAGCTGGGCTAACTGAGCTACAGGCTATCAGCCAGGGACTACCAGGGGACCCTCCTCTTGGGTCTGGCTTGCCAACCCCTTTGAGATCTGGGTATAGAACAAAAGTTGGCTCCTGCCCACTCCAGGTCCATCCCATATGGATCACAGCCTCTGCCTGTCTCTAGGGCCACTGTGAAACCACAATGCTAAAGCTTTATCCCTTTCAGAATCTCCCTGAACAGCACTGCCTGCCACCCTAGTTCCCCTTTGGCAGAATTAGCCTTACTGGGCCCAGGAATGGGTGAGGAATGACCCAGGGTGGCAGAGCCCTCATCAGCCAGGCAGAGAGCAGCAGGGCAGTATATCAGCATCTGCAAGCAGGAGTGCTAGAGGATGGGACAGACCCTTCTGCACCCCCTTTGCTGCAGGAGCAGGGAGTCCAGCTCACCCAGCCGGGCGTAGATGTGGCTGAGAATGCGAGCAGGCTGCACTCTGATGGGGTAGACATCTGCCACAGTCTCCACGTCGATGTCCTCCTTCCTCAGGACAGCCTTGATCCCCTCTGTCTCTGCCAGGATGCACACTGCGGAGGTAGGACAGGCTCAGCACAGCAGGGGCACAAGGGTGTGACAGCACTGCCCCTGGCCTTTGGGGACACATACAAGGTGCCACAACACGTAGAGGCAGCTGTCTGGGGTCCCTTTGGGAACGAGTTCCTACTGCAGAGGTCTGCCTTGCACCTCCTAACACTCTCTACACCCAAGCCTTCCCCACTGAGCAGCAGGACGACAGGACAGTTTTCAAACTCTCTGCAGAGGAGGCTGTAGCATGTAATATTTCCCTGCAGCAACGCAGGGTGGAGTGGAAGGACGTGCACCCCATCTTATACCCAGACTTGCCAGGGCTGAGATCTGGCCGCACTGGCAGCCACCCAGTAGTCAAAAGCCACCCCCATGAATTCCACGCAGGCAGTCCCCAGGCCTGCCAAGCACAGGGGTTTGGGACTAGTCCCTTTCCCTCACCTTGGACCACCACATCGGGCTTGGGGACAGTCGCAAACCGGCGGTTGAGGGGATCTATTTCACCAGGAGCTAGAAATCCCTGAGGAAAAAGAGGTATGAGGAGATGAACATTGTATGGGCAGGGTAGAATGTGTGATGCCTACAGACAACCCACATTTTATAGGTCCTGGGGGATGGAGGTGACAACTTCCCCATGGTAGGTGGCTCAAGGTGGCAATATTTGCCCTTTTAGAGCTCAAAGTCTGTCCCCCTAGCCCTCCGCAGCACCAGGGTAGACCGTACCTCGGCCATCAGGCAGCCCAGGATGTAGAGTGACTGCCCCCACATGAGTGGCAGCTTGCCCATGGGTATCCTGTCCACAGTGTGGGGGTTCCTGTACTCTTCATCTACCTGGAAGACAACCCAGGAGGTCAGCAAGGGATCCACAGATACAGGACACTGAAGGAAGCATCATCATTGCATTTTGAAGTCCAGCAGTTTAAGGCTTAAAACAAGAGCCTACAGAAGTATTTGCCACAGAGGGTCCAAAGCATCCTGGCTGCATTCCTCCCCTCGTCTCACAATTGCCCCAGGCACCTATGTCAGACAACAGATCAGCTGCTCAGACTGTGTTTGGGTTCCTGACACAAACCATCTCACAGGAACAACTGGCATGCCCCAGGAGCACCGAGGCAATGCTCTCGGACGCTGACGAGGAGAGCATCTCTCCTGTACCACCTGGGCACCAGCAGACCGTTGGTCTCAGCCCTGACCCACACAAACACCCTCACCACTACACAGGAGCTCAGCACAACCTCCCCAGCCCAGGTCCGCGTGTCCTGGGCTCTCAGAGGACTCTGACTCCAGGCCAGCAGACTGTCAGCAAAGCACCCTTGTGTATGGGGGCAAGAAATGCTTTGGGGGAAAATGGCAGTTTATTTATCCAGCACGGTTTTATAACAGCTCCAAGCCGCACTGTTTTACATGGCGCTTCCAAGCACTACATGTGCTGCTTTACTAACAATTTGGGTTAATCAGCAGTTAAAGCCTCATTATCTGGTAATGAGACATACCCGCTCCCACTGTAGCTCAGGACTGCTCACCTTATCTGGTGGGACGCTGTACAGCTCTGGCACCAGGCGAAACCCGTTCTTCCCCTTGACAAGAACCCCCTCCAGCGCCTCCCGGTACTCCTGCACCTGAGAAGAGAGGAGAGGGGATCTGCCCCTGGTCATGGCTCCCTGCATCCTTCACCTGCATGCCTCCCTTGCCAAGCACTTCTTTTCACTGGCCTGACAGGTCCTGCCTCCCTTACCTGCTCCATATTTCCGCTGAAAATCCCATCAATGATCAAGTATGCCCAGAAGAGAGGCCACTCGCACTCAATGTTCTCAAACAGCTTAAGCTCAGCAGGTTCATAGTAGAGGCGATTGGGGTCCTGCAGGGAGGGCATGACAGCAAGGGAGGCAATGGGTGGCAGGATCCCCTCAAACTGACAGGGCTCCTACTTTCCCCGAGACCCCAGCCTTAAATACCCTCCCAGTCCTTCTCTGTGGATGATGGCAGAGACTGAGCCAAAAAGCAATTTCACCTCTAGGCTGCGTCATTTCCATCAGACAGCCCCCACAAGCCCCCTGCACTGATGCCAAATCGACTCACCTTTCCCGGGCAAAGGGAGCTTACCCAGTCCCCAGGAGAGCACCCCAGAGCCTTGTACAACAGCACAACATCTCCCTCGCAGCACTGGGGACATCTGCAACCCCTTCAGCTCGTTGGCTCTGCCCCAGCCCCTCAGCACCTGCCTCCCCCAACATCACCAGGCTGGTTCAGCTGGGTGCAAGGGCTTGGGCTGGTCTCACAGGGCCAGAGAGCAGGGTCCCTCCTGCCATTTGGCACTGACTGTGAGCCTGACATGATGGAATTGGTCAGGACAGAGAGCTACCTTCACCAGGTGTGTGTGGTATAGTGCCCCAAAGGACTTATGCTCTATCCTCCCTGCTAACTGCTTTAACTCCGTTTGCTACAGAGAAGGGAGAGAGACAGCCTTAGCAGACTGTCAGGCAGAGAGGACAGAAGCGACAGAGGGAACAGATGTTTTCTACAGCGCCTGCACGTTGGCCACAAGCTCCCAAACTCCCATTTGCCTCCAGCCAGCTGCAGTGCCTCTGTAGGCAATGCTGCCCTTCCTGTGCTTCGCAGCTGCCCAGCAGCAATCCACAGCTGTGCAAGCTGGCAAAGCTTGTGAGCACTGGGAAAGTCAGACTGAAGATGCAGCTGCTCTTCTCTGCTCTGGAGAGATGCAGCCACACATGCTGCCTATTATGATCAGGTCTGAAGGGGCACAGCAGAGGAGGAGCATTTAGAGGCACTCATGCCCAAAGAAGCCCCACTAGGTTATGGGCCCAACAGCTGGTGATGATTTAAGAGCCTCCAGGTACCATTTCCTGGTTCTGTGGTTATAAAACGTGACTGTTGCTTAGAAAATGTTCATATTTTCCCTCCCCAAAGCAGCAGAAGAAAGTCTCCACTCACTTTGCTGAGAGCCAAGTGTGGCAGGTACACAAGTTGCCTGCTGTCCTGGGAGAGGCAGAAGCAGTTTTGTGACCTCTAGTGCTGCTGCAGAGCCAAGGCCATCAGGGAGGAGCACTGCACGGCACCCTCCACGGGCCTCCAGCCCTCACTCAGGGCTTGTGCAACCCTGGGAGAGCTGGGGAAATGGGCCCACTTTGGCAAGGTTCCCACACAGGGCAGTGGTCTTATCTGCCCTCAGCCTAAGAGAAACACAACACCACTAGGTCCTAAGATGCAGGCAGAGCCAGCCTCTGCCCATCTGTTATGGGTGTGAGTGGGATGTACCACCTCTACAATGGACTCTGGCATTTTTGGGAAGCCTTGCCCAGACCCATGACACCACCTGGGACTACTCAGGGCTCTCGCCTTCCCAGTGCTCCCCACCACAACCTTTGCGCTGCACCCGGTTGGGAGGGGGGCTGTAAATGCCACCCAGGACAGCTGCTGCTTCGCACTTCAGTTCTGGCAGGTGGCAGGGTGGGGGACACTTACCTCTTTGGGGGTCCTGTATCCATCCCGGAGGAAGCGGCAGCAGCCGTAGCGCCCCTGGAAGGTAGGGAAAAGAGGTGCTGAGCAGGAGGCACAGCATGAGATACCGTGTACCTTCAATGCAGAAGCATGGTGGAGGGGTGTCTCCTCCAGTCAAATACCCCTTCAATCGCTCACCCAGTGCTCACGCACCACAGTTACAGCCTGGGGCCACAGCACACAGGACTCTTTCTTTGCACACCCCTGCCACAGGTCACAGAGACTGGGAGAGGACATGCTCCAGCACCCCCTCCCTAAGCACGTTTTGGGAGAGAAAAGGACTACAACAGTTTGGACTGCAGCTGTCCCCTAGGAAGGGCACAAGGGCAGCGCTGCTCACCTGCAGCTTTGTGATGATCTCTTGCTTGGTGATTTCCACCAGCTCACTGTCCTCCACAGCAAATGCCGGGTAGGAGATGACAGAGAGAACACTGGCATCCACCTCCTTGGATGTGGAGGCCCTGGGCAGCATCGAGTGGAGGATGGACTGGGTGAAGGGGATGGAGAGATGGTTAGGTTGCCAGGCTGGGCATCATTCACACCATAACCCCAGAAAATCACAGTTCTTCCTGCAATGGTGTAAAGCCCGTGCGGGTCTCACCTGGCAGTGCTGCACCTCGTCCGACAGCACCCGTATCACTGACTGCGGACCTCCCTTAGCTCCAAAGAGATCCAGCTCATCCAGTGCCTCCAGGGCAGCCTGCAAGCAGGTCGAGACCCAAGGCAGCAAGTCCTCCACCATGCTGCCCATCTGTAAGGACTCTCACCCCATGCCAGCCCCTGTGTGTAACACACTGCCCAAATTTAAACCCCGCTGTGGCTGCAGAGCACCCCTGTCAAAATATGACACATCTTCAAAGCCACAGGTAGCCAGACGTCAGCAGGGCCCTGGACATTTCTGGCACACACCCCAGTTAATCTCTCACTCCCAATTCAGGCAAAACTCAGACAAGATGGGCACAGTTTTATCCCAGCACACAAGGAGAAAGGTCTTCCTCCCCAGGAATCCATCACTGCACGGGGCATTGAGTCTGAATAGTTCAGCATGTCCAGCCTTTCCTGCAAAAAAGCAGCACTGGGCCACTGGTGCTCCCCAGCACCCACCCAGCACCTCTCCCCAGCTCACCTTGGCCATGCCAACAGAGCTAGCATTCAACTCTGTGATGCCCTGGTTTGTCTTGTCTCCACGCTCCCATATCCCGAAGTCCTGCGCAGAGGCATCAGCACATTGGAGCAGGCAGAGGTTCACAGCACACCCAGAAAACCTTCAAATCCCACCCATCAGCAGTCCTCCCAGCAGGTGCCATGGGACTGTGCCCAGCAAGACTCAGGAGGGACCCACAGCTGCCCCTATACACCAGCCCACCACCTGCACCCTTGGGGCACACTCCCCTTCCCCAGCATGGGCTACCCACCGCAGTTTTGTAGGCTGCTTCAATGTAGAACACGAGGTTCTGGATAAAGTTGACTTCATCCAGGCTGTGAATTATGTGGAGGCCTGAAGCAGTGGGAAGAATTCACATTAGTCCCTCCAAGCCCACGGCATCCCTAGGAAGAAGCTGCAGTAACTCAGGCCGGACCCCTCCTCCTCACTGCATGCCTGCCCCATGACAGCCACAGCCTGGTTAGCTTCCACTCCCACCCCCCCACCC
>Ga0065711_1012760_pt1 | contig 10025 bp, 4 predicted proteins | sample Hoacrofraction12_FD_59098 | JGI IMG/M metagenome (GOLD analysis project Ga0065711, IMG submission 59098) | Hoatzin crop microbial communities from Cojedes, Venezuela - Epithelial fraction 12 v2 (version 2) | ecosystem: Host-associated > Birds > Digestive system > Esophagus > Crop | place...
CTGGACAAGGTCCTGTGCAGCCTGCTCTGGGTGACCCTGCTTGGGCAGGGGGTTGGACTGGGTGACCCACAGAGGTCCCTTCCAACCCCTACTATTCTGTGATTCTGTGAGGCTAGTTGCTCCATTTAGCCTTTAAATGCTATCACGGTGTGCTCATCTGAGAAAGTTCATCTGAGAAATGCCCACTTTAAATCACAGAAACATCTGTTATGGTGTCTCATTAGTCTGTGATTACATGTACACTAGGACTTGGGTTAAACCTGGAGAGTAACTGTGATCTGAACTTCATTAAACCCCTAAGAATGATGTGGGTGGTATCAGCAGCTCTATTTTTATGCTGAAATGTGTTTGCTTGTGTTGTGGTATAGTTCGTGTTGTGATATAGCTCGTACGGAGTCTGCAAATTGAAATTTGTTGGCTCCTGGTTGCTGAAGTGGGGGCACCCCACTTTAAGGTCAGGTAACCAACTTGGTTACAATTAGTTCTCTTTTTTTTTTTTCTTTGCAGGTATCAAAAATTGTAAGATACATCTAGCAATTTACTACTATTTTGCTCAGTGAAACTTGCAATTTGATCCTCATCTCTCTGACCAAAACATCTCTGCAACAAGTTTTCACACAATCATCCCAGTTATTTTTCTTGTATTAGTTGTTCTGATTAAACAAGTAAAAATTGTGTTTAGTGGTTGTCTGTAAAGGCCATATACAAATACGTTGATGTAGCCATAGTGGGTTGTACAGCTTTGACACTTACTCTTTCAAGGGAAAATTTCTTGGAGCGAGTTATTCATTATTAAGCTTCTTTAGGAATAAACTAAACTTAGGTTGTTTGTATATTCCAAGACAGGGAAAAATAGTCTTGCTGCCCCCTGATTAGGGTACCCACCTGGGGTGTTATGGGTGATAGTTTGTATTCTTAGTTCAGATTGTGTAAGTACTCTTCAGTAATTCCACCTCTCATACAGAAGCGTAGATGCTCGCTCCAGAAGAGCAGATAACCTGTGGCTGTGGTTGTCACCTGGTAAGGTTTAGCTCTAGGTGGAAGACTCTTTTGGTCTGATAGACGCCGTTATCTGTCAGATTAGGGATGTTGCTCTTACAAAGTGCTACCCCAAAGATTTGGGAGGGGTGGGCACCCAAAACAAAACCCCACGTGCTCAACGAAGCCACAGTATTTTGCCCGGTGAAGGTTCTCTTAGTAGGTTTCTATGAAGAGCTGGATTTAGCTGGGGTTTTCCTTGTAAAACCACTCTGCTTTGTCAGAAAACTTGTAACTAGCTCAAGAGTAGAGCTGTTTCTCTGCCAAGTGATAATCCCAGTAGTGTTAAAGAGACACCATGATAAATGATACTTTTTCACAGAAGCAGGAGATCATTTTTACCAGTTTTAAAATCTCAGAAATTTTTCTGCCTAAATACAATGACCGCTTAAACTAAATGACTGTCTCAAGGCTGGAAGCTATGGACACCTTCAATTAGGAGAAAACTTCCTATACCCTTATGTCTGCCAATAAATGTAACTGCTCAGTGTTCTTACCTTATATGGCTCCTACTAAACATAGGAAGAGGCTGGACAGTCCTTTTAACCAAATCTTCTAAACTATTCAGGCTTGTTTGGCTTGGGTTTGGTTTTTGGTGGGTTTCTTTTACAGTTAAAAACTTCTGAAGTTAAACTCTAGAAATGGCTGTATTACAAGCACTTTTGAATAATATGCGATACATGAGTGAGATTTTAAACTCTGGCAAGTGTGGGGATAAACCAGAATAATTCTAACATGCATTTTGTGTTGGGAGGGGTGATGGCTGTGAGGGTTTTTGTTGGTGGTTTTTTTGTTTTCCCCTCTTCTCTCACTTCAACTGATTTATTGTCTATATTTCTAGCAGCAAAGAATACCTTAGACCTTATGCAATTCTGCTACTAAGATCCATATCTGTGGCCAGAATTACATTAGTCTTTGAGCAGTATTCTTCGTTCTTAGCACAAAGACCCTTTCAAATTGCCATCTTTAGCAGTCTGTGAGCTCGTAGCATGTTGTGCTGTGTCTTGAAGATACCCATCTGCCAAACATACTGTTTCAGGACTCTAGCAGTGTAACAAACTGCCTAACAATAAACCCAAGAGAGGTCTTAACAAAATGGCTAGTTTAAATGCTAGATATAATTTCAGAAATGGTTAAGGTGCTTTAAAAGTAATTACGTATTCGACAGGTCCCTTGTGGACAAATTTCACTTTGCTGAAATATATCCTACCGTTCATGTTTTAAACCAAAGCTCAAACTAGAGACAAGCTATTTTATATCAGATTTACTGGCAAAACATTTTTATGAAGACAACTGTTGTAAGAAATGTGCTCAATGAGTTGCTCTTAACTGTGCTGACTTGGGGCTATCCCACAGCTCCCTTGCACTTCTGCATCAATTGTATGTGGATAATCTACTAAAGGGAAAACTGGTTTCTAATTCCTGTATTTTCTACTATGGAATAAAACTATTTTTCAGTGTTAATAGACTTGAGCTGAAAGTAAATATGTATGCCAGCCTAGCTGGCTTCTCTCAAATTACACTTGGAAAGTAGAAATTGAAAATATTTCTTTTTTTCCTTGAACTTTGCATTAATCCAGTAGATAAGTTAAAAAGAAAAAAAACAGAGCCATCTAAAAAACCTAAAGGTGCTGCTCAAAGCCACAATAATAAGGAAAATTTTCAGTGAAAGTTAATCTACAGTCATGTCACAATCTAGCGCTGCTGGAATGTCTTCTGGTTGATGGAGAAATCAGGATGTTACTTGGTCCAATTATTATTGTTACTTTTCTGAAGCATGCTTGTGAAGAAACAGTGCTGGCACGTCAGTCTTACTTCTGTGCTTTAAAAAAATCCAAACCAATACTAAAAGCACGAAGACGTGTAGCTTTCCCCTGCTCTCCTGAGTGTAGTGATTTGATTGATCATAATCTTGATCAGATTGCTTAACTTAGTGAATGCCGTTATCAACTAGGTTTTCATTCCCATGGGAACATGCAGTCCGGGATAGTTTCAGACTATAGGTTTCCTGTTTTGTTCCTTTCTGTGAGAAGAAGAAAAAAAAAAAACTCAAAAAAACACCCCCCCCAAAAAAAAAAAATCAAAAAAACACCCCAAAAAACAAAAAAAAAAAACCAAAAAACACAAAACAAAACAAAAAAAAACCCCAAAAAACCTAAACAAAAAAAAAAACCCAAACAAAAAAAAAAACCCAGCAAACCCAAGACCCACAACTAAATTGTTCTGATAAGGTCAGTAGATTTTACTTGCTAACCTTGTGCTGCTTGTGCCCCTCCGCAGCTGCAGCAGCGGGGTCACGGTTATAAGGGCAGAAGCACCGGTTTTCAGGTAGTCACTGCACAATGCCTGCTCCTTTCCATATTTAACCCTTCAGAGCTGAGTGGTCATATTTCTCAGCCCAAGTGCAAATGCGTGCTGGCATGAACGCTTTAGCCTTGGGGAAAGCCACGCTGCTGCCAGCAGAGGGTTAAAGCCCAGGGCTGGTTTCTATTCGAGCAGCATCGCAGAGCATTGTCCGGTTTGAGATGCTCTTCGTAAAATTATGGCTTTCCATCAAACAGGTTCTAGGAGAATCTCAGTTCTGGAACAAAAGTAATAATTATAAATAATGTGTATAAAAGTTAACATGGAGTGAATTAATCAGAATAAATATTTATGTAACCATGAACAGCAGCAGCCTCCACTGTAGCATTATGTGCTATTTTTACATGAAACAAGTCAATAAAGTTACTATACTGTTGCAGCTGAGGGGGGGACATAAATAGCCGGTTTGTATTTACAGGTTTGGTTTCATGAATAAAACTACTGTATGAGCTTGAAAAATGTTAGATAAAAGAAGTTTCTGGCGTACGTGTTCTTTAATTGGAATTGAAAAAGCGTTGCTCTCTTTTTAAATTGGGTGTCTAGACAGGGGAGATGCATTTCCTTTCACTGAAGAGAGCTGAGTATTCTCTAAATCTCGATTAGAGGCTTTGCAGGCAGATGAGATGCGAATCAGCTGTTTTAGAAAAGTTAGCAGGCGTTTTTGTGCTGCGTAATTACTCGTGTGCAGAGGCCCTCTGTGTGTGAGCCCTTTCCTTCCTGAGCAATAGGAGTGCCTGATTTAGAAACAAATTTCTTGCTTTGCCCGAAAGCAGCCTGCACAACGCCTGCCTGAGGCTGGCTTATGGGCAGCGTGGATGTGTTCTGCAGGAAGGTGGTTAAACCTAACCCTGTTCTTCGGTGATGGTTACGTAGATGGATGAGTATATTTTGTGCTGGTTCAATCCTGATCTGCGATTCAAAATCTGGCTGCTGAAGGGTTTTAACTTGGGGGCAGTCTACCGACACTTCAGGATTTTCTTTTACTGTATTGAATATTCCTTACCCCTTCTGACACAGACTTCATTCACTCTGTTCCATACCATTATTTCAATAGTTAACTGAAGGACAGAGGAGCATTTTGAAAATAGTGAGTGACAGTCTAATGTTATAACATTTTAATACTCATTATAATGTAATACTCATACTAAACATGTCTTCTATCAATATTCATTGATTTTTGTTATTTTAGGAGCAAGACCAGTGCAGAATCCCATGCTGATACATTATACAGTGTTAACTTAACATGCATTGCTATTTTTAAAATATTCTTGAGTTATTTAGATTTATTCTTAAATAGCAGCATAAAGCTCTTAAAGCTTTTTGGTCACATGAGAAAAGTTAGCAGGCTCAGGTTTAACTCCAATATTAAAATCCAAAGCTGACTAATTGTTGTAATGCCATTTGCAGCTTTGCAAAACTTGGGTCTTTAGAAATGTCTCAACTTATTCGCTGCCTAAACTATATGTGGTCCTGTTTGTACAAATCTTGGCTCGTGGCACCAAGGCTCTTTAACTTTTATTAGATGTGAAAGGACTGTATTAGTTTCAACTGTAGTCTTTACCCTGAATCCTTATTAGCAGGTAGAGATGTTTCATAAAAAGCAGCAGAAGCTTCCCACCCATCAGATTTATTGTTAATGTTGTGATTAATTCTTCTTTGCATCTTTAACTTAGTGTCTCATCACTACTCAGATTCTTTTACTTTATTACTTTGTCTATCATGTTATATAAATCAAAGCATCCAAAGAAAGGTGAGCTGTTATTTTTTTTTTTTTTGCACTTCAACTAGTTTGCATTTTGCCAAGTTTCCACAGGGCATCCTGTCTGCCAAGCCAAGTAATTGTGGAGATGTAAAATGTCTGTGACTTCCACACAACCCCCCCACTCCAGAATTCTTGAGGGAAGATAAAGTGCCAAGTTAACCTTAAGAAAACCTCTTTTTTTTTTTTTTTTTGAAGACATAATTGTGTGGATATTGCCGTGAATACTTGACACGAGGAGGAGGAGGTGCATCTGTTAATGAATGAGTGAATGGCAGTGCTTGTGGCATAGATCTTTAAAACCACAGTGATTCAGTATGTTCATGGTAATTGGCATAGTGTGGACTGGAAATGTAGAAGCGAGTATTTTCTAGCCTTAGGAAAAAGCAATTCTTTGATAATATTGTAGTTAAAGCCCTAATCCACAAACATGCTACAGATGCTTTCCTCCTATTGAAACACAGCATAAAGTGATTAAATAGCTTTGTGGGTTTCGTCCTCAGTGGTCTCATCCCAGATTTAGATATCTGTGCCATGGCATAATATGAATTTTCCAAACTGGCTACCTCAAGTGAGGTGATGATGCAAACAGAGACATTTGGAAGAATTCCACCGCTGTAAATCGAGTTTATGTGAAAAAGCTTTTGGAAGCTACAGGGATGGGGCTGAATGAGATTTTGAGAGTGAGAGGTGTCTGGGACTGCCCTCAAGCCCACTTGAAGACTAGTCCCTACTTCTTCTTTTTCACTGCTTTTCACTTAACAGCTTTCAAGCCATCACTGGAGAGAAAGGCGTTTTTAGATCAAGCTGGTTCTGTTCTCTTCAGCTGTGTGCTTTAAGCCGATGTGTACTGCAGCTTCCCAGTTATGCATCTTCTTGCCAGTACCAACCCTGCTTTCCTTTTGCTGCAAAAGCAGGGAAGCCTGGATTTTTAAAGGTTGTAGGAGGCTTTCTGGTGAGGGAGGGGAAGAAGTGGGCAAAATAAAAATGGTGGTAGGAAATGGGTGAGAGACTCTGTTAGGGAGTGTCTCTGTGCTGTTGTTACGTATGTTCCACCTTTCAAGGCTGTTAAGGAACTAGAGTCAAGATTACGACTTGTTGTTTCATGATTTCAGTAAAGGATTGAGTGGGGAAACAAGACAATAAATAAATCTTGTTTTTACTGTTTCTGCCTACCATACTATGGGTGTTCCAGTGAAGTATCTGGTGTGCCTTGCCCCGACAATGCTCCTTATCAGTATTTTCCTAATGTCTGTGAAAAGACTAAAACCAGCTAAGGCCTTGTAAATCTTCTCTGTTACTTTGAAACTTTTGGGCCTGATGGAAAGACCGTGGCTTGTTGGTACTGTGTGTTTGTCTCGTTTGTTTGTCCAGAAGTGTTGCGTGGTGTGTCCTGCCAGGAGCTTGCCTGGTGGGTTTTCCTTTGTTTTGAGGCTTGGAACTCATTTTGAAATGTTGTAGTTGGCATGTTGGTGTTTCCTGATACCTCCTATGTGGACAGTATGGATAGTACACAGTGGTAAACAAGGATCTAGAGTGTCTTTAAGTGAGGTGTTGGGTTTGGTGCGGGTTTTTTAACTCCTATAAGCTGCTGGCTTTCAGTGGTGCCAGAAGGGGCCACAGTGGAAACCTATAATCATTCCGAAAAGGATCTCTTGAAGTAATGGTTACAATGGAGTGGTGAGAAGATTGCATTGCCACCGGTCACACAATGCTCACTTTGTATGGAAGCCACCTTGATGTTTTGGTGCTGTCTTACGGTTGAGAAGTGGAGATAAATCACTGTGGAATAAAATGGGTTATTACACGCGGGGTGACCTGCAGTAACCAATGCTGTGCCTGCCCTGGCAGTAACCTGGTGAGTTCTCCCGTGTGTGCAGAGCGTTTGGAGACTTTGTATCTGTGTATTCTATGGTTTCACTAATGCCTAGCCATCCTCTGCAGTAGCAATGCTTTCCTTTTTATCGGAGGCCTCAGGAGACCCACATTTGTTACTTTCCGGCTTTGTTTCACTTTTTGTTAAATTACATCAATCCAGCAATGTAACAGTTTCACTGGAAACCTTGGTTGCAGGACTTTGTTTCGAAGACAGCCTATGACAGTGTACGAAAACTATCGCCTGTGAGAATATTTTACAGTCAGTCTTCAGAAAAATGTAAGAATGCCTCTTCTTGAACTTCTGGGGAGGAATTTATTGATCATGCTGAGTATTTTTCCAGCTGAGAGCAGAGACCACAATTGTCTCGTCCGTAAGGAGTTCTATATGCACAGCCTGAATGTGGCTTTCAAGAACTTCCATAGCAGGCTGCTTTGTAAGGAGATATTGGTTGGAATAACCAAGTGCTTAAAAAAAATTTGACTGACGCTAGCGCTTGGCTGGTCTTATGTAGCTTAACTTCCAAAATTCATGTTTTCCTTGCGAAGGGAGTGCTGCTTTGTGAGTCTGCTCTGGAGTCTTTACCCTGAACCCTTATAAGCAGGTAGAGATGTTTCATGAAAAGTAGCAGAAGCTTCCCACCCATCAGATTTATTGTTAGTGTTGTGATTAATTCTTCTTTGCATCTTTAACTTAGTGTCTCATCACTACTCAGATTCTTTTACTTTATTACTTTGTCTATCATGTTATATAAATCAAAGAATCCAAAGAAAGGTGAGCTGTTGTTTTTTTTTTTTTGCACTTCAACTAGTTTGCTTTTTGCTAAGTTTCCACAGGGCATCCTGTCTGCCAAGCCAAGTAATTGTGGAGATGTAAAATGTCTGTGACTTCCACACAACCCCCCCCACTCCAGAATTCTTGAGGGAAGATAAAGTGCCAAGTTAATCTTAAGAAAACCTTTTTGGTTTTTTTTTTTTTTGAAGATGTAATTGTGTGGATATTGCCGTGGATACTTGACCCGAGGAAAAGGTGCATCAGTTAGTGAAGGGGTGAACGGCAACGCTTGCAGCTTAGATCTTTAAAACCACAAGCTGACCTTCTTGTGTGCTTTCTGTTTTCTTGCCTGGGTTTGAACAGACCCAGCACATCGCAGCCCCGTGCTCCTCTAGCACTGCAATGCAAGAAATATGCCACAGGGTGGCTCAACAATATAGCACCTCGAGCATGGCTGAGAAGTCTCTGGTTTTCTTCAGACCACAGGATTTCACGATGGTATAGCACTAACGTGAAAACACTCGCTCGGCATCGGGCTGCAACCTGCTGTCGGGTTTCGAGGAACACATCGTTCCTTCAGCGCTCTGTGAGCTGTATTGCTCAAGCCTAGAGAATGCAGGGTGTCCTAGGGGCTCTGACAGGCTGGCATTACCACGGACTTGTATTTCAGTCAGGCTTTGTGGAATTGATTCCTCTGAAGGCAATTTGTTAGTCAATTCTGAAGCTTTAGTTGAAACTTTGCTCTTAAGCCATTCAAAGGGGGAGTTGGCTTGCTGCTCGTAGGGAGAGAAAATGGGAAGAACAGTATTTTTTATGGTACTGACATGTGAACTCTTTCCAAAAAGTTAGAACACAAACGGCCACGCAGTTGCAGAAAGAAATGTGATACTTGGGATCCTAATCTTCCTAATATGCCTAGGACCAAAAGGTAACTATAAAAGTGTCACTTTGTTTTGAAATAAAAATGGCAAGTTCTCAGAGAACGAGAAGATCTTTAAGCCCACACAATTTCCGATTTGACCTAGTAAAACTTCTTTTTAGTTCTGGCTGGGATACCGATCGGAGCACTAAAGCAGAAATGGCAGTGGTGCCTGGGCTGGGATGGATGCAGACTGATCTCCTGTCGATAGCAGCTAAAGCTTCCGAACTGCTGCGAGCGTGGGGCAGGGGGAGGTGGGCTTGCCACTGATGTGGGGAACGCTGGTAATTCATGAAAAACAGAACATTTCCAGGATTAAGATGCAGATCTTATGGATCTTGTGAAAATAGTTATGCTGGGGAGTCATGGGTTCCATTACCTCTCCTGCTTCTCCGTGTCCTGACCACATCTTGTCAGCACAGAAGTAGTAAGTGTGTGATGATCTGACTGTCGCCAGCTGCTGATCTTTCTGGAACTGGGAATGCAGACCAGAACAAGTCCAATTGAGAGATGGGTATTGTACAATTACCCTGTAAATTTTGAACTATTCTGATCTGTAGCAGGTTGTTTAGGCTTCGCAGCTGATAGAAAATTTAACTGGTTTTCCTGTAATTGTGGAAAACGCCCATTGTAATGAAGTGACTATATCTTATATTCACTACTGTGTTAGGGGCTAAAATCCATGTGACTAAAATCAAGAAGAGAAAAGGAGCAGCAAAGGCATCTTGGATACTGAAAGTGCTGTGCTGTTATTCTAATATAAGGTGATGATGGACGTGTTTCACTAATCACGCTGACGTGGCATGCTTAGAAGCGTAGTCAGAAACAAGTGCTTACTAATCTGGTTGAACTTCTGGTACTGAATGCACATGTAGTGTATATTTGGCGTCCATCCAGTGGCAGTGAGAAGTATTTTCAAATAGAAGTCTTCCTGCGGTAGTCAGAACTTAAGGTGAAGTTCACCCAATTCTTCTAGTTTAATTTTGCATCTGGAAATAAATAATAAAGTTCTTGAACTATGAAAAGGTTGAAGAAAAACATTGGGAGGACTGCACAGAAGGTGGCAGAGCTCGCGTAGCCCGGTACCAGCTGGCTGGCGGGCAGCTGCAGAAGGTGCAGCCCAGCAGCGTGGGGTGGTTCGGGACAGCAGCCCCTCACAAAGTGTCTCACAGAATCACAGAATGGTCGGGGTTGGAAGGGACCTCTGTGGGTCACCCAGCCCAACCCCCTGCCCAAGCAGGGTCACCCAGAGCAGGCTGCACAGGACCTTGTCCAGGTGGGTCTGGAATATCTCC
>Ga0065711_1052288_pt1 | contig 10025 bp, 4 predicted proteins | sample Hoacrofraction12_FD_59098 | JGI IMG/M metagenome (GOLD analysis project Ga0065711, IMG submission 59098) | Hoatzin crop microbial communities from Cojedes, Venezuela - Epithelial fraction 12 v2 (version 2) | ecosystem: Host-associated > Birds > Digestive system > Esophagus > Crop | place...
TGTGGAGTCTCCTTCTCTGGAGATATTCCAGCCCCGCCTGGACAAGGTCCTGTGCAGCCTGCTGTAGGTGACCCTGCTTCAGCAGGAGGGTTGGACTAGATGACCCACAGAGGTCCCTTCCAACCCCTACCATTCTGTAATTCTGTAATTGAAGGGAACCACTGCTAACTTCAGCTGGAAGGCTGTACTAGGTTTGGGGTTGAATTATTTTCATTTCCTTGTCTTTCTGTGCTCCGCTTCAGCTGTTGAGAAGCCGACCTGTGTCTGGGCAACCCTCCCATCCCCATGGGCAGGGCAGGCAGGGTGACCTGGGATGGGGCAACTGGGCGAAGAGTCGGGGTGGGAAATTCACCTACCAATGGCATCTTTGCAATAAAGAAAAGCACAGAGGAGGTGTTGCAGGGAAGGGCAATGGCAATAACGTTTCCTGGGTTGTTGGTGGGCCCGTAGACAGACCCACCGCAATGTGCACAGTGGATGCTGAAAGCACAGTAGCAGTCAGAGGAGTGATCCATATGGCACTAAAATTAGTATTTTCCTTTTAATATTTGATGACGTGTAAGGCTAGTGATAGCTTTTCTTCAAGCTTGTAGGGTAATACAGCTGAAACCAGAGAACAGACAGACCTATTTGCTAATTTGCTGTCTACTTATCCATACGATGCCAGTGCGTGAGCACAGCAGGTAACGGGCTACCCCTCCCTCCCTCCCTCCCTCAGGGCTGCAGGGCGTTGGAGGCAGCGGGACTGCTTCCAGGAAGGGGGGAAGGAAGAAGCCTCTCTTCTGCAGCTTCAGCTTTCAAAAAGTGCTTGCTCAGAAACAGGGCTACAGATATTTGCCAAAAGAAGTTGTTAATTTTTGCAAAGCTCCCTGCGATGTGGGAAGCAGAGCCAGGAAAGCTGGCTGCGTGTCAGCACACCAGGCGCAGCCCTTGGTAGGACGCAGCACAGAGAAGCTGAGGTGACGACTGCTTTGCAGATTGGCTGCTCTCATCTGTTTTGGAAGAGGTAGGTGCAATACAAGTGAATTCAAACCTCATACGAGCCAAAGTTTACAGAATTGTCTGCAACTCCACAAATGAGCGGTGCTAAAACATGAGAAACAGGGAATATGTTTTATAGAAGTGTATAAACTGTGGAAAAACAGAGCACCAATTTTTGTTTATTTGTGCTTTATAAAATTGACCGCTCTACACCTGGGTTTTGTGCTCCTTACACATCCTCTGCCCCCGGTTAAACATTGCCATCCAGGTGAACCTGTGGCTCAGCTGTGGAGTAATTATTGTGAGGACTCCAACTGCTCCATATATTGTTGTCATAAAACTTTATCATTGCAGTGATTTACCATTTAAAGACTCTGTAAAAAGCCGTATAATAAGCATGGCTTTCAGTTATTTACCATACCACTAAAAAATCTTTTAAAATGTCACTGGAACTAGCTGTAAAATTTTGTGGTACTAATTTAATGATGTGATAAAATCTGTAATATGTATTTTGAGTTGTAGAGGAAGAATTGAGCATGGACAGATAGTGTGCAGGATATTTTTTAACATCTGCTGGTCTTGGACCTGCAAATCTTGTACTCAATTATGAAAATCAGGACTTCAGCACAGTGTTAATGTTTATACTTTTTTATGTGGCAATATAGTAGATATTGAGTCACTGTGAATGTGGAGTAAAGCTTTCACTGCAAAAGAAACTTGCATTTTAAGTAGAAAAATATAATCTTGAAAGTTAGAACTAGTTTCTGGGCTTGATTATCTCCGCTTACATTAGAGAGGTGGTAGCCATGGGGGTGAGGCAAACTTCCTTTTGTCCAGTGACTTGGCAATGACATTGGACTTTCATCCAGTGACTCAGAACTGAGTAAACGTATCATAGTGACTGCAGACTGTCTCCTCCTGTCTTCCAGACCCCATTGCGACTTTCTGAGAAAACCTAGAACCAGCCTGTATCTCCTAAAAAGACAGCTACTGGTTCTGGGATCAGTTTCTGCCAGTGACTCCTTAGCTAGAACCTGGGCGTTGTGGTCTCCCACCATTCCCTTCGGGGTCTGTGGGTTTGAGGGAGCTACAAGGTACACAGAGCTCAGAGACATCTTGTTGTGCTGCTTCTATTGTGCAAAGGTGTGGGGGGACCTGAGCAGTTTGCACACCAGCTCTGGCCACAGACCTGGGCTGTGGTGGCTTTCCCAACAGATGGAGGTTTATAGAGCTGATGTGCAGTGTGACTGTAGTGCAAGGGAGTCTCAGAGATCCCTCCCTGACCATAGAACTTTGTCATTATTTAATAATCACATAAAAATCGGTTCTGAAATGTGTTCAATAGTGTCCAATAATTTATCCTGAACGTTTCACAGGACAGCGGAGTGAAGATCTGTCTTTTGGGTTACAAATTAGTATATGGCAAGATGATACAGGATTTCTTCATTTGCATCCAGCTGGTCTGCAACTTGGATGATATCTGATGATATATAGTCACAATATAACTCTGAAAATAACTCATGTGAGGTGTGGTTGTGCCTCAGGATGCCATGTGACCTAAAGGATAATTAGGGCTAAAATTTCAGTGGAAGATAAATGTTGCAACAATGTCACCTTGTACTTGTAGAGTGGCTTTCATCTTGGAGGTTTCCAGCTTGCTTAGAGAACTACACTCACAAATAAGTGTGACCGTTGCTGTGCTGGGAGCCGGCAGTCAGGTTCGCAGTTGCAAAACTGTCTCTGTTTTTCTCTAAGTGGAAGACTTCATAGTACAGCTAAGGGAGTTAATATCCATTTTCTCATGTAAATATTTTGTCTAATGAATTATGATGTATGTTTAAAGCAGACATAGTTGTTAACCTTAATAATAAAATAATTGCTTTCTGTCACAATGATACTTATTTCCTGCTACCTATTAAAAAAAAAAAAATCAAGTACTTAATTAGTGATAGCATAGTCCATGGACTTCAGGTGGACCTTGTGCCCCGAGTCAGATGGAAAGGGATTTGTCTCGGCCCCCTTGCTCTAATTTGGATTCCCTCTGTAGCTGAGGAAGAAGTAGGCAGTTCTAGGGTGCTAGTCACTTCCTTCGCAGGCATTCGGCACAGATCAGATGATTCTGGCAATGTGCCGGTTTCATTCCATTGACCATAAAGACACCCAGTAGACAAGTGGGTGAGAAAGGCTAACAAGAATCCCGCTAGTATAATCCTGCTAGATACTTCAATACAGCAATATACACGGCTGTATGTCTTGAAGACCATTGGGCTACTACTGGGAGTACAGATTCTATGAATACTTTAAATACAGTGAACTTTACTCACGTGAGCAGCTCTGCAGGAGTCAATGCACTTCCTCACCACCTCATTTGTTGGTCTTTTGTATATATGAGCTACTTGGCGTGGTTTGTTTGGTTCCAAAGCCATGTTTCACGTGGCTCAGGACAAAAGGCAGAAGCATTTCATAGCACCAACCAGCATTCATTTGTGGAGAATAAGAACAGATGCTCCAGAGCTATAGCCCATTTGTGTTTTTGGCAACGGAAGGCCTCTCTTATTTTCATATACTGTCAGTGACTGTGACTTGGTCTATGACTGTACAGCTCCCAGCCAGATATCTGTTTATACTAAGCTGTATTTCTAATACCACATTCATCCATACATGTCAAGGTCAGCCTTTTGGGACACACAAAAATGTAATTTTTTTCTCATCTGGTTCCCGTATATAAAATGAGAACAGCTACTCATTGCACTTTACCGTGCTACAGTGTCTCATGAATGGTAGAAAACATACTGGCAAATCAGATCCGGAGTCCGAACACTGCACACAGGATGAGAGGCAGAGGCGGTATTTTATTCCTGGCTGTACTTGCCGCAGAGAGCTGGCTGTTCTCCGCAGCTACTGCTCCTCACATTGTGCCTGTTCCTTGGAAATGTTCCTGTTCGGGCTTGTTCCGAGTGACTGAGGGATGGACTGTGAAGTAGATTTTTACTTCAAACGTTTTAAGTGCTCATCCCTGGTCACATTTCAGAGCAGACAACAAGCATAATGGAATTTCCGAGTGCGATGCCAATGAAATGGGCAGCAGGGCAGCAGAAGAAAGCAAAGCTTTGGGTTGTGTGTGGGTCTCGAGGTGGTTGTTTCTCAAGAACTGGCAGTAAGGGAGCCCTCTCTGCCTCTTGGCAGTCAGCCAGCTCGTTAGTGGTATTTAAAGGTCTGCTCAGCGCTCCACCCTTATCTGTGCACAATACTGCTTTGAAGGCCCCGCTTCCTACAGGATGAATTCTACAACTAATTTCTAATGTGGTTATCGGGTGTTTGCTTGTTGGTGCTGAAAGGGGGAAAATGCTGCTGAGAGCTCTTGTGTTTCTCACTGGTGCAAGAGCAGCTGCTTTGTGCTAATTTCTTTGTGACATTTTGACCTTTTAAGGTGATGGAACACTTCATGTACAAGATGCTCATTTAAAACCTTTCACTTTTTAATTTCTAGATCTACAAAACAAGAAAAAGGATTTTCTAGGGCAGGCTAGAGATACTAAAGCTGTTGGACTCTGGAGATCCCAGACAGCATTACTAGAGGTTGACACTTCTTTCTACTGCTTCTGTGACACTACGAGATGCATTTCCCAGGATAGTTCCACTGAAATCAGTGAAAGCCTGTTGATTTGCACTAAGTCCATGTTACTCCACCAAGGAAGTTACCCTGATTTCAGTGTAAGCAAAATATGAAGCTACAATTCCTGCAATACTAGTACTGAGCATGGATGTCAAAAGCATTGTGATTTTTGGAACAGTTATTACACCATTGATAGTGATTCCTACTTCACTTACAGCAATTGCTTTGAAGTAACTCTTTGTCCTCTTTAGAAATAACCTTGACTTTTGCCAGAATCCTTTTGCCAGATTTTGCTGAGAAAAAAACAAAACAAGCAATAAGCAGCCCCCACTCAAATACCTCTTGGATGAGCTAAATATTGGCAAGTGTAATCAAACTGTACCAGAAACAAAATGTTTGTTTCCGCTTTCACTAGTGAGCACTTCAGGAGAAAGATCTAAAAGGGGTTAAAGGAGGCCTCTTCATTTAAAGTCGCAAACATGTTTGAATGCATACAGCATTATCAGTGTATGGACACTTCCCACCTTCCCCCTTTCTCCTACACCTTGGCTGTAGCTTTTAATTTACGCTACCCGATAATATGCCTGCACAAGGCTGGGTGACCGGTTATCATGTAGCACCAGCCCCAGAGCAAAGCATGCTCCATTCAGTGCTACTGGTAGCAGAAGCGGGATGACGGGTGGGGTGCCTGACTGGGTCCCAGCAAAGTGATGTACTTCTTACGGGAGAAGCCTTATGGCGACCCAGCTTCTGCGCTGCAGAGGATGCCCAGGACAGGGTGTTCTTCTGGGGATTGCATTGCTTTTCTTTTTCTGACTGGCCACTGGCAAGCTTCCCCTTTTTGTTTGTCTTTTTTTTTCCCCAAAGTAGCTTTCACTGATGAGTTGATGCATGCTACAACTGTGCAAATGAATTTTTGTGCATGTCAACCTCGCGACATCCTTTGTGCAAAACATATTACTGTGTAGACTACAGTTAAGAGCATAAAGAACTGGTGTGTGAGGCTTTCTTTATACACAGAAATAAATGTCAACTGTAGCTTTCAATTCTCCTTCAGTTCTTTGACAATATTACTTGTCAGGAGTTCAAGAATCAGTTTTATTGTCCAGTAAACCCCAATTTAAACTGGGCCTTTGCTCTACTACTATGCATTTCTGTAAACTAGAGAGAATCTCCACCAGAGATGGAAGAACATTCTAGGGAAGCAACTGCCAAACAGAAGACAAAGGCTGTCCCTGAGAGGCACCGTGAAAATTTGAAGAGGTTTTCATGTTGGAAACCGGTGCAATTGTTGTTTGCAATAAATTATAGTAACCTCCTCCTTTATTCTTCACAAGCAGGAATGGATTTGCTCTTGGCTATAGGTAAGTCCTGGTTGAGGAAGTGATCTGAATTTATTCATCATGAAGTATGCAAGATACATACCATATGAGATGAAATGGCCAAAATAAACCCTCGCCCCAGACAGAAATGTGTGTGATACCATATTGCAGAAAGAATATGTAGACACATTCCAGAAATACGATACATAGCCTTAGAGTCCATATGGCTTATATATTATTAAAAAAAGTACTCAATTAACTGAGTTTCCGATTTAAATAAATGCTAGAGAGGGCAACACCAATATTATATACACTTTTTCTCTCTCATTTCTTTATTACCTGAACAGTGATTTAAATAGTGTAGCTATTACAGATAATAAAGCCTGAGTTTTATAATAAGAATGCAGCAAGTACTTTGTTATACAGCAGGGAACTGCAGCAAATCAGTCATGCAAAAAAGGCCTCTCAAGGTGAAAATACAATGGAGTTTTCACTTTTCGTATTTAACCTTGGCAGGAACTGTTGGCTTTGGAATTTTTTTTGAAGCACCATGGGGCGGTCCTTGTTAATTCTAGCCCCCAAGTTTTCAGAACACTGGGGAAGTAGAATGAAAAAGAAGAATGAACACTGAAGAACCCTGAAAAGGGTTATAAACAGATCACAGCCCAATTCCATCTTCAGAAGAGCACTTCTGATAATGTGTCTGAACTGAAAGCTGAATAGGTTGATTAATGAATGCAGAACCATATCTTACTATATCTGTGTCTACATGAGTGGTAGTTTTAAATATTCTGGGCTTAATTCTTACTTATATAAAGCCAATTTAGGACACTTCGGTCCTTCTGCAGGTCATTTATGTTCAACTTATGTCTTTAGACTAGAACAAACTTAAGAAAAAAGCTTTTCAATAGAGAATAAAAAGAACTACATTTTAAAAGATAAAATGGATGTATTTCTGATGTGCACTCTATGAAAAAATGAAATTACGTATGTGGGAAAAACTGAGCTGTGACTTGAATGATGATAGTAGAAAAAGCAAAAAGTTAGGAAATTTTGTTCCTGCTTTCAGAAGTAAGAGGCTGGGAGTGATATCCATTCATGAGCTTTGCCTGTCTGTCCATACTTTGGTTTGAGCTCTATTTAGATGATATTGTGATTTAGAAATTAGGCTGGAATGTAGGTAGGACTAGGTTTGTACTCAAAGGCTTGGCATGCATAGTGTAGAGGAATTCTTCCATCGGAAATGGTATAAATCAGATGAGGAACATCTCTTCTCACAAGGGTATTCCCATTGGGGCTGGAATCTCCCTCCAGCTCCTAACTCTTCAGTGCTGATTTGAGTGAAGAGAGTAGGAGGAAACAAGCTAGGAGGAGAGCAGATGTATAGCTATATTATGAGACAAAGGAGCACCTGCAACACTATTGATTGTATTCAGGAGGGAGAAAGGTTAATATTCCCGTAGCACTTTATCAGTAGACTCACTGTGCCTGAAGTAAGCTTTTTACAGGCAGATCAAGGATAAAGGATGGATACTGAAGTTCAAATGCAATTTATTACTGGGAATCTGGAAAGGTTTTAAATGTATTGTTCTAATTTTGACCTGGCTACTTGCAGAATATGGTTATTCCTGTCTATGTGCTATATTATTCCCAAACAGTCAAATACAAACAACCCAAATAAATACAACTACCTCCTCCACTGTAAATCATGGAAAACTGCACGTGCCAGCTGAGTCAGTGTAGCCAGAAGCTACAGGCTTCCAGTTACTCTTGTCACTGTTATACACTACTGACTTTCACTCTTCAAATTGTCTTGAAGGTCAAAGCACGCCTGAGCACATGTGAAATCTGAGCTACTGTTGGTAGTAATGTTAAACACATCCTGAAGTAGGACATGTACTGTCTATTTTTATCTGTAATCTTGGCTGAGTGGCAAAGTTAATGCACTGGTTAGAATTTGAATAATACATGAGACTTGTACTATGAGAACAATAATTTAGCTATAATCTGATGCACAAAGTAATGAGTGGTAATTTTCTCTTGAGATGCAGCAAGTCACTATGTACCTTAGTAAAGAAATGTAAATGTTTTGGCAAGCACATGGTAGTCATAATGGTCTCATTTAGCCTCTTGTCGAAATCACAAGAGCAATGGCAGGGCTACGCTTGTCCCCGTGCCTTGCAGAAGATTTGCAGCTGGAAAGCAAAATGAAGCATCCACCAGTAAACAAAATGTGTTTATTTCAGGAAAGTAATTGAGAATATTTATTTCTGTATTTTACAGAAAAACAGTTCTCTAGAGGCAGAAGCTATTGTCTGCAACAGATTCAGGTTTCACTAAAAATAGCCTGATTGCATGTGTTTTGTTTGTTTTCCCTGGCTATCAACCTTTCCCTCAGCAAAAGTAGTGCCTTGCCTGTGTTCATTTCTGATGGGTTGTCCTGACAAAAGAAAACTTAAAGCAAAATGTAATTTTACAGTGGTCCACCTGCAAGCTAGGTGTTGAAAAGAGAACAGTGACAAACATCCCCTGTTTATCTGGCTAAATTCTCTAGTCTTGGGGTGAGGGGGTGGGTTCACCCTAAACCCATAATTGCTCATTTTATGTGGTGATCATATCTGTGGAATGTGAATGAGGTCTGTGTACCCCAGGTGTCCTCTGGTCTTCAAATACCCTAACAATTCTTATATTTAGTGAAGGAAAAAAAGGACATAAATTTGAGGCGGTGTACAATATATCCATACAGAATCATAAACACAAGTCTTACAGCTCACAATATCTACACGATAGTTGCATTGTACATCTCTGGCATAAGCTTCTCTCTAACCCAGAACCTCAAAGAAATTCTGCACGTGTAATAGATTTACTTTAAAATGTAATCTGAGCTCTTTTGAAGCTCTAGTCTCAAATTCTCCATTTCTGCCAAAATCTCAATACGTTCAAAGGTCTTGCTTTCTGTGCTTCAGGCCTCAGTGTGCAAGGCACTGGTGGAAGTCTTGACCAGTTCTGAATCGTCGTGAAAAAAGAAAAAGGAGAGCCTAAAGGCTTGTGGAGAAATCAATCTGTATAGTTAGGTCAATGCATGCAGTTGTTGCTAAAATCCTCCTGGGGTGTAAGAACTGAGCTCAGCTTTTTTCATGGCTCATTTAATGCTGCAATGATTGAGTAAAGGTGAAGTGAAAACATCCTTTGCTGGGAGTGGAGTAAACAAGATACCACTCCACTCATCTTTTGGGCAAGAGAAAAAGTCTAGATTGCTTCCTGATCATAAAAAATAGTAGAAGTGCGACTGAAGTGTTGAATTCAGTTGTTTCTGTTACTATATCATTGACTGACTTTACGCTTGCCACCATTTCTTTATGGCAGATTTTCAAATATTTTTATTATATGCACATTGTTAGTCTCAAATGTGTTATGATATGAATGTGACAGAGTTAAATTCTGGATTTGACTCAAATATACCTTCAAAATCTTTTTTATTTGATCCCTGAAAAAAAAAAAATCTGGGTTCATTGCACTTTAATGAAACCATATAAAAGAGGGACAGTTCTAAATAATGTGGTAGAACACAGTCACAACAGAAGTTAGAAGTTGCTTTCACCTTCCTTTTAGTGGACAGTCTTTTGTGAGGGGCAAAGGGATAGTGTGAGACATAATAAAGAATAGTCAATATTGAATTTGATTAACCGGCCTGGTAAGCATTCCAGAACTTGTGGTCTATGATGTACATGAAACTGTAATTACAGTTTTCCTTGCTTGTGTTACCCTATCTTCCTTATTGTTGGAATTTCTACAACATTTCTCTATGGCAGTGCCATAAGGGCACTAGGAAGAGCTCCAGATCATGGGGAAAAAAAAAAAAAAAAAAGAGTCATCTGCAGTTTGATTGCTGTGATAAGAAAAGCCATTTTCTTTCTGCTGAGGTTCACAGAATCACAGAATGGTAGGGGTTGGAAGGGACCTCTGTGGGTCATCTAGTCCAACCCTCATGCTGAAGCAGGGTCACCTACAGCAGGCTGCACAGGACCTTGTCCAGGCGGGTCTTGAATATCTCCAGAGAAGGAGACTCCACAACCTCCCTGGGCAGCCTGTTCCAGTGCTCCGTC
>Ga0065711_1052290_pt1 | contig 10025 bp, 3 predicted proteins | sample Hoacrofraction12_FD_59098 | JGI IMG/M metagenome (GOLD analysis project Ga0065711, IMG submission 59098) | Hoatzin crop microbial communities from Cojedes, Venezuela - Epithelial fraction 12 v2 (version 2) | ecosystem: Host-associated > Birds > Digestive system > Esophagus > Crop | place...
TTTTTTTTTTTTTTTTTTTTTTAATTTCCGCAGAGAAGTCATTTGGCCTCAATACCTTCTGTGTAAATTGAGGTGACTACTTTGTCATTATAGAATTCACTACAGCAGGTTAATTACCACTTGGGATTTGTTGAATTCCTGTGTGGGTAAACAAAATGTTCAAGGTTTTAATTTGACTGTGTTCGTGCTCATCCAAAAAAAACCTTAAGATGCTGATACTGTAAAAGGGAACCATTCTTATTCTGAAATATCCTATAAAAACATGATATTTCCCTTACAACACACAGGTATTATTTTGGCTTTAATAATATGATTTCTTTTTTTAATTGTGAGACCACTGTCTCACTCTGTCCTGTGTTCTGTGGTAGCTTAGCATGTTTGCCTTGACCAACTTGTCATGTTACCATGATCAGCATGAGCCTTATATGTGTATTGTGTGTATTCAAGCCGACTATGGAAGCTTGAGGAGCAGCTGTCTGAAAGTTACAGTGCTTAAAATGGTTTTCAAAGAGCTCTGGACAAAAAACCCAAACAAAACACAACCCCCCCTACCCCTCAAAAAACCCAGAACACTTCTTAGTAGTGTTGATTATCAAAGTTGACATGCTTAGTATCTAGTTTTAATCCATCTAATATATTAATTCATGGCTCCATTGACTTCAGTTGCAGCTGTATGCTTTAATGATTTCTGCTAGTTGGATTCCAAGTAAATTTTACAGTGGATGCCCAGAATTAAAATCCAGTTTCCTCAAGCAGAAGTTCTTTGCCTAGACCAAAAGGCCTTTTTCCGGTACCTTTCCACCTGTGCATCAAATAAGGCAGGGTTCCTCTTGTCAAATACCTGTTCTTACACAACTGTGATTCATCTTTATAGCAGATCCTTCCTGTTTGCTGGCTGAGGCCAGGACTGCAGAAGAAATGTATGATTGTATTAAAGAAATTAATCATAATGTGTATGCATAAACCGACATTTTCAATTTTGCATTTTCTAACATGCTGCCTGTATCTTGTTTTAATACCTTTTTTGTGTATAGTTTCTGCAAGATTTCTTCACTTAGAGAAAGAAAATATTATATAGATAGTATCGTCCTGACATCACATCCTGTGCTAATTTACAAGATTAAGCTGGTTGGTGACATTGTCCTCTTGGGGTTACTGCTGGAGGAGAAAATTAGTCTTGTGTCTTTTTATGTATGTTTGTAGAAGGAATTTGCTAAACTTGGGATTTCATTTCAGCTTCTAGAGACAGTTGGCTCTGGTATCCACAGTCTTCCACCCTGTCCTCTCCTATCTTAATGTTCTTATTTTGTCTGTTCTGTGGATGATGCATAAGCAATTAGTATTAGATGAGCTCTAATTTAGTCTTGACGTTCTTATAACTTCTTACACTTCTGTCTCTTCCCCCTGTTCATCTGGACATTAATTTCTACCAGTAGGAGCTTCCATCTCTTCTTCTAGAACCATTGCATATTCCACGTATTTTTGTGTCTGACTTCTATGTTATTTAATTCATCTGGTTCCACACCAATCTGAAGCAAAGTGATCCAGAAGCAGAATGATCCGTAACAGAAGTGATAATACTGGCACTCTTTGTCAAGTACTTAATAGTACAGAATTGGATCCATTATTCTGTGTGTCTGTACCTTATATTTTGTATCAGGGTAAAATGTAGACAAACAGTGCTTTGGATGTCAAGACCTACAGCTGTCCTGTCCAGCATACTGTATTACTGTGACGTTAGTTTAGCTTCACAGTTTGCAACTTGAATAGTTACTTTTTCATGCTCAGTGCAGCTTCAGACAAGTACTAGACTTGCAGTGCACATTATGGCAGATTACTGTAATTTTGAAATTAACCATAATTACAGTGTCTTTTCTAATGTTACAAATACGAAGAAATATGATTGTTATGTTTTATTGCACAAATGATCCACTTGAAGTGGTGTATCATAGGTTAAGTTCATCCTTACTGAATTTCTTTTAAACTTCCACGATTGTCAGTGTTCTTCTGTACTTTGGAACACTGCTTAGAGCATTCTTACGGATATAGCTGTTTTTACAACTTCGAGAACTGCATACAGTTGCTCAGTATTTACGTAGGGGTTTAAATGTCATCTGAGAGGTTTAATGAATTCGTTATTTCAGGTTCCTAATCCAAAGTTAGGCAAGTGAGAATTTCAGATTCCTGAACTGATCTTGTTTAACTGGTAATGTCTCTGGCAAAAGTGAATGGGTTGCTAATGTCTGAAGCATGGTCTAGAAGCTGGTGCACTTCTCCGTAATACAACCCAGTAGCTCTTTTGTACGTGAATGTAAACATTCACTTAAACTTGCTATGCTTTATGTTACATTTTTTTTCATTAAACATTTTGTTGTGACCTGTGTTGTAAAGCTAGCAACTGAACATGCACCAAAACAGTGGTTAAAAAAACTTTCATTAAGAAAATTAACCTCAGCTGTCCACTGTTTGGTCAATAGAGCTTTGTACTAACTAGCTTTTACCAGGTAGAATATGTAAAGCAGCATGACTTTCAGCTAAGATTAAAAGTCCTGAGTATGTGAACTCAACTTGAAACTGCAGCAAGACATGAAGTGTCATGAGGATTGATGCAGCAGCTTTTCACAGGCTGTGTTGCTGATGAATCTGGATGATGTGTGGGGAAAAATATGTGCTTTACTGATTGGTAATTTTTTTTTCTGATATAGCTTATTCCCATTCTCAAAATTTTAGGCCAGATTTAAAAATGGTTAAATAAAATGAATTGTACCACTTCTGTAAATCACTTTGTACCAATGGAATTCTCGGCCACCTGTTTTAGAGTTGTTAGTTATGCTGCTGCTCTTCCTGCACCGTGCCACCGAGGACATTGCAGTTCTCTTCATTTTTTTGTTTGAGCTACCTTTTGTGGTCTGATTCTGTCTGTACCATCCTGAGGAGTAAGAATCTGGGAATGTTAGCAAACCAGTTAGTTGTCTATCTGGACTTTTTGGGCAATATTAAGTCAAGATGTCCTTTCAAGGACAGGAATGATTACAGGATCCCTTCTCATGTGGAAATGGCACCAGCATTTCTTTTGAAATGCCTAGAAACACAAAAAAAGCAAATAAACACTCAGTGACTCAAAGGCAAATTTATATACCTGTGGGACAGCATGTGCTCTTTTGTATACGTGAATTTTCATGGGAGTTGTCTTTGGAGAATTTGAATATTTATTTGAAGCAGGTAGACTGCAAGTGTATTTTTTTTCACAGGAGGGTGAAGTTGCATGGTTTTGACCCTGAAGAAGAAGTCTGAGTGTAGTTTCTGCAAGTGTTGAGATGCAGTTCACTAACTAAAGAGTAATATATGAATTTATGAAATGAGGACTCTTTCCGTGGCTCGTAGCTCATTTTGTGTTAATGCTAGTGAAGCAGTGTTCTTAAGGGAGTCCAACTTGTAATATAATAGCAAGAATATATTGTAATATAATAGTAAGAATAGCAAAAGGGGCTATGTTTCTAGTTTTCTAAAACAGGATGGGAGGACATGTGAAGAAAAGGTTACAAAAAGTAGGGTAAGAACTCATTTCCCCGTCTTAATGATGCACAGCCAGACCAAAGCACTCTGTAAATATTTGTATTTGTGAGTCATATTTATGATACACTCCGAATGACTTGTGCATGTATTGTATGTAAGGTACCTGCTTCTAAAAGAAAAAATAATTAGTATGTCCTTATATAGGATACAAAGAATGGAGTCAAAACCCTCAAGAATTCCTCGAAGGATATCTGTTCAGGCCTCCAGCCCTTCACTAGGATCTAGAACATTGAGTGGAAACAGTTTAGCTGGTACGTACGGCACAAGAGAATCTTCACGGAGATTAGAATCTGCATACCAGGTAATATGTTTTATGTCTTTCTGTAAAGTATACATTAACATAATGCCTGTTTCTGACCAAGAAAAACCTTAAAACCCAGACAAAAAAAGGAGGGGGAGAGTGAGTGGACAAGTCCCACCTAGGGCCTTGTATTTGTGAACAAAAACAAAGATTAATTCTAAAATGCGAGGATTTAATGACCAGGCCAATGACAGTATTCTGCAGTGTGAACTGGTAGTTCTAGGCTTGCCGTCTTTGCCTGCTTTTGTTTCTAGCCGCACCTTTAAAAATCAGCAGTTCGATGAATGAAGAGCATCCTGATACGATGGATCGGTTTTGGCACTAGTCACTGCAGTCTTAAACCTGGGTAAATGACGCTCTCTTTTGAGGGGAGGTGAGGATTTTGTTTGAATTTTGATGTGTATAGGGCGTAACACTTCATGTGTGGATGATGCAAAGAGTACAGGAATGTGTTCCGGTTCTAAGAGCTGACAGTAGGCTGTACTGCTGTGCAGCACCTACCTTGCGTTTTGTGAAGGTGAGAAGAGGACCTTTGGCTTACTTCATGCAGTCATGTCAGCACGTTAATACAACTAGGCTTTGTGTGCAATAGACAACACTGGGGTAAAGGCATTTGCTATTTCACATGCAATATTTTACACTAACCAAATTGCTTTTGTGAGGGAGGGGGGCCATGCTCAAGAATAAGATGTCACCCTCTGGAGGTACTTTCACTTTGAAAGAGTATTATGGAAAGTAGGGATTATACTTCAGAAATTATTTTGGGGCACTTGGAAACAACAGATGGCTGTTTGGCTCAGTTCTCTTATTATTTCGTTTCTACTCCTGTCAGTAGTTCTCACCTCAATTTTGGGCACAGAAATGTAAGTCCATCTTGTGTTTGAAATTGCAGAAACTTAACTACGTGATTAAATGTTTGTATTTTTTGATAAAATGGTTATGAGTTTGGTCCCTGCTGGCAAGCTGTCTGGGACATTGTATTATGTAATGCCTTTTCCAGAAACAGTTTTACAAGTAATAGAACATGAATTATTTTTAGCACAATTACATGTATATACATTATATTTTGCCATATCTAGCATGCATGTGGTCATTAGTATATAGGCTATAGGGAGTGTCTAAGTATAGTCTTCAGTCATTTTTGCCTGTTGGATTCCTACACGTTTCACTGGCTGTCAGCAAAACCGAATCAGGTAGTCTTACTCTTTTGTAATGATAGTGGACCCACACAGTCTGTGTATAGCACTGAAAGCTGTCGATCAGAAGACGAGTCTTGAGCTAAACTGGTGTTGTGAAGTTAGATTTGTTACCACTGTTATGAAATTAAACACAATAGTTAGGCACATTGTTTCATTTATTACATGAATGCAGTCTGTTCACTGCGCTGCATGTTATCTTTTGGCTATTTCCTGTTGAGCAAAGTGTAATGATCTTTATAATGCTTTCCAGTTAAAACAGAGGGGAAAAGAATTGTGTGGAAGTTTATGTTGTATCCCTTCTTTCCACTCCCAGTTTGTAGAAGGTAGTCTGAGAGCTTGTTACACAAGACTAGTGCTTAGTAGTAGAAGCAAAGGGAAGCTTCTTATCTTGACTAACCTCTGGTACTTAGAGAGCTGGTAGGAGCATATTCCATTATTGCTTGCAGGTTAAGATTACAAGTGGCTGGGCCAAGAAGAAACAAATGGTATAAATAAGATTAAGCCCAGTCACATAGGAATGGAATGGGCAGGCCTTTTCACTTTGTTAATGCATTCAGAAACCTACCTTAAAATATAAGAGCTGCTTCGGTTCCAAATCATTTAAAAGATTTGTCATTTAGAAGAAAAAGTGTATGACTATCAGGAGTGCTTTGGATATACAGAGGTAAGAGAACTTGGACACTTGGCTTTTTAATAAAAAGTCATTTCTGCAGCTAGAGACCATACATGATTATAGCTTAACTCAAAAACTTTTGGAGACTGAGCAGTCAGACTTTGAGTATTTGGTTTTGACTAAGGAAAAAAAAAAAAACAAAACAAACACCAAACAAAAAATCCGTCGAGTGGGTTTGTTCTCCTTCCCCTTTCCTTTTTTCCATGTAGGTATGAATTCTTTTATGGCATACACTTTTGAGATCAGTCTGGGTAGTAGCCTCTGCTCGTCTAAGGAGGCATAACAGCAGGTTAATTGTAAACTAATCTGATGTGTGTGACATGGCGTTGTTTCTAAGTGACTTACAATACAAAAATCAAATTAGTGTAATGGTGTGTAATAAAACATTCCGATGCTTCATGATACAACATTGTTAACCATTTCATGAGAAATTAAGTGGAAGTTTGTTTTGTTTTTGTTTGCTTTTTTTAATGGTGTGATAGGGTAAAGTGTTTTGAACATTTTTCTGCTACTGAAAATAGACACCTAAAATAGACTATTTTGTGTAATGCTTTAATTGTTAAGTTCTGACAAGGGATATTAAATAGTCTTAAGCTGAACTGAAGGAACAAAGCACACTGAGGTTTTAGTTTCAGACACAGCAGTTAGGTTGAACTTGCCTGACACCATGTCTGATCATCTACTTTCTCTTAAAGCTACTTTTTTGATGTCCCATATGTTGCATTTTTTCTTCCTATTTTGGCTGTGGGACATCTTTCTTTCAGTGCTGTGCTAGTGTGAGTGTGTTGTTCTTGGATTAAGGCCTTTAGTGTTGTGATCCAGACACTTAAAATAAGCTGAAATTCTCAGATCTTCAGAATCTTAACAGCCGGAGAGAAAGGAAAGGCAAGTATTTCAAGATCAGTTAAGTCTGCAGGTATGGCTTGTATTAAAGTTTTAAGAGATGGTTACTTTTCTCTTAAGGTTGTGTAGTCTTGTTTGTGCCCATGAGCAGATTATCCGTAGATGAAATAATTTAGAAACCTGATGAATCCTACTGAAACTTTGAAATACGAGAAAACTTAACAGGATGATACTTTGTATTCAGGTTTAGTGTTGCTAGTGAAAATGATGAGTGAATATTTCTTCAGCTTTTGAAGTTCTAATACTACAACTTTTAAGAAATGGTCACAGAAACTACTATAGTTGTAGTATGAAGAGTTCATAGAAAGAGGATGGACAAGAATAGCTTACAAAGTCTGCTTTACTGTAATAAAATGTTTGGATTTCTGTTATTTCTATTAATTTTACTGATTTCAATTATTATTCTGTGGAGCAAGCTAAACTGCAATATCTTTCCTTAATGATCATCTATTCATTGAAATTCAGTGAAACACTAGTACTGTAGAACTTATCCCTTAGGTTTTCTTAAAGATAGACAGATTTGTATGTTAAATGGTTTCCAGTTTCATTGTTAGACTTTTGGCTGTGTAGCCAAGGTAAAGATTAGAGCTCCTGAGTATCTGGAAAAGAAAATACAAAAAGAACAGTTGCATTCATTGCCCTGCAGAATAAATAATTTGAGTGCTTTGTTCTGAGGTAATGCAGCAAACAATATTTGCAAGACTGCTTCTCCGAACGGTCTTAGTTTGTTATGCATATCAAACTGTGGGTTCAGTATCTTTGCACTGTGTCTGAAATAGGCTGCTAAAGCTATTTTATCTTATTTCTTAAGCCCATTTTGTACGCAGTGCTGTTCACTGTTTTATGGTGGTCTTCAGTGTGAGTGATTTATAAGAAACTGAGACATGCAAAAGTTTCGATTTTGTAGTGAAAAATGGAAATGTATTTTTGCTGCTTGCGTAAATTGTGATTGGAATTAGTGATGACCAGTTTGCAAGCCTTCCCTACCAGTAGCACAGTGATGGATTGTTGGAATAGACTGCAGAGAAATAAGAAACTTCAGCAGTAGTAAAAGGGGAGTGTTGAAGACTCGGAGAAGATGCTGTGTAATTTGCAGTAACATGATTTATTTTTTAAGGAATAATAACTTGATGACATAGTTTGTCACATCTATTTTACTAGGACATATCATGCTCCTTATGTAAAAATAATTATCTGTTAGACTCAAAACGTGATTTTTATTCTCCCCTCCTTGCACCCACTCCTTCCTGTATTAAAACTGCTGACCAGGACAAGACAGATGGCTTGCTTTAGTGGCCAAAAAGCCACTTTTGCTGTCATGGAGACTCTTTTTCTATGTGTGTGGATTTTTTTACTTAACACTTAAAAGTGAGGTCCTTAATTCTGCCCTGTTGCTGGGGTATCTAAGTTCGGGTAATGCCTCAAAAGCGTTATACTTCAACTTTTTACTGTCCACAGTCAAATGAGAGGACAGACCAAGGAGTTAGATATGTAATTGCTAGGAAGTAAATTAAAAAACTTTCCTTTTGCCAGTGGTTTCTTAAGCCAGTTTCATTTCTTCTTGGGTATCCCTAGAGGTTTCTCATGAAAGATTTCCAGATTTGCTAGTATCTTCACTTCCCTGTATTTTCAATATTCAGATCAGATACTGAGTTCATTTTGAATTACAAGATGCATATGATAAGCATGTTGTTCTTCAGGAATCCGGCGTATTGAATAGTTCCAGTAGAGACTGGGGACTTGGAGAAAGAGACACCTGTGAAACTTCATGGAAGCTGACAACGTCCTCTCCAACTCACTACTCGGGGACACTTGATCAGCCACATCCTGGAAGATTTTTGGGAAGCAGAAGCAGATTGGTGAGAATTGTTAATGTGTAATACTTTTTTTTGGGGAAAAAAACCACCACCACCAACAACAAAAAAAACCCCCACAAAAAAAACCCCAAAAAACCAAACAAAAAAAACAGCCCTAAAAGATCAGCGTTTTACTGTAGCCTTCCGAATCTTAAAAGGTGCTAGCAGGAGCTCACAAATGTTTCTGGGTAAGCAGATCTTAGTAAGTTGAGATGGAGGGAAAGCAAGAAGATCGTGATGTTAAGAAATCATTTGGAGGATGAAAAGGATAATGTATATTAGTTTTACTAATAGTTAAGAAACAAGTTTGAACTGAGAGTGGCTCTGCAAGTATCTCTTTAAAAAGAAAAAAGGAGGGGGTGTTTAGAATCTCATACATGTTATAGCCGTATGGAGGGCAAAATTAATATTGTTTAGACTTGCCTTGTTCCATCAGATATTTCTAGGGGGTGTGTTTTTTGGATGGTAGCAGTTTTGTGAGTTAACACAAAGTTCATGGTTTTGGACATCTACTTTAGAAAATTTAGTTGTGGAGGAGCAGTTTGTAGTCTGACTGCGCTTACTTACCTGCTGCTTACAGCATACTATGAAAGAATATGGAGGCTGAACTGTCACCTGACTGCCATCCAGGGCTCAAGCCGTAACAGCTTGTCTTAACTGGGCTTCATAATGTGCCTTCATATCTCCAAAAATAGTTTGCTTCTTTGACATGCTTATGCACTGCAGAGTGATAATGAAACACTTCGAATTGCAGTAGAAATATTAAGATGGGAAAAGCAGAAAACTGTGAAGATGCTTGGCAGGAAGACAGCAAACAATTGAAAATACTGCTCACTTTCAAAGTGAAGGAAGTTAGGGTATCTGAGAGTGCTTGCACCTTAAATAGGAGTTTGATTTCTTACTGTGACTTAAAGGTGAAGACACTTTAAGAGAAGTAGTGGGGAGGGAGGAACTAGTGTGAAGATGCTGACCTTCAGGGGAAGTTGTGGTAGGTTTCTGCATTTAGTTGAAATGCAAACCGAGTCTGTGGTTGTAAGGGGGCTACATGTCTAGTTAAGTTGGTGCTGTAGAGTTTTTGAAATGATACGTTTTTTTCCCATTAAGGTTAATTTTCTCATAAGTTTTAATGCAAATTCTAAGAACATTGCAGAAGACACTCAGAAATGTCTACTTGTCAAATAAAGGATTAGAAGATAAGTTACATGTTAAACAGGTTATTCATGAGGGAAATGAACCTGGCTTTGTACTTGGTTTCACAGAAACACAGAATGGTAGGGGTTGGAAGGGACCTCTGTGGGTCAACTAGTCCAAACCCCCTGCCGAAGCAGGGTCACCTACAGCAGGCTGCACAGGATTTTGTCCAGGCAGGGTTTGAATATCTCCAGAGAAGGAGACTCCACAGCCTCCCTGGGCAGCCTGTTCCAGTGCTCCGTCACCCTCAGAGGGAAGAAATTCTTCCTCATGTTCAGACGGAACTTCCTGTGCTTCAGTTTGTGCCCATTGCCCCTTGTCCTGTC
>Ga0065711_1052256_pt1 | contig 10024 bp, 3 predicted proteins | sample Hoacrofraction12_FD_59098 | JGI IMG/M metagenome (GOLD analysis project Ga0065711, IMG submission 59098) | Hoatzin crop microbial communities from Cojedes, Venezuela - Epithelial fraction 12 v2 (version 2) | ecosystem: Host-associated > Birds > Digestive system > Esophagus > Crop | place...
CATCTGCACATCGGTTGACATGCCTGTTTTTGCAGCGGGTAATATAAAAAGAATGGAAGATGTCAAAAAGATATTGTATGCAGGATGCAGAAAAGCACTTCTTAATTTTTCAAAAGAATCAAATATTGAAGTCTTGGACGAAGTATATGGCAAATTCGGTAAAGAGAAAATCGGTGTTTGCTTTAAAGAAGGCGATATGAGCCTTTTTGCAGATAAAAAAAATGAGATAAAAGAAAAAATATCTATGGCCTTGTATCTCCCTGATGACCTTGTAAGTGATACAAATGAAGAAACACTAAAAAAAGTGTCGGATATACAAATATTTGATAAAGATATTCTAGCAGTATATTTTGCAGGGAAATCAGGGAGCGAGACAAAAAACTCTTTATCCATGGCAAATAAAGGATATGGCGATATAGTCATAAACATCTCGGATTTTGAAAAAATAAATGTAGCAGATATTAGAGATGAGCTTAATAAAAACGGATATGCGGCAAATCTGTTTGAGGCAAAATTCGAATGGAAAGATTTGAAGAAGGCAGAGAACGGGCTTGTTCCTGTTGTAACTCAGGACTATAAAAGCGGCGAAGTGCTGATGGTTGCATATATGAATGAAGAAGCCTTCAATGCTACTCTTAAAAGCGGCAAAATGACATATTACAGCAGGTCCAGAAAGTGTCTATGGGAAAAGGGTGATACAAGCTCGCATTTCCAGTATGTAAAAGCACTTTTCACGGACTGCGACTATGATACAATTCTTGCCAAAGTAAATCAAGTAGGAGGTGCCTGTCACACGGGTGCATATAGCTGCTTTTTTAACGAAATAGCCAAAAGAGACTATAATGAAAAGAATCCGCAAAAAGTGCTTGATAACGTATATGCGGTAATTAAAGACAGAAAAGAGCACCCAAAAGAAGGCTCCTATACAAATTATCTCTTTGATAAGGGCCTTGATAAGATACTTAAAAAATGCGGTGAAGAGGCAACAGAAATTACGATAGCCGCCAAAAACGAGAATCCAAACGAAATTATATATGAGATATCAGATTATCTTTATCATATGATGGTTCTCATGGCGCAGAAAAATATAAGCTGGGAAGATATCACAGACGAACTTTCAAGAAGATAAGTATTCATTGCAAACAATGAAGGAAAATGATAAAGTAAAGACAAGATGTTTTGAAATACAGACATCTTGTTTTTTGCGTAAATAAATAAGTTAAGAGGATTTATATGAACGAAAATTTAGCACTAAGTGATGATATTTTGTTATCATGCGAAAAACCTGAAAGATATATAGGTAATGAAGTAAATTCATGCATGAAAAATAAAGATGATGTAAAAATCAGATTTGCGATGTGTTTCCCTGATGTATATGAAATCGGAATGTCGCATCTGGGCATTCAGATACTCTATGGCATGTTCAATTCATATGATGATGTATGGTGCGAAAGAGTTTATTCGCCGTGGATGGATATGGACAAGGTCATGCGAAGAGATGGAATAGAACTTTTTGCACTTGAATCACAGGATAAGGTAAAAGATTTTGATTTCCTTGGATTTACTCTTCAGTATGAGCTCTGCTATACGAATATTTTGCAGGTTCTTGATTTATCAGGCATACCGCTCACATCCGATAAAAGAAATACATGGGACTACCCTATTGTTATAGGAGGAGGCCCTTGCACATACAATCCGGAGCCTATAGCAGACTTTTTTGACATATTCTATATAGGCGAGGGCGAAACAAGATACAGAGAGCTCTTTGATTTGTACAATGAGTTCAAAGAAAACGGAAAGACAAGAGAAGAGTTCCTTCTTGAAGTATCAAAGATTCCGGGAATGTATGTTCCTTCTTTATACGAAGTGACATATTTTGAGGACGGTACTATAGATATGATGGAACCAAAGGTAGATGGAGTGCCTTTCCATATATCGAAAGAAATCGTGACGGATTTGGACAATGCTTTTTATCCGATGAAACCGGTTGTGCCATTTATAAAGGCAACGCAGGATAGAGTTGTTCTGGAAGTTATGAGAGGATGCATCAGAGGATGCAGATTCTGTCAGGCGGGTCAGCTCTATAGACCAAAGAGAGAAAAGAGCGTAGAAGTCCTGAAAAAATACGCTATTGAAATGCTGAAAAACACAGGATATGAGGAGATATCACTAAGCTCACTATCTACAAGTGATTATTCACAGCTTCCCGAGCTTTTGGATTTTCTGATTAAAGAGTGTGGAGATAAGCATGTAAACATATCTCTTCCGTCACTTCGAATTGATAACTTCTCACTTGATGTCATGAGCAAGGTTCAGGATATCAAGAAAAGTTCGCTTACATTTGCGGCAGAAGCAGGAAGTCAAAGGCTTAGAGATGTAATAAACAAAGGTGTAACGAGAGAAGACGTAATAAGAGGTGCGCATGAAGCATTCCTTGGTGGCTGGAACAAAGTTAAGTTCTACTTTATGCTTGGACATCCGACAGAAACAGACGAGGATATTGCAGGAATTGGCGAGCTTTGCAATGCAGTAGCCGCTGAATATTTTGATACAGTACCGAAGGAAAAAAGAAACGGACAGTCAGTAGAAATTACGGCAAGCACAAGTTTTTTTGTCCCAAAACCATTCACACCTTTCCAGTGGGCACCTATGTGCAGGCCACAGGAATTCATTGAAAAGGCCGCCAAAACAAAGGTTGGAATCAGAAGCCAGATAAATCAAAAGAGAATAAGATATAACTGGCACGAATCAAATGCAAGTATGCTAGAAGGCGTATTTGCAAGAGGTGACAGAAAACTTTGTAAAGTAATACTTAAAGCCTATGAAAAGGGCTGTATATATGACGCGTGGGGCGAATTCTTCAAGTTTGATACTTGGATGGAAGCCTTTGATGAATGCGGTATAGATCCGGAATTTTATACAGTCAGAGAGAGAAAAGATGACGAAGTATTTCCATGGGATATACTTGACTGCGGAGTAGATAAGTCGTTTCTCTTAAGAGAATGGCACACAGCAAAAAGCGGCAAGGTATCTCCAAACTGTGCTATGCAGTGTATGGGATGCGGCGCAAGAAAATACGGCGTAGGCGTATGTTATGACCCAAAGTAAACTTATGTTTTGAAAGGTTTTAGAAATGATAAAAGTAAGACTTAAATTTTCAAAAAATGGTCCTGTCAGATTCATCGGACACCTAGACCTTATGAGATATTTTCAAAAAGTAAACAGAAGAGCCGAAATTGATGTCAAATACTCGGAGGGCTTTAGTCCGCACCAAGTTATGTCATTTGCGGAGCCTTTGAGCGTAGGTGCAACAAGTGATGGTGAATATCTTGATATGCAGCTTAATAACGACTGTGACATGACAGAACTTGTAAATAAATTAAATTCTGTTATGAACGAAGGCGTCAAAATAATCTCGGCCAAAAAACTTCCTGATGATAGCCCCAAAGCTATGACACAGGTTGAAGCGGCTGAATGGATTATGTCATTTAGAAAAGGCAAGGAGCCTGAAATAGATTTTGAAAATCTATTTAATAAGTATATAGAAAATGATACACTTCCTGCTGTCAAAAAGACCAAAAAAGGCGAATCGGTAATAGATATGAAGCCTTTAATATACAAAATTGAAGTTGCAAAAAAGAAAGATATCAAAGGATTCTATGATGATTCGTATAGATATAAAAGTACTCCGGTTGATGATGATAAGATATGCGTACATGCACTCGTTAGTTCCGGTAGCAGCGACCATTTAAAACCGGCTATGATAATAGATAATTTCATGAAATCTATCGATATGGAACTAGCTGAAAATGCCATATGCCTTCACAGAGTAGATACTTATAAAAAAGAAGGCGACAAAATAGTTCCTATGTAAAGGGAAAAAGATATGCAAAAAGGACATATTTTAGTTACAAGTAAAGATAATGGTATAAGAGTAAGCTCATATATAGATACAAAGATGGAGCTTACAATGAGTATAGAAAATTCAGGTGATCTTGTAGGAAATGTGTATGTCGGCTACGTAGAAAATATCGTAGATAATTTAAATGCCGCATTTGTAAGATTCACCAATGACAATTCAAATCCAAAAGATAATATAGGATATCTTCCTTTTTCTGAAATAAATGAACGAGGTCTCATAAATAGAGCATCTTCCGGAGAAAAGAAACTTAAAAGAGGAGATTTTGTCCTAGTTCAGATTTTAAAACCTGCTGTAAAAACCAAGCAGGTTTTTCTGACTATGAATATAAGTATAGGTGCATCATATTTGGCGCTGACTCTCGGAAGAGGCGGCATAGGAATGTCCAAAAAGATTCCCGAGAAAAAAGCAGCAACTCTTTACTCCAAATTCAAAAAAGACTTTACTATAAAAAGTATCTTGGATGAAAATTACGGAATAGTAGTCAGGACCAAGGCCGAAAAAATATGTGACGATAAATCACTTTTTGAAAGCGCCAGAAGCGAAGCCGAAATCATCTACAAGCAGATTGAAGAAATGATAAAGATATCTTCAAGTAGGAAAATCGGAACATGCTTATATAAAAAACAAAATACCGAGCAGTTATCGGATGTGCTTGATAGGTCATATTATTTTTTGAGAAGATATTTGGATGTAAGAAATATTGATAAAAAGCATGTTGAAGGTGATTTTGAGAATAATAAAAATACAATGCAGATAGAAAATATTTCTGATGATAAAAATAATGATTTTGGTATAGCAGAAGACTTAGCAAATATTTGTATAAGTAAAGAACCGGAAATAGACATAATAAGTGATGATATGGAAATATTCGAAATGATATCTGATACAGATATAGGCAAGTTAGGAGATATAGATTTAAGACTATATACAGAAAAGGACGGAAATCTAAATGTCATATATTCTATAAATAGTCAGCTAAAAGATATTCAAAACAAAAAAGTATGGCTTAAAAGCGGCGGATATCTAGTAATCGAACAGACAGAAGCCATGAATGTAATAGATGTCAACAGCGGCAAGAATATAAAGCAAAAAGGGGATCTCTTTTATGAAATAAATGATGAAGCGGTAGAAGAGACATTTAGGCAGATAAGACTTCGTAATCTAAGTGGCATGATTATGATAGATTTCATAAATATGAAGACGGCAGCAGAATATAAAAGACTCCAAAAAAAGATAGAAACTTTCGCAGGACTAGATCCTATATATACACAGTTCGTAGATTTCACAGGACTTAAGATTGCGGAAATTATACGAAGTAAGAAATAAAATATAGTTGTAGTATACACGAAATAACGATTTATATTGCAGCGTATAACTCCCTATGCTAGAATTTTAGAAACAATGACATAAGGGAGAATCGGTATGAAAGACGAAAACGAAATTGTGTGGGACGTACAAAAAATCAGGGATTATTTTGACCTCTGCGCAGAGGTAAACAATGCATTTTTGACGATGTCATCAGATCTTGAGTTTGCATACATGGAGTTTGAAAATGATGATGAGCACACAGGAATAGAAGCAGAAAGTGCCAAGAATTTCATAAGAGATAAGCAGATACCTCTTTTAAATGACATCATAGAAATGGTTCAAGACCTAATGGATGAGCAGGAAAAAATAATGCTCTCATTTTCGGAAGAAGTGGATTCATCTGAAAGTGCTGTACTTAAAGCCTCTCATTTGCAAAAGGTAATTGATGATTTTTCAAACTATAATGAAGGAGCAAGAAAATACATCAAAGAGGCAGCAGATATATCGGAAGAACTAAATAGTATGCTTGGCGGTGTATGCGGTATATCCGGATTTACTATTCCTGATGCCGGCGGCATAAAGACTTCTATGGATGCTCTTATTACAACTGATAAATCAAGCGGAAGTCTAAAAGATACACTGGATGATTTTAAATATTTTGATAGGCTTCATAGCACAGATATCGCCAATAGTGCTTTTGAACAGTTAAAAGAAATTGTTCTAAATAACCTAAATGCACTTAGCCTTGGAGATGGAAAGTTCTATGACATAAGAACTTACAATGAAAAAAGTAGTGACATTGAATGGAAAGATGCCAGAGATTATCTGGAGGGAGAAAATCTCGAAAAATATCTTGAACATATAAGAAATCTTGAAGATTATTTCCTTGGAAAAAAAGAAAGATGCGAAGCATTTAGATATGACCCTGTAAATATGCAAACTGGTAATTATATAAATGAGAGAGTCGATTTTGAGCTTGCATCAATTGGAAATTTTAAATTCAAACGTTTTTTCAATGCTATGACTTTAAGCTCAGGAAGTCTTGGAAAAGGCTGGATACATAACTACGAGATAAGAGTAGAAAAGAAAGAAGAAAACGTAGAAAAATACGAGTATGATGACGGTGATATAACGATAAGCGGGGAAACAGTTCATGAACTCGGTGTATACTTTGAAGATGGAAGTAAGGGAATATATAGACCGCTTGCAGATGATGTATTTAAAGAAATACATGGAGAAGATGGATATTTATATATAACATCTGATGGCTTCAAACTTGTAAGGACAAACGGCGAGTACTTTTTGTTTGATAGTCTTGGAAGATATATAGAGCATGGAAATGGAAATACAGTATTTGAAAATATCATATATCAAGACGAATATAATAATTTAATAGATTATATTGAAGTATCTAATATACATAAAATAAAATTCGAATATAAAGACAATCTCTTAAATAAAATAACTGACGGGGATAGAAGCGTCCAATATTTTTATGAAAATGTGGGCGATGAAAATATATGTGTCTTAGCAAAGACTATAGGTACTCTTGGAGACGAAAGGCAGTACGAGTATGATGATGATGGAAATCTTGTCAAAGTCATAAGCCCCGGAGGCGTGAGTGCTGTTAAAAATACTTATGATGATAAAAAACGTGTAAAGGAGCAAATATTTACTGATGGCGGAGTCATAAAGTATGAATATGATGACATAAATCATGTAACCAAAGTCACAGAACAAAACGGAAATATTGTAAAATATGTATCTGATGATAAGAAGAGGCATATAGCAACAGTAGTAGAAATAGATGGAAAAGTATATACCGAAAAATACGCATATGATAATAAAAATCAGCTGATTGCATATACGGATAGACTTGGAAACAGAACACGCTATTCATATGATAATAAAGGAAATATCACAGCTATCACGGATGCGCTCGGCTTTAAAACATGCTACACATATAATGCCGATGGAAAGCTTTATAGCTATAAAGATAAAAACGGTAATAAATACATATATGATTATGATGAAAATGGTAATCTAAAATACTATACGGATGCGCTTGGAAATGTAATCAGATATGAATATAAAGAAGGTGTGCTTGTAAGTATAACAGATGCATGTGGAAATAAGATATCATACGAAAGAGATATGCATGGAAATATCATATCCAAAACTGATTTGTATGGTGCTAAAACATCTTACATCAGAAATGCAAACGGCGAAATCGAAAAGATAATTGATGCATGCGGAAACGAATCCACATATGAGTATGACAGCGCAGGCAATGTCATATCCGAAACGGATGCAAATGGAAATAAAACGAGCTATAAATATAATAACTCAGGTCAGATACTAGAGACGCTTTTTCCGGATGGAACAAAGAAAACTTTGTCATATAATAATATAGGAAAACCATGCATTGTTACAGATGAAGCCGGAAATAGGCTAGGCATAAGCTATAACAAGATGTGGAACGAGGAAAATATATATCTTCCAAATGGAGGCCTTATACATTATGACTATGACAATTTGCAAAATCTTAAAAAGGTAACAGACCCGGAAGGTGTATCTTATGAATATGACTACGATGCATGCGGCAGAATCGTCGGTGAATACGTAGGACATATAAAAGTTGGAGAAGATACTCTAGATGCACTTGGAAGAGTAATAGAACATAAAGATGCGCTTGGCAATGTTACAAGCTGCGAATATGATGCCGAAGGCAATTTATTAAAGAAAATCAATGCAAAAGGTGATATAACATCTTTTGAATATGACAAACTTGGCAGAATAAAGAAGATAATAAACGCTGATGGCGGGATAGAAAACTATAGTTATAGGCCGGATGGAAAGCTGGATTCTTCCATAGATGCCGAGGGCGGAATTTATAGATATTTTTATGATAAAAGAGGCCTTTTAATAAAGGTGTGCCTTGGAAATAAATTAAAAGTTCTATACGAAAGAGATATACTCGGAAGAATAGTAAAAGAATCACATTTAGACGGAAGTTTTGTAACATACAAATATGATGCTGTCGGAAATCTGATTGAAGTTTTGGAAAATAATGAGAGCAAAATATCTTTTAGCTATGATACAAGATATAGAGTCACTAAAAAAGATGATAACGGCCACATAACAACATATAAATATAATAAAATAGGGCTTCTTAGTAAAGTAGAAGATATGAGCGGCCTTGTAGCAGAGTATAGATATGACGTTCTTGGCAAAATGATATCAGCAAGTAGGAAAGATGGTAGGAACGCTGATAAATCATCTCGCATATATTCATATGGATATGACTTATCCGGAAGACTTGTAGAAATGACGGATCCCTTAGGAAACACAGAGCATTTCTTCTATAATGAGCGAGGCCTTCAGTCAGGCAGAATAGATGCAAACGGGAACAAATTTTCATATGAGTATGATTTAAATGGCAAGCTAAACGAGTTTAGAAGCATCAAATTCAATCAGAGTATAGAGAGCAAAATAAATATATATTATGACGAACTTGGAATACTGAAACGAGTTGAAAATGCAGGCAAAGCGATAGAACTGGAAGTAGACAAACTTGGCAGAATCATAAATTCCATAAATGAAGATAATGAAAAAGTATCTTATAAGTATAATCATCTTGGAAAATGCATAGGAGAAACGTACCCTGATGGCACAAACACTAGCGTTAAATATAATGAAGAGATGAATCCTACAAACTATAAGATATTTGATGCATCAGGAAAAGAAATTGAAGATATAAGCTATAAGTATGGAGCAGGTGGCAGGCTCTGGAAGAAAACAAGGAAGTTTCAAGATTATAATGCGCAAAATAAAACAGATAAATTTCAAGATGATGACATACAAAGTAAAACAATACAGGATGTCTATAGCTATTATGCATCAGGTAAAATCAAAAATCATGAGCTGATAGATAATGGCAATACTATAAGAAATCTTGGATATGTATATGATATATACGGAAATGTATCGTCTATAAGAGATAATGCTAATACATATGAATGTACATACGAGTATATATATGATGAAGTAGACCGTATACGAGAAAAAAAAGAAAACGGACAAACAAAAGAGTCATTTGAATATGACGCATTCGGAAATAAGACTTATCATAAAACGTCTGATAAAGAGACAAGATACATATATGATAAGTCCGATAGAATAGTATATTCAAAATGTATGACAAAAGATAGTCATACATTTCCGGAGAAGACTTATGAAAAGACAACATGGTATGACTATGATGCAAACGGAAATCTTGTAAGAAGATATAACGAAGATGAAAAGACGCTGTATGCATATGATGCAATCGGAAAACTCATAAGCGCATCCGGTGATGAAAACAAGATGACATTTGAATATAACCCTTTTGGTCATCTCATATCATCTATAGAAAAAAGTTTTGATGATATATCGAAAGTAAAATATACTACAGATGTAAGAAAAGATTCTTGCAATATACTATCAAAATACTCTGCCGGAAAAAGAAGAGATTATTTCTATGATGAAATGATGCTATCATATGTAGATGACGGAGCAGTAAATGCTGTAAGTCTTGGACATAGATGCGAAGATATCATAAATCCTGATGGATGCAAGATGTCAGGATTTATGGATATAGGCGATCAAAATCTTTTGTATGCACAGGCAAGATACTATGATATAGAAACGGATAGATTCCTATCAAGAGATAGAAGATACGGAGATATATATAATCCGCAGAGCCTAAACAGATATGCGTACTGCATCAACAATCCATACAAGTATGTGGACTTA
>Ga0065711_1052291_pt1 | contig 10024 bp, 8 predicted proteins | sample Hoacrofraction12_FD_59098 | JGI IMG/M metagenome (GOLD analysis project Ga0065711, IMG submission 59098) | Hoatzin crop microbial communities from Cojedes, Venezuela - Epithelial fraction 12 v2 (version 2) | ecosystem: Host-associated > Birds > Digestive system > Esophagus > Crop | place...
ATGGGGGGGGCGGGGGGGGGAAGAACCAACCAATCTTTCTTTTTGTGGTTGGAGTTATGATAGAATACCGACGATGCATTAAGGCAAGAAAGTTTCAGTGAAATACATACTTCAAATCTAGTTCCACTACAGCGGACAGCAAAAACTCCACCCAAACTGCAGAGTTGTCCATCTGAAGGTAGCACCCAACAGCTCGAACAAGCAGGAACACAGCTTGCACCTACCCAACCCCCACCAAGAGATTACATTATATTATACACGTGATTTTACACAATTTATGTATACATAGTTTGAAAACTCTGGTTTTACTCGTATCTTTCACACTGGGGGGGAAGAAATACCATGGCAAAACTGACACACCTGTTGATTACTGCAGCTCGCCCCAGGGATTTCAGCCTGCCCAGCCACCAGCACGTTGTCAGGGGCCGGATGCACCCCGCCGGGTTCAGGGACTTCAGCAGCGCTGGCTGCCTTCTAGAACAAGAGATCTGCTGAGCTCAGGAAGAGGTGCCAGACACCCAGTCACTGGAAAACAGTCGGTACTTTTGGCCCCAGCGAGGCGTCTTGTCTGGGCCAGGCGGCCGCATCCTCTGGCAGACTCGACGCCGAGGAGAGCAGCGGGGGGAAGGAAGAAGCCCCGTGGAAGCTGGCGGCAGGCAGAGCCCGCCCGGCTGGTCGGGACGGCATCACCTCTGCTGCCGTGAGCAAACACCTCGTCAGTAAAGGACGAGGTTACACACCGAGTAACGACAAGTTTGGGGACACGAGCCCCACATGCACAGCTATGAGAATCCCAGCAGGGCAACGGGCCGACAGACAGCGTAACTCCAGCGAGGGAAGACCTGCTCGCGGAAAGCAGGGCTGCAGGCACTTGCCTGCCAAAGCTGAGTGTTTCGTCTGGGACCTCAACACCTGTCTATCCGAAATTTTAAGGCTTGTTGACACAAATCAGCCCATATCCCTTAGAATACAGACATGGGCAGTACATTTAGATATCTGACAAGCCTTTCCACCCGCCCGTCGTTTATATCTGTATTTATGAAGGAGAAGCCGTTTGTCAGAATGCTAATTGCGTTGCTCTATCGTACCTGTCAGGCCCAATGCTCCATCAGCAGCTTTTTCATACACCACGTGGCAATGCTGTCAGTGTTATCCATTTTAAATGAGGCCCCCTTCGCACGATTTAATACTGATCATGCTCTGCGTCTTCAAAACACACTTGGGATCTTTTGTTTCCATCTAGGCCATTAAAAACTGTCCGGGCACTTCACACGCTACTACATTCTCTGTTGTACGATGTCTGCAAAATCTGGAATGACGCATTTCAAACTGTCTGTCGGGTTTTCACCTCCTTCTTCAATAGGTTTCATGTCAATTAATGGCATTATAACTATTATTGATACAGAATTACAAGCCGCTTACATTTTAAAATTGTTTCGAAACTGAGTTTAAAACAAAAAACCACCACTGAACCCATCCATCTTCTCTGAGCCCTTCTCTCCACTTCGTTCTTTGTGTGCCTCCAGCCCCCAGCCTCAGCCACTGTTTCGGAAGTACCTAAGGCTACCACAGTACGTAACAAAGCTCATTGCCACAGCAGCAGTGTATGTGCTTAAATGCCCTTTCCCAAAACTCGTGCTGTGAACATTGGCTGCCTTTTGGATTTTTCCAAAGGCTACCAATGCTGTTTAACTCTACAGCCATGAATTTGGTGAACTGTTTCAGTGCAGCAAGAGTAGACAATCCAACCACCTGAATTTAAATTCAAGTTCTGTGATTTAAAAGTGGAATTCTCTGTGTGTTTTTCATTAGCGTAGAAGTCAGAAGGGAAAGCAGTGGCCGAGGTCCGCCGGTGCGGGTGCTGGACGCAGCTCCTGCTGCAGCCACTGGAGCTGTGGCAGAAGTCCGTGAGAACGGGCCACTGGTGGAAACACCACTTCGGAGCTGCTGAAAAGCCCACTTCAGGGCAGAGACGGGGAGGAGAGCCAGCTACTCACCTCTCACCGCGTTTCTAGAGCATTCGGTGATTTGCAGGATTGGGCCCGCAGCTACCCGTGACCACTGCTCTCTCACCCTTTGTCTCTAATCTTCATCAGGCCTTTGACACACCAAATGCCCGCGAAAAACAGAACAACAACAAAACAAGGGATGGAGGAAAAAAGCCCACCATGCTTTGAGGCTATTGTGAGGCAAACGTGCTCCCGAGTCAGACGCTTGCATGGCATGGTTCATCGTAGGACAGAAATAGCGTGTCCTGGGGATTGAAGAGCCTTTGGAAATGGGTAACACCATAAAACCCTCTGCCAACTGGAAGTAGTTCTAGGGTTGGCTGGAAAACAAGAATTCTGTTTTGTAATTTGTTTTGCTCCACACCAGGACAAAACTGAGACCTACTGAAATTTTGCGCAAGCAAAACAAGAGGAGCCCCGCAGCCCTCCCCAAGCGGCCAGGTCAGCCGCCAGCACCCACCTCGGCCCTCCGCACCCGGGCCGGTGTCCTGCGTCAGAGCCGTCTGCAGTCTGCCTGCCTCCCACTCTCTTCATCCAGAAACGCCACGAAACCTTCCAGAAACTGCCATCAGAACGACACATTCCTGCAAAAACGTTATATTGACCACGGCAATTAGAAGAAGAGTCAAAAAGTTCCCAAACTGTTCCAAGAACCACTTTACAATTCTTTAGTCCCCACCCCACCCCCTGCTGCTCCCTACAGCTCTGAAATCCATTAAGCAGCAGCCCGTAAATCTACTGACAAGTTCGCACCAATGTGAGTGGACGCTGCTTGGTGAGGCGGGTAGTAATGGAACTTCTCAGAACATTTCAGCATCATTCAGACATCAGACGCGTCCAAAGAGCGAGCATTACTGTAATTAAAACATTAATTCTCTAATGGGACTGCCCCAGCGGCTCCTTACCTCTGCTCAGGGCGGCTGGCAGCGTCCTCCTCTCTCGCCATCCCAGCGCTGACGGTGCCACCTCCTCCTCGCCTGCTCTTGCCTTCCTCCTCCTCCTCCTCATGGTACTGCCCGTGCCGAGACAGCAGTGTAAACAGGGAGACGGCGGCAGAGCCCGAGCAGGACGAAGCTGGCGGCTCCAGCGCTTGGTCCTGGCTCCTCTTTGCAGCAAAGTGTGAAGCATAAGCCAAGCCCAGGCCAGCTTTTTAGCTTGTGCTCTGCTTCAGGCCTGACCTAGCACCGCAGGGACTTGGGGGCTAACCACCAGCGACAAGCAGAAGCAGAGGACAGCTGCTCGAGATGCTCCTGAATTGGGGTCCCCACCGGTCACTTCTACACCGGTGTGGACGCGAATGCGCCATTTCAGTCTTCCCATAGCTCCATAATGCCAGCCCCGGGCTTTGGGTCGGCCGGGGCACGCTGGCCATCGGGCGTTGTTCCACGTATTTTCCACGGGGAGTTGCTGGTGGCCCACGGTGGAACTATCTCCTGGGGGAGCGCGATGAGAGGAGACTCGCCAGGAGCCGCAGAAGGAAAACCGAACCATCCGCTGGGAACTGCTGGGAACGGCCCAAGGAGCAAAGGGCAGCAGCAAGGAAAGGGCCAGAGCCCTTGCCCTAAAGGCTTCCATTTTATTTCAAGATCCTTATAAAACAGAGCAGAAGACACTAATATTGAATTTTGTGAAGTTTCTCAGGCAATTTCTTAAAAAAGTGCTTGCAGAGAAAATACAAATTAAGATTATCTCATTTCAGTGAGCAATTAGAAACAACAAAACACCTTTTTACTGTTATCAATGTTCTGTCTCCTAACGAAGACGAGTAGTCACGTATTTTAAACGCACACAACATCTCATGACAAGAGACCTGACACAGTAAATTTGTCACAGTTCTCAGCTTGTTTTCCATGTAAGTTGAAACACGATCACCTGAACTCTCGCCGCGGCATCGACCGGTTGCCACACGGTTTCGGCATTACGCGAAAGCATACACGCAGTGCTTGAACTCCGGTCGGAAAACACCACCGCCTGTGCTCCACGCTTCTTCAGCAGCTCAAGTCTATGACAAGTATTCAGCTATTTTTAACCCCCTGCATCAAAGGGCGCAAGACCCACCTACAGTACCTAATCAAACCAGGATAAATGGGTACACAAAAGGCATTATTTTTCCTTCCTTGTTTCGCAGCTTCTCCCTACACTGAGCTACAGGGTAAGCTTTTCTTTGTAAGCAGTTCTGCTGTTCTTATCAGCTGCTCTTTAGACCTTTCAGTTCCCTCCTTTTTAGCACTTCTGTTAAAGCTGTGCTCTCTTTATTGGAGGTAGACCATGTAATGTGATCTAGCCATTTTTGCAAGTTTTTAGAATAAAATTCCTGGCTAGCATCCAACAGTTTGCTATTCCCCCCCCACCTTCGGTAGGTATCACGTTTGAAGGGTCCACATCTTCCAGGAGAACGTTCCAAGAACGAAGAGAGATCTATGCCGTGAATCTGAAATATTTATGATATTTATGATATTTCAAGTAGGGATTTTATGGGGTGGTGAAAGATGCAGAAGGCTGCTGCGGAGACCTACGGGGAAAGAGACGGGTGTGACAGGAGGGAGCCCTGCCAAAGGACACCCGGTGCCCACCCCAGCAGCGTCACAGCCCTCAGCTGTCACACGCGTGTCCCGGCGAAACGCTGCAGTGGGGACGGCGCGGCCCCGCTCCCGCAGCCACGCTTCCCTGCGGCCAGCAGCAGCCGGTGCCCACGGCACAGAGCGGCCCCAGGCCCACAGCCCCTCGGGGACCTCACCCCGGCCGGCCACCGCGGCTGCGGCCACGCAGGGCGCTCAGCAGACTCCCAGCACCGCAGGCACCGGTACGACCATCTCCATCGTCGAGAGAGCCTGTCGCGGGCACCCCGTCCCCAACAACAGCAGCGACGCTCCCTGGGCTGCGCACGCGAACAGCCGGACCACGGGCACCCGGCACGCCGAGCCAGAGCAGCGGCTCGGCCGCCAGCGCTCCCACGCCCCGGGGAGCTAACACGGCGTGTTCAAAAGCTTGTGCTGCAGTTAAGCGATTACATGGAAACCAGGTAAAATCCTCAATAACTTCTGAGGTTAGATCTTGATTTTTCACTTCTACACTGACGAGATACGAAGTGGAGCCTTGCTCCACTAAGGCACTCCACTGTCTTTAAACCAGCAGGAAGCACCAACCAAAGCGCAGCATTAACTTCGGACCTGACCCGAAAGCAGCGCAGTCCTGTAACCAGTGCACTCTTTGCCTCTTCCTCCCGCTCCTCAAGTACTGTCTTGCCACAGTTCATCACGTCAGAGTGTGCTGGCTCCTTCTGTGTGCCGTCAAAGTCACCAAAGAAAAAAAAAAACCAACCCCAAATGGAAAAAAAAAAAAAAATTAAAGCTCTCCAAGATGCCTACAGGAAGAAGGAAAACACAGGTGCTGAAGCTGAACGCAGCATCAGCTTTTCATTTTTTTGAAAGGTACAGATTTTGCATAGTAACAAACATACGGAGTTGCTAAAAGTGGTACCAGGATCTGAGTGATGTTGTTTTCAGGAGCTCAAGGCTGCTGCGACAGTGAAACCCTCAGTCGCTGCACTGGAAGAAGCGGTCAGCATTCTGGTGGGGACTGCAGCTGGAAAGACAAATCAGTAGTTATTGATGTCGGGTAATTTTTAAAATCCACCTCCCATGATCTGCGAATCAACTGCTTCATCACTCATGCAGTGCAAAGAGGAAAAGCCCCGGAACAAAACCGCCCGCACGCTTTGAAGCCCCGGTAAGAGGCAACCGCCCGGCAGGGAGGCGGCCGGAGCCGCTCCGGCAGCGGTGGCTGTGGGACGCTTCCCACTCTCCACCCGGCACACCGCTCGCCCCGCGTCCGTGGCACCACACCGCTTGCCCCGCGACCCACAGAGCAGCAGCCTCCGCCTGCGTCGCACCGGGGCAGGGAGAGCAGAGCGCGCGGGCTGCCCAGCGCTGCCCACCCCGGGACCTGCACCAGGCAGGAAGGTCTTCACCACGGGCCGGCAGAGATGCTCATCAGACCTGCAAGGCAAGGACAGCGCTGAGGAGCGGCACCAGGCTGGAGGACAGGAGCTGCGCACCAGCCCTGGTGCTGCTCTGCCAGGGCTGCACCCCCAGGTTCAGAGGCGGTGCTGGGGCAAACGCCACCACGCACTGGCACGTTGGTGCATCGTGGTATCACCGTCCCCAAGAGGCCCACCTCCCTGGACCTCCCAGCAGTTCGGCTGGCACAGAGCAGGCGGACCCTGCGAGCAGACGTCCCAAGCCCCTTGGAAGATCCCTCGTGCAGACTCCACACAGCTCTCCACCACGCCGGATCCGGAGGCAGCGAGACAAGTCCGTAACCAGGGTGAAACTGCACTTGCCACAGAGGTCCCAGCTTCTTCTCCACGAGTAGCAGAGGTCCCTCCTGCCACCTCTCTTCCACTGTGACGGCTGAGACTGACGTAAGCCACGCGTGGCTGCGCTCCGCTTTGCCTGGTGTGCTTCAGCTTGTGTCTCGGCATAGTTTCTTGGTTCAGGCACTAGAAGTGTGGCAGGTTTTTTCCTTCCAACTGGGGATAAAGCAAATGTGCTATTCCCAGGCGAGTGCATCAGTCACAGCACATCATTAACTCTACATTCAATAAAATGCTTACTTTTCCCACACAAATCTTAGCTTTAAAATGTATTCTGTGTTTGAGAAAGATGTCACTTCTCTCTGTACAAACAGAACAGCACCTCTAACATCTTGGTTTCCCTTCTCCAATGCCAACTACTATGCCAAGGCTGATCTTTTCACACAGCAGACATTTCGCCCTGCAGGGAAGAGAACTCCTCATTGTCCCTCCCTATCAAATTAGTCTAATCCAGGTAAATAAAAAAAATCTAGAAGAATTAATACAGATTTTTTCATGGAAAATTCCAGCACAGAAGGCCCACGAGGAAAGCTACAGGCAAGTGGGAGGAAGCCCGTCAGTGACTCTGCTGCAGCAGCGCTGCTGTGAGCCGCTGGCCTCGGGCTGCTTTAGGCAGCCGTCCCCAGGACACCTGTCAAAGCGCAACGTATTCCTAACCAACGATAAACACGCATTCTGCCCATGAAAAAGAGAAATCCAAACAAAAAGCAACAACCTCGCCCAGCCAATCTGAAGTCCCTCTGTGTTCTGCCTGGCCTTCCTCCTGTATCTGGCAGGGGGTCACAGCCACCAGCGGGACCGCTGAACCCGACAGGCAGTGCTACCCATGTGCCCAGGCATCGTTCCGCTTGTTTAATTCTGGGCAGGGCCTCCTCTTAGCAAGGCTCGGATACACAGCCAGGCACTGTTCGAATAACAGCACCCCAGTATGGATATATCGGCTGTGCACAGTGCAAATCCACCAGACACATGAATAATTCAACTATGGAACTGCTTGTGCTATCTCCATAGTAATAAATGCAGCGACGCCCTTAATGCAGCAGATTATGTATAAGCATTCCAAATCTCTTTAGAAGATTAGATTTTACAGGGGTACTAGAGGAACATCGATTAATAAACATGCTGGAAACGCAGCGTGGGAGGTGGGGGTGTTATCTTCACATACACCACTTGGAAACTCTGCCCCACCGCCCAAGCCTTGACACCTCGAGGGGAAAAGCAGCAACAAATTTCTTCCCATGACTGTCCAGACAGGTGCAAACAAGGTCAACCACCACAGACAGCCCCTCAGTGGCTACCACCGAGGCTTCCCTCCTCTGCTCCCAGGCGCACCTCTCGCTAGTTCCCAAGAGCACTGCTCAGAACACTGCTGTTTCTGAAAGCACGGATCGGGACTATCCTCAGTAGCATCCATACATTAGAAAAGCACAGTGCTGAATGACTTCTCCCTAAGTCAAGCGATAAGAAAACGCCAAGAAATGACTTATTTTCCACTCATTTCTCTTGACGCAAGTTTGCCAAATAGTCACCTAATTCAAAAAAGTTAGTTAACATTTTAAATAGTTCAGTCAAATCCTGGACCAAAAATACTTCATTACCAGGGCACGAATGTGAATTTTGTTTAAAATAATCCCTGGGTGTTTTGATATGCAAAAGGAAGTTCCTAGCAGCAGCACCAGTGAAAATGACCTTATTTAGCACATCGATGAGTGCCTGGGAGTCCTCGCACTGGACAGACTTCTTTACCCTCCCAGTAGCTTGCTTGGATAATCTTCTTTACCTAACACAGGATAAACAGGATATTACTGGGGTCGTTTTATGGTTTGTGGTTTTAGCCATTAGTTGGTTATCCCTGCTTTACAGACAGGGAGAGCCAAGACTCCAGTTCTAATTCATGCTAAAACTCCTCTGCCAAGCCTGCACCCAGCCTCGGCAGAGGCCCGTGGCTGCCAGCGCCCAGCCGGGGACGAGCCCCCGCACAGCTTTTCCTGTGCTCTTTGCAGCACTGGATCTGCTCAGATTCTCATCAAGTATCATGCAGAGACCTAGCAACGGGTATCAACTCAATCTGCTCTGCAGAGCTGTTGCACCATGCAGTCTCTTAGCCCCATGCAGTGCCTACCCCGCAAACTCAGCTGTTTCTACACCAGAAACACAGAAAAGCAAGGCACACCACTTGGATGGAGTAGGACAAAGAAGACTGCGGCTGAGAAGGAAAAATACAGAGAAACAGGAGAACAGACTCCATCAGACTTAAAGCACAGGAGGGAATCTCAGAGAAATCTTTTAACCCAGAGAGGGAACCTGTCCGAATGGCTAATTGCTATCCAGGTCCTTGGATCACCTGGAGGATTTCAAGCCCATGAATAAAGGAGTTCTTTTCCAGGGATGAAAGGGCACTGCCACTTCCTAGTTACTCTTCCACTCGGCATAACAAATAAGATGAGAGTATCAAGTGGCACAGGCAGAGAAAACAGTTCTCTGGGTACAAAGCTGAACTATTCCCCATCAGGCCCAGGGATAACTCACCTCCTTCCGCAAGACACGCGCTGGGAGGTCTGCACGGACATGGCTGACGTCACGTCCGAGGAGAATACACCAGCTCCCTGCCGTACTATTTTGGGATCCAGTTCAGCACAGGAAAAACACACCCAGACAAACAACCGTTAACAGCCTCAGTAGCTCAGTGTTCCACCCAGTATTGACCTGGACCAATGCTACTCACCTGCAAGCACACGACTGGAGATGCCCACTGCTGCATTAGCATGCGTACCTCTGTTACTGAAGGCAGTAAGAGAACTAAAACACTCTGTCGTTTGACTTGAAAACATTCTATTTAATTTATACAAATAACTACTAAATAGAAAAAGTAGATTAAAACAAAATAGTTATTTTTCTGGCAGAGTTTAAATGCATATTATATAGCTTAGAAGAAATAAAATGCATTTTCCCCACAGCATTCATGACCTAAAATTCTAGTTAATTCTTCCATTGCTTTCCTGTTCTAGATCAGTAAGATACTAGAGACAACGTCATGTGGGTAATGGCTATATATATGTTCCGTATTTGAACTGAAAATATGTTACAGACCACACACCTACAAATGTGAAGCACTTAAAATGTGACTATCGAGTTGCAATATGATAATACAGAAAACAATTTATGTTTCAGGTTATATTGTGTTACAAAAACATCTGTGTAAGAAATCATGAAAGAGGCCACATAAAAATAAGCTTTAACTTTATGCACTTATTTTACAGTTTAAAAAACTGGCAAGTGCACTAGTAATAAATAATTTGCAAGTTTTGTATAAACGAGAAATTCCTAATGTTCAGCATTATTGTAAACATCAGTACACATGTAAAATGCAGCTAAAATCTGACAGTTACATTTTCAGTTTACCAAATTAATTTCCTATTATTCAGGCATAGATCAATGCAGTATACAGCCAATCATATTTTTGGCAAGTCATGTCATTAAAATTAACAGTGACAGTGCAAGTAAGGAATGCAAAGAATTCCTAGTGCAATAAAGAAGAGAAGCACAGGCAATATTGCTGATTAAAATTTACCACTTCCATGTGTTCACCCTGGGAGTGATTAGGAGAATAAAAAAAAAAAAAAAAAAACCCAAAAAAAGA
>Ga0065711_1011913_pt1 | contig 10023 bp, 5 predicted proteins | sample Hoacrofraction12_FD_59098 | JGI IMG/M metagenome (GOLD analysis project Ga0065711, IMG submission 59098) | Hoatzin crop microbial communities from Cojedes, Venezuela - Epithelial fraction 12 v2 (version 2) | ecosystem: Host-associated > Birds > Digestive system > Esophagus > Crop | place...
GAACATTTTCAGGTTGTGAAACTCAATTTCTTATACAGCTAAATTATGAGAATGGCTGTCATACAAATCAGCATTTTCCAAAAATATTCTCAAGGTCACAAAAGGAACAACTCCCAGCAGGCATTCTAGATCCAATCATCCTTTTCAGAAAGGCAGGAAAACTGTATAACGGTGTGATCTGAACCATCCTCTGCCAGTTGTTTTTCATGACAGAGCCCCTGACATATTTAATTTACTAGAACACACTCTGCCTGACCAGCCGTAAGTCAAGTAACAGAATTACTGCATTTCTTACATAGACGGAAATATTGCCTTTTGCACATAAAGCAAACTTTGGCATGACATTATTAGGTCATACACATCTTATGATCCTTTGTAGCTTTTCCGTTTTTTTCTTAAAAGTGTACTTACTTACGGAACTGATAAATTAGAGAAGAGACCTAAAAAAAAAAAGTGCAAGTTTATTTTGAATTTTAACACAGGCTTCAACATACCTGATGCTACCAACTATCTTTCTGTTGCCTTGAATTTAATAAACATACTACCCACTCCATCATTCAGTTCCTTAAAAAAATTACTCAGTATTATTAGATCCAAGACAGATTTCCTGCAGATTTTTACTTGATACAGCCATTATTTTCATCATTCAGAACAATGTATATCAAGTCATTCAGAAACTAAAAATATGTAAAGGTCTACAATAGTTCAACTAGTAACCATTTTGGGGACAAAATAAAAAAGAGAGCGGACTTGTATTCCTTTTGTGAGATGTTCAGGGAATAGAATGAGTTAAACGACTTCCTAGGGCCCTGTTCACACAATTTATGCTTCAGATAACCCAGAAGTATTTAGATAAAACAGAATTTCCAGTGATGTGGTGCCCCACACTACATCCAAAGCTGATAAAACGAAAATCTTCAACATTTTTATGGATGTGTTATGTCCTATACCCTTTCGAGACCCTGGGACTAGAGAGGTCAGAAAGGATCCAGTGTCAGACCAGCCTAGACAGTGACAACCAGGGCACAAAGGCGTTCTGCCACAGCAGGACTGCGGAAGAGAAAACATTACCGATGCTGGATCTCCAAGCCTTTGACTTGCTCCCTAAATTTCTCATCTTCTGAAATGTATGGGTGTCCCTAATGTTTATTTTTGTGATCCAAAGGCTATACCTTTATAAGGCTCATTTTCAAACACCTGTTTTTAGGATGAAGGCTCTTCTTTCAATGAAATATGTCTTTGTTCTAAAAAAGCTGGAGGAACTTCACTCCCATTAACTACTGCAGACTTTGTGGATGATAGAAGAGTTTTATTACTGACTTTTTTTCAAGGCCTACTGCTTTGAGCTATGTAATTATCCAGGCTTTCTTATTAATAGATGAAATGGTTCAGACTAGTGTGATCTTTTGAACTTCAGAATCCGGACTGTCTTGTGGGATTCAGAAAATGTAATCTGAAACTTGTACAATGCAGCAACATTAAGAAAGGTATAACCTTAATTCAGACTCTAATGAATAGGGTATAATTCTAGTGACATGGAACATCATTTAGTAAATAGTTTATATTTTACATTTAAAGTTTTCTAGTTGGGCAAGTGAAAAGCAGACAGTTGCTTTCTATTTTTTTCATTCCATTTTTCTCATAAATGCAGTTTATGCATGTAGTTCATCTTGTCCATATTTTTACAATAATTCTATTTACTAATTTATCTACCTTGTCAATTATCACCGCTTGATTAAGCAAACACTAAACTCATCCTACAGTAATGTCCTAAACTTTGGTCTCCTTGTAGACTACAGCACAAACAGGAAGTACAATAGAGACAGAAATTAGGAGCTGCACCCAGGAGTTAAAATGTACATCCCCAAGACAAGAGACTATGACTTAATATATAACAACATCAAATACTTAAAGGAAACAAAAGGAAATTTAAAATACATATCTTGACACATTCTATAATTCCATAAGTAGAATCTTTTTATGTTTTGGCATATTATAGTCTGAGAACCACATTGAAAAGAAGCTTTCAATTTGATATGTAAAACAGACACTTTGATTATTATGTAAGATTCACTTAAAAAAAAGAAAATGTTTTATAATTAGGATAAATACGTAAGCAAAGTGATCATTGACATTAAGATTTCTCTGTAAGTTGTGAGAGTGTTTCCTTTTGCAGGAGCACAACATATTTCTTGATGCCAGTTTAATTTAATTGGATGCTCTTTGATACTGCAGAACAACTGAAGTGTTCTTAAAATGGTAAGATGTATCGTAAAAGTACAACTAATACGTTTGGGAAGTTGATTCTAGAAAATGTACTTTTGTTAAGAAAAGAGAAGAGAAAAAAATAATCTTTCAGTGTCACTGTACCAGGTTAACAAAATAATATGAAGTACACAAAGGCAGCGGTAATTCAGAACATAAGTGACCCACAATAAAATAATAACACCTTTAATTTTTAAAAGTATTTCTATTAAAAAAAAAATTGAGAAGAGAAAAAAACAACAACAAACCCCATGGAATAGAAACAAAAAATCTTTCTTCTGATTAATATCTGAAGATAGTTGCTATTATATGGAATTGTGAATTGAAGTGAACCATAGTTGTATTCACAATGAAATGGAAATGATGGTAACTTTTACTCATGATTTCACACTGGAAGAAAAAATACCAAGTCTCAGGAAAACATAGCTTTGGGGCAAAGCACTGCTGTCCCTCACAAAGGAAAATGTTCAGATATTGTTATGCCTCGCTTGGTCAAGACAGTTTAATTTCATATAAAACAGAAGCATCGTAGAGGAAATACAGTATCTGCAGACTCTTAATGGAAGCCATCACTCACAGTATCCAGTTTTCTAGATATCCACATTGTATAATGCATAATCCAGTACACAACTTTGCCAGCCCTTCAAAAAGAGGTCCAGGGAGTTCATTTCGCGGTGTTGCTGCTGCAGAAGGAAGGAACTGCAGAGTCATTTAGTCTCTGCACCAACTGAAGCTCTCCACCAGCCCCAATGCAAGCAGGAGTCCAGTTGTGGGATTTTTCCCCCAGACAGATGCAGGTGGAATGTCTGGAATGAGGGTGAGAAGGAAACTGCTCCTTCAAGTCAACACAGTGTCACGTACTCAGTAAGAAGTCTGTATCTCCTTATATGATCTTCTTAAAATCTGGAGTGAAATCTTTAAAGTTCCTTCTCAGTTTTTTGTTCCTGGTTTCCTTCTCACTAAAATCAGTAACCATCATATTTGCACATATTTCTCATTCTTTTTTTGATAAAAAGCATGTACAACACTAAGGTGGCATGAAGGAAAAAAGCAGATTTGGGGTTTTCTTGCACTCCTTCTATTTTAGTTCACAGAAGCATTAATTACTGTCTGACAGAAGGGATCTGTCCCGTAAAGTGACCATGGAGTTCAGCTTTACGATGTGTACTCAAGAAGATCAGCAGTGTGAGGGATCTGCTTTTAAGCTCCAGCAAAGTCAGAGCTCATTATAACAACTTATTTAAGAAAGCATCATTATTCATAGAATCATAGGATAGTTTAGGTTGGAAGAGGCTTTTAAAGGTCATGTAAATTTCAAATTTCAAATAAGTTTTTTTTAATGATTGCTGACACAGTAATATTTATTTGTTTTCTTTTGATTTCCTCAAAACACTTGGAGTAAGATGACAATGGAACATTTTATTTTTGTGATGCACTGCACATACCATGGAATTTCACGTTTCAGAATTACAGGTCTTTTTATTTTAGGTGTGATATTTTGACTCCAGTAGCTACTTGGAGTTCTCCCAACTGGAGGAAGTCTGATTTAGTAATTCAGATGTAAGGAGAAACTAAGCAGACTGTGCTTCAAGCTGCTTCTGCCATCTTTGATGTTCCATCATTTGCATTGTGTTACACATCTTCTACAGAAAAGGTGTGAAGAACATGTTGGAAAGTTGAAAAATTTTCCTCCTTTTGAATAACAAGAGTTGGATTCTTGAAAATCAATATTTATTCATAAAATAACATCTGTTTCCCACTTCAAATGTCTCTGGAAACTAAACTAAACTCCGTAACAAAGCTGGTTAGGACACTTCCCTGAGTCTCAGTAGAGAAATTTGTCTGACAGGTTTCTGAACAAACTAGTGTATTGGTTACTCTAAAATCCTCCTATGCAAAATATCTAAATTCTAAAAATTCTAATTTCTAAAATATCTGATATCTAATTTCTCAGTAGAGAAATCTGTCTAACAGATTTCCAAACAAACTCGTATACTGGCTACTCTCAATTTCTCCTGTGCAAAACATCTAATTTGTAAGAGTTTGATCTTTCATTCTAGTCTTACATTACTGTAGGCAGTTTGGAAGCTTTTTTGAGACTAGGTAAGTGAAATAGATGTTTCTGGATTAAATATATAGTGCAACATTGCCCACAATGGGAGCACAGGTTTAGCAAGGACCCTGGACTACTTCACATCACAGGCTGATTTCAGTTTCATATGATTGCTATCCAGAAAACTGCCCAGCTGTGTCCTCAGGGCTTCTATGCTGGCTGTTGGCAGGGGCCAAATCTTCATTAAAAGCGAAGTGACTGCAGCAAATGAAGACTTGTTGCTCTGGCGAAACAGACTATCCGTGAGTTGCAGAGCCAAAACCTTGTGCCCACCTCCTGTGAGGCCACCTGGCAGTTCTGCCAGAAGCCTGGGTGTCCTTACACTCTGTAAGTCAACTTTCCTGATACTGCAGCTGCTCAACTACAGGGCTGCTACATCTGCTCCAGAGCTGACAGCTGGAAGCACCAGGTCCGGGCAATGCAGGAGACATCCAGGGGCAGTTACCCTGAAAGCCTTCCGCACTCTGGAAAACTCTCTGGGACTTGGAGGAGAAAACAGTTTTGAGTCAGTATTTCAGGATCCAGTGCTGATCCCTACATGACACAGGGACAGTAAGCTGTCTTTAGCTATGCTTTCTGTACTAAGATGAGAAATCTATTTCTGTTCGGGTATTCTTCTGCAAGAGATGCTATCAACTCAATTAAAGCCTCCAAATCACAGCAAGCTCGCTACACACTTCCTTGAATTTCCACAATAGTACCATGCCTCCTGCCAAACAAAGCCAGACTGGCTTTGCTACGTACACTTCACTTTTTAACAAAATCATGTGATGCCTCTTTCAAAAGGGACAATAACGCTGCTTTCCCCACACTGCCATTTCAAGTGTTGAGTCAACAGAGTCTTTGGAGCAAGACTACCTGAAGAACACTACCAACAAACAGTTGTATTCCCAAATGTTAACCCTAGGCAAGGTGCAATATCATTCCACACCAAAAATAAAGGTAAATGTACATTTATACTATAACTGATCACTGTAAGTTTTCTGTTGGCACACTGGCCCCCTTACCTGAAGATGTTACACCATGATCAGCATAAATTTTTGAGGAACACTGTTACCAACTGGCATTGGATGAAAGTTTATTTAATATCAGTGGCTGCTTTCTGATGATATCTGACTTTTAGAATGAAAAGCATGCTTTTTTCCTAGACCCAGAGAGAAACAGGAGAAACAGACTACAAATGTGAGGCAGAAAGAGGCTTGTATCAGATTGTTCCATATTCTTTTCTAAAGTCTAGCTGAGGAATGACATTGTGAGATTTGAACTCATAGCCAGACTTTCCAAAATCTGGCCTTAGATATTTAATAAGAGGACAGCTGAAAAAAATAGGAAGGAGGTTTCTCAGCAGAACATGTATCAATCCAGTGTATACGAAAAGAAATCTCTCCGGAACAAAGTTACATATTTTAATAAAATATTTCTAACATACTGCATTTCTGGCTGAAAGCATGCTTAAAATGACAGAACAGTAAAACCAAACGTGACTATTTTAAAATACCAAAACAAGTAAAAACTACCTCTAGAAAAAACATTAAATTTTTCATATAGTAAAAATGCACATTTAGATTTATTATTGATGTAGAATGATATTGCAGCTTGCCTAGATTCATCATGTGGGAATCCAACCGTAACTACTCTTGAATCTTCTAGAACTGAGCGTAGAACACAGCTGGTAGGAGCGTGTACATTATTGATTGCTAATTGCATAAGGCTTTACCATCAGAAGGTCTCTCTGGTTCAGTTCCAGTAGATTCAGGAATAGTCACAGAACACAAGATCTTTCTCCACAATGCCACAGCAACATCCTGCTCTGACACATAGTCACCAAATACCTCTCCCGCAGCTGAGCTCTAGACATGACAAAGAGCCTGAATGACAGTGCCCGCCTCGGAGGTCCTGCCATCTGAATAAGCAAAATTGTGTATGCTATACATATTGCCTGCCTGTGATACGGAAAGGTAAAGACACCTGCACAAATCCGTGCAGCAGGTCAATCCTAGGACCATGGTATGAATCACAGTGTCCTGACTCAGACTGTGGAGCTCTAACTGTCACGCTGCGTGTGAAAGATAACGTTCAGCTCTGGCAGATTGTACGTCGAGCCCTAAGGATTATAGCATGTGACTGATGACTGTGATTAGTATTTCTTATTTTTTTGTGTACCAACAGCATGCTCGGAGCAAAAACAAAATGAAGACAATGCCTGCTGAAGAGAGAGGGGAGGGGAAAAGCTAAACATGGCAGATAAAAAAATGAAAATAATTACAAATCTATCATGCTGGCTTAGAACCCTTTCAGTTACAAAAATAATAAAGTTAAATAATAAAGTTACCTGCAGGCAATCTAAAAGGGATTCAGTTATTTTTGAATCACCCATCTCAGATGAATAATCATTTCCAGAACCAAGAGAATTAAACATTCTTCTGACCCTGGCATGAACTATATTTTAAAGAACTTTTATGTAGCAGTTATGTATCCCTGCTTTGTTTATAAAATGTATGACATTGCATCAGCCACCAATTAAATTACATGAAACGCTTTTGTAAATACAATATGAAGTTGCGATGTGTTTAACGGTAAATACAATAAACTGTAACCAACCACTAATTGTGAGCTGTGGTACATGGTGTTTATAGATTTTACAGAAAAATGATTTGTTTCAGTGTTTGCTTTGTTAGCACTAGTAATTTCCCTCCTCTTTATAAATGGAACATTTTTCACTATATAAAAGGTATAAAATATAATGGGGAAGAATCAGACCTCTTTTCCTCCTTTTTTTGGCTGTAGATAGACAAATTGACACTATTACATTGAAAAAACAATACATGTGTAAGAAGCCATTGCAAGACTGGCTGAAAGTTGAATGGATTCACGTAATTTAACCCGATCTAACAGCCACGTCCTAGGTCTGTCTGTTTTTAAAGGCAGCCGCAGACTGACCTCTGTAAATCCACACTGCAGTAAATACGCACAGCGCTGGCTGTAAGGGCCTGAAGACGGCTCTCCTTTGCAGTCGTAGCTTCCCGGGTCAGGTTGCATTTTTCATTGCTGTAGCTACAGCATCCCAACTGGAATACAAATTCCTTGCTCAACAGTAGCAGGGTTTCCATGTCTCTACCTTCCCGTGTAGCAAAGACACACTCAGCCTCCCATCACTGCTCATCTCTGTGCCAACGTCACCCCAAATTCTGGATTGACTGACTGATCCAGAACAAGGGAGTGTCATAATCCAGGAGAAGAGGGATTTCAGGCACATCCTCAAGAATGTTTGAAGGAAATTGTCAGTTTATTTCCTGTTGAACAGGAGACCAAACTACCTTCCTGAGCAAGTCACTACAGCTAGCCTTAGACCCCAAAAGTGACACAGACCTTTAAAGCTTTCTTTTGGAAAACAAAAAAAAATCTTAAAAAGGGACACACAGTAGAAATAACATGGTAATTCACAAAAAGCAGTCATTTTTCTGTCATGGTACATAAATGTAATTTTAAGAGGCGTATAAAATATTCTGCACATATGCAGGCATTCTTAGAATAAACTGCCTAAATATCTGTTTTGGTTAACTATTCATAAATGAATGGCTTACTTGTTTACTTTAAAAATCAATGCTTTTAAATGGGATACATCAACAAAATACTACCAGAGTTGTTTCCTCTGATAGCTCTGATATTTTATTAATAAAATTTTCCCTGCCTCCAAAACATGGATGTCTAACAGTCAAGAATTACAAAATTGCAAGAAAATAATTCTTCATGGAAACTTAGTTGTTTCAGAGCCAGAACAAGAGCCAAGAAAACAGTAACAGCAGCCTTTCATATGGCTCCTGACCAGAACATGGAAGATACAGAGATGTAAAACTGAAAGGCTATGACAAATAATTTTCCAGGTTTTTGAAAAACCTGGAAAAATTAAAAAAAAAAAAATCCAACAAAAAATCCCACTATCCTTGATATCAGATGTGTAAACTTCGCTCAGTTCTTATTAAGTATGATTAATATACCTATGTTAAAGCTAATGATTCAAGCTAACTTTCTTGCAGGAATACTGAAATATTTTTAAATACTACATAGAGGAAGTTTTAAAGTTACCTCTATATCTCATTACATACAATTATCTTACAATGCAAGAACTCTGTTACATTTAATTATAGTGTCTAACTTCACACAAGCAGAATTCCAAAAATCTTAAAGACACATGTCCTATCTGCCTGTAATAAATACTGTACTGCTAGACAACTAAATTGCCTGTCAAATATTCTCATGAAGCTTTGATGGGCACTTCTATTTTATGACAGTCTTTTTTTCTTTTTACTTGCATTAGAAATACCTTGGCAGAACATTAAACTACTTTAATAGTTCCTGTCTTTTGCCTCAGAAAACAGCCTGGCATAAAAATTAAGAGCTCATACTTTCTGCAACCATTCTGAAAAAGTTCTGTTTGCTCCTTCATTTGGAAGAAAGGCCTAAATGTATTTATTTAAAGTTATCTTTTAAAATATGCATGGAAGGCTGCCTTAGAAATGTTTAAACACAGTTCAGGATAAAAACTGCCTTTCTGCATTCTTTGACTGAAAAGTTACTATCAACAACATAGAAAATTAGAACTTGTTCATAAGGTCCAAAGCTGTTAAGTCTGGAAAGGAGATTCGCAACACTTGTCACACTGACCAGCAGCACTGTTTACTAGCCTTTTGTCAGACAAACAGGGAAAACCAGCATCTTCTGAATTCCCAAAAGCAGAAAGTTTAGGGGCCTTTTGCCTCTGCCTCCTTTTTCCAGATGAAAGCTCAAAGTGATACAGGAAAGGGAACCATCAATGTAAACCAGAAGCCTCTTCTAAAACTTACAGTATCTACCTAGAGAACTTGGCTTTGACTGCCTGAAATGTTTAAAGATTTGCATTTGAAAGAGCATTACCAGTCAGGGGAGATGGGCGAAATTAATACGCTCTATAAAACATTAAGGTATTGTTTTTCTATATTTTAGTTGATTCATGATTAGTTATTGTCAGAAAAATCAATGTAGCTAATGAGGTATTCTTCAATAATGATTATAATTTCCTAAGAAAGGAATGTGCTGTTCATATGTAAATTTTCTGGTTAATGAATACAGGCAGTCCATCAATCAGCTCTGCAAAGGGAAAAATTATGAATAACAGAATTTTTCTTAGGCTGTCCTTTGTTCCTTAATTATAGAAAAAAATAGGGCTATTAATGTGCTATTGCTAGAAAGTTTATATTTTATAAACAATTACTATAAAAGTTTAAAAAGTAAATAAATTTATCCAGAGGAACACAAATAAGAAGTGTTTTAAATAATGCTTGAAATTAATAATCTGTAAGATATTGTCTGGAATGACATACCAGCATCGTACCTTAAAATACTAAACCAGCACAGAATGATCACTACACTGAAACATACACTAACATGTCTTTGGTCGTTTCAGTGATAAGTAGGTAAGGAAAAGATTGCTTGAAAAATGTGTTAGGAGGGAAGAGCTATCTTTGTATTAAACTTGTAGTCGAGTAATAATATAAAAGTGTTACAATGTAGCCCAGTTTTCAAGTGAAATGCCTCTGATAAGACTGGTTACTAGCATTTTCCTAAGGCACGTGTGTTTCAAGTAGATTTACAACCGTTTGCATACC
>Ga0065711_1052293_pt1 | contig 10023 bp, 7 predicted proteins | sample Hoacrofraction12_FD_59098 | JGI IMG/M metagenome (GOLD analysis project Ga0065711, IMG submission 59098) | Hoatzin crop microbial communities from Cojedes, Venezuela - Epithelial fraction 12 v2 (version 2) | ecosystem: Host-associated > Birds > Digestive system > Esophagus > Crop | place...
AAAAAAAAAAAAAAAAAAAAAGTACGTTGGGAAGAGCCAAACAGTTCTCTCTCTGATAGAACAATGTATTATATTAAAACGAGTAACAAACTTCATTTTCTGGATTGTTACCATGTCCTGCTCAAGACCTTGGTGAAAACCTACAGCATTTGGTGTTGATCTTTTCATAATTTATTGCATTTGGTTGCCCTTTACAGCTTTTTTCCTACCTGGTGTCTTGATGCTGATTTGTCTTTGTTGCTGAGATTTGTTGCTGTGTTGGCTCACTACGCTGCTTAGCTGAACTCCTGTGCAGAAAGGGGACAGGTCTGATAATCCCCTTTCAACAGCTAATAGCCTTTTCTCTGTTTCTAAAGAAGTACTTACCACCTACTGCAATTTCTTGTATGTTAAACATAAATTACCACAGGTATCTTGGCACTCAGTTCTCAGTCTTCTGGAAAAATGCATTGATCACCAATTCTCCTACATACCAGCAAAGCCGGTGCAGCAGATCGCTGAATGTTTGTTGCATTGTATCGTGCTGAGATGTGCTTTCTGAATTTTTCAGACTGTACAGATGCGTTTCCTTTGGAATTACTATTTTGCCACTTTCCAGGTCACTTCAGTCTTCATTATAATTATTTTTTTCCATTCCTAAATCTCTGATCTGAAGGAAATTTATTTTTCATGTTCTGGTCTTTCAAATGCTGTTGCGTCTTTAGGTCACCATTTCAAGTTACTTGCCTTACTCTGTTAGCTGATCTGCAGGCGCCAGCAAGATGCAATATTGAGCACATGGATCAGTTCCTCTTAAGTTTTTCACCACCATTTGGGAAGTCTTTATTGGTACCCCAACACCAAACAAAGCTGTTGGGTTTTCTTCTCTGCTTCTCACTGAGACTCATAAATTCCTGATGGTCTTGGTACATCTTGATCAGGACATCACCTGGCTGATTCTTCAAACTGCTTTACATTTCCACTAGTCAGGTCTATTGCTCTCCTCTCTTTCTAAGAAGTGACAAAACCAATTTGGCTGCTTCACTCAGCTTTGCTGGTTGCTGCGATTCAGGTTTAGGCTGCGCTCCTTTGTCAGCCTCCTGGCCATTCTGCCCTCGGTGCATCAGCAGCTCCCAACAGGCTGCCTAGGAGCTTGTGCGCTTTCCTTCCAGACTGTCATGTGTAGGTGATACAACAAAGACTGTGCCCTTCAAGTGTCACTTTGTAGGCAGGGGGCTGAATGTGGTTGAGCGGTTGCTTTTCTGACCTGATTTGCCTGTTCGCTGCAGTCGAGGGGTCAGGTTTTAAAAACCTGCAGCGTATCCAGAATGCACCAGGTATTTTCTTTTCTGCTGCCGTGACTATAGAGCCATCTCCACTCTAAGGGCTCTTCTGAGTTAGCAACAATGCCGATTGTGCCACGTGCTGGTGCTCCTTGTCACTTGGGACTCTACTATTAATGAAACCAACTTACCAATATCTGCAATATTTGTAGTTGTTGATAGCCTCATTTGACAAACATCTTCTAGGCTTTCTGTGCCTAGAAGAGCCCTTGACTGTATAGGGCGAAAGGATTCCTACACACTATTAGGTATCTGATATCTTTCCAGTATCCTTTTCCTTTCTATAGGTGGGGGATCTTATTGTCAAAAAGAGTAAGCTTCAAGTGCTTGAGCAAACAGTCTATGCTTTTCCTGATTATTTCCCTTTGCCTAAAAATACTGTAAAGCAAAGGAATGAATAACTGAAAATATCTTTCTACACTACAAGCCATTTATTCGAATTAGGCTCAAGAAAGATTAGCTCCATTAACTATTTCTTCTTAGCCTAATCTTCTGCCATATTTTCATATTTGCAGGTAGAATACTTTTTATACTGTTTTCATGGAAAAACAATATTTTCTTTCCAAGTGTGACATTATGTTTTGTTGTGCTGTAAATGTGACTGGAGATACGTACAAACCAGCACAAAGTAAACAGGCTTTTATCAGCAGAATATCTAAACATGCTCTGCTGCCAATGGTTCAGCTGGCAAACAGAAAAGGGGAGAGAGATAACAGAGGGCAGTCGGCACTAATTATTACACAGCTATTTCCAGGGAGATATGATATGGGAGATAGGCTGGCCCCTTACGGCACGCTCTGCTAGCAAGGGCTCAGCATCGCACGGGTTGCAGTGAAACAGCTGTCGCCCAGACCTGGTGTGGTAAAAACACTTACAAAGAAACAAACTGTTGTGATTCTTGACTCCCTTTGTAAATCTCTCTCATGGGGGGTGCTGCTAACAGCCACTTTTGAGCTTTCTCCAAGCGAGGGGACTACTGAGCAAACTGAGGCAGGTCTCCCTAGCAATGCTCCCTCTCTCAACACATCCCACATGGACTCTGCTAGAGTCATAAAGCAGACAAATTATCAGACAGTAATTTCGGTGAGATGCAGATAATCGTGTGGCTCAATTGCACTTAATTCTGTTTTCAGGGGCGTTCCTGATCCCATACTTCATCGCCCTTCTCTTCGAAGGAATCCCACTGTTGCATCTCGAACTGGCCCTCGGACAGTGCCTGAGGAAAGGCAGCATCGGTGCCTGGAACGCCATCTCACCTTACCTCGGAGGAGTTGGTATGTCTCTCGGTGTCCCAGCTCAAGGAACCGCAGCTGAAGTCCCACCCAGCACTCACTCCTACAGACCTATGCCTCACACCCATTCACATGGAACGGATTTCCCAGAGAGGTGGTAGATTCCCCATCCCTGGAAACATTCAAGGTCTGGTTGGACGGGGCTCTGAGCAACCTGGTCTAGTTGAAGATGTCCCTGCTCACTGCAGGAGGCTTGGACTAGATGACCTCTAAAGGTCCCTTCCAACACAAAGCATTCCATGACTCTATAATTCTGTATCACTTTCATCAAATGTTACTCTAGGGACATGGGAGCCTTAAATGCAAACCTCATACCCTTTGCTGTGGGAAGCCCAACGATCATGAGCTCTGCTAGCTAACACTGCCCCGTTCCTACCACATCTCGGAGGTCACACAAGAGCTACTGGCCTGCGGTGCTTCTCGCTCCTCCCTCACAGCCCCTGCAGGATCCAGTCGTCTCTGTCCAGGGACAGTCACACTGGAGGGGGGACAGAAAGACAGGAAATCAGGAATGAGAGCCTGGCACCTCCTAAAGAGGCTAAAGCACCAGGGAAAGTTCCCCTCCACAAGAGGGGGGCATGGTGGGGCTACTGAAGGGTCACTACTAACATGGCTGGGCACAAGGGACAATCCACATGGCAGTGTGCACCAGACCGGTGTGCAGTTCTGTACCAGCAATTTTTTCTATTTTTTTAATTTAATACACACTGAAAAAACTTATCTTGTGTCCTGCATGCATTGTTAGGCTGCAGAAAGTGAATGGGAGCAGCCACCGTTAGAAGGCTCAACCATGGGCTCTACTGGTTTTGAGAGAGCACCCTCCAGTCTGCAGGGACAAGATGCTCCAGCCAGGACTGCTGGAACATGTCCCTGCTCTAAGCAGGTGCCTGGCAGTGACAGCCATGCCTGTGGGGCAGTGTGGAAGGAGAAGGGATGGGTAAGAGGACTTATCTAAGGGCCAGAGGGCAACCAGGAAGAAATACCAGGCAGCAGGGTGGTGCCTCTAACTAAACCCATCTACTAGCATTAGGCATCTCCATCCACCCTTGGCAAAAATGCAAGCAAGCAGAAACTGTGGTGTTGCCATTCCTCCTTACGGTAAGAGCAAAACAGTTACCAGTTTAGGGCGTACGTGCATGATTTGGGACAACAAAGTGCCCTCATGCAGCTATAGCATGCTGTGAAACTTCAGTCTCTTTCAGTCTCTGCTATTAAAGTTGTCCCATGTCGCAGGAAACAACATATTATATGCTAGAGCAAAGATTCCAACCCTAATCTTCTACACAAGCAGGGAGTATCAGCCTTCTCCGAGCAGGGCTGATGGGCTGGGGGACGGTGCCCCAGTGTCTGGCTGCCGAGGACACAGATGCCCATCTTCCATGTGAAAATCTCCGGAGGGAAACAGAAAGTCTTGAAAAATTAGGAAATGTGAGCTTCTAAGAGCATTTGCCGTGACTGATAATTTTTTCCAAAGCTTTTCTAAGCTGAGATCTTGTGCTTTCCGCAGGGATTGCTTCGTGGATGGTGTCGGTTCTGGTGAGCTTATACTACAACACTGTTTTAACCTGGGTGATGTGGTATTTCATAAACTCCTTCCAAGAACCGCTTCCTTGGAGTGTTTGTCCTCTAAATGCAAACAGGACAGGTAACTACCGCTTTGAGTGTCACTACTAGCAAAAGCAGGATGGCAAACGTCAGAATCTACGGGCTAGCAGGGGGAAAAGGGAAGTTTTGTTTATCTTTTATGCTTGTGCTATGATAAAAACACCAGTCTGAAAGAGTGTCCTCTGCTTTCTGACTATGCAGAACTAGTCCTTTATCAAGACACACGTGTCTGTTCTCACAGACTATGTTTCAAGACATGTGAGATTGTTAGCACAATGAAGACCTAAATTTATGACTACATCTTTCAGGAACTGCTTTAAATGAGACTTTGAAGCTTTCATTAGGTGGTGATGGATTGGTTATGACGCATACCAAGCTCTTCTAGAAACCTTTCAGCTCATCTGCCGTGATGTGCTGAGAAAGATCAGCGGAGCTGCCAGAGCAGGAAACACAACCCTACTCAAGAACTTTAGTTTCTGCCTGTAGATTGCTGAGACTACTTTTACACATCCGATGACAGCTTCCTAGAGCAGCTAACTCAGCAACCCCTAAGCTGAGAAGCCACACTTGATTTGGCCCCGAGTGGTGCACAAAACCCGATTTGTTTTCCTATCAAAAAGCTACGAGTGATGACAGCCTACTCAAATTCATCCTCCTTGCAGGAACTACAAAAGCCAGAAAGTCCATGACTCCTTTTGTTTGATTTCAAAATGGGAAATGAAATACCAGTGATTAAAAAAACCCAGGAGTAACTAAATAAGCAAAACACTTTGGAGGTAGCAGAGAAACTACTTAAAGATGGAATCTTTGAGGCTCAGACCAAACTCACACTACCCATTACAAAACCTTTAGTAAGACCGAAGACAGGCAGTGTACCTAAGCAGGATAGGCAATACTGCTTTCAGTTCTTTAAAATTCTTTTTCAGCTTTCTTTTTTGTTCAGAGCATGAGAGAAGACAAGTTCCAGGGCAGAGCAAGAAACACAATCTGAGTAAGAGGCTAGGAAAAAAGACAAAACATAGCAGAAGTCAACCTTCTTTTGGAGATCTTAGCACTGTTCTGTAGCAGGAAGACAATTAGACATCGCCCATCCTTGTTACAGAAGTAGAGAAAATTATCCGGGCCTTAAGAAAGAGGATTCTTTCACTTCTCAGGATACAGGTGTCCCAACCAGTGAGCTAAACAAAGGTATTCCAAACCTGCTTTGGAGATGAACTTTTTAATCAACTAGTTTAGTATACAAAAAACTGCATGTTTAGTTAAGCATCATTTAGAAAATATTGAAGAAGTCCTTGAAGGATGGATTATTCAATACCAGTGCCAAGATGGGAAGAACCTGCACTTCCCGATCACATTGCAACGCTCTCTCCAGGGAGCTGCTTCCTGAACGAGTCACGCAGCAGCTGCTCCCATCCACCAGGCTTCGCTGAACGCAACTAAAATGGCATGATTTCAGGCTCTCATACTTCAGCTCAGACTAGAGGAACAAGAGTAGCAAAGCTTTTCAATGCAAGTCTGATTCTTTTAATTTAGGGCTGAGGAAAGGACTCCAGCAAGTCTGAGTACACGAGTATCCTCATGCACTGAAAGAGGATCACCAGCTTCAGGCATAAGGACATTTCAGGGGTAAGCACACCTCCAAGTGTAAACTTGTAACTGGCACGTCACTTGGCTAAGTCAGTACATCACCTCCCTGTCAGTTACCTCATCCTCCACCTCGCAGTCTCACCAGAGCAAGCGTTGTGCAAAAAGTTTCATAAAGCCTCAATGACAACAATCACAGTTATTCCCCTCCATCAACCTTCTGCCAGCTAGGCCAGCTTTCCCAGGACTTAACCCAGCTGAGGTCAAGATTTTGCCACTACTTATTCAGGTCACTTTTCTTGCTTTTCGAAGGTAGGTGCCCTGACTCTGTCTGCTAGAATCTCTGTAGTATTTCAAGGTTTATAAACGAGGAATCTCCTCCACTGTCTCTCTGCTGGCATTTGCTGCACCCGTTCAATTAAAAAAGTATCATTTGTAGATTATTACTAATGTTATCTGCATTTTCCAGTCCACTTTTACTACTTGGCAGTCCTGTTATGGCTTTATTTTACAGAAGAGTAGGAGCAAAATGTTGATGTACTAATATTACTTTTTTAAAATCATGAATGACTATTTTATGATGTCTTTTGTCAGGGTTTCTTTTGCTCTTTTAAAAGATCTTCCTGTTGTCTTTAACCCAGCTAGGCCTGATGGCTCTGCACCGCAGGGACAGGTGGCAGGGGGGCCTCTCCTGCCTCTGGGCCACTGCTCCACAAACCTCTCCCAGAGCCGGGCTCCTCACTCAGTCCCCTCTCCTGAACCGCAGCAGAAGGAGTCACAGCCGCCGTCTCTTCCAGAGGCTGGAGGGCTGCGGGGCAAGGGTGGGAGAGCAACACGCTTTGCTTCCTCCCTCTAGCTGAAAATACTTCAACCAATCTCTCCTGCATAACAAGCCACTCCCTAAAAGAAAAGGAGTTTATCAGGACAAAAAATGAACCAAATCTGATTCACGAACAAGACCACGAAGCTGGCGGCCCGGGAGCATTGCGGCGTGCTTCCCCATGGCAGCCATGGGGCAAGGAACTCCGAGCATCCACCAGCTCTGCTCAGCGGCTGTGGCTTCCAGATCGCCATGCTGTCGAGCCGTTTGTTTTCAGAGCCTTCTTGTGAATGGCGGCTGTTGCAGGAGTGAGTGAAAGGTCACAGGAAAAGGGAGAGATGGGCCAGTCTGAGAGCTCGATTGAACAGGCTGGCATTTCCTACAAGAGGAAAAAACACAAAACGGAGGGAGGGATTGTTCCTTGTACCTTCAGGATTATCTTCCTGAAATCTATCATCATGCCCAGCTCTGGAGTTTACACAGGAGCACATCGGGGGTTTCCTGCAGCCACGTACCTCACTCAGCCACCTCAAACTTCCTACCAGCAAAGGCAGCAGCACGGCGTTGCTGAAACGCTGCATTTTATCATTCTGCTGCCCGCAGGCGTGCTCCTTCCCCTTGTCCAGTCACGGCAGGATGACCAACGGACCCCTCCATGCAAGCGGAACCAGCTGCCCCTTCCCCAGGCCGGGCTGGCAGCCGCCCGCGGCAGGAGAGCGGCCAACTGCCCTGCGCCAGCTCCGTGCCTCGGGTAACGCGAGCAGGAGCCCACAGCCAAAGCTCACGGCACCTGACATTGGGGATGGAGGGGAAAATAACCTTATGCTAAACCTGAGTGGGACTGCGTGCAAAACAGCATCTTCAGCAGGGAGATGCTGCATGAAAACGAGCATGTTCTCCTCGACGGAGGAAGAGACGCATTTGGGTCTCAGCAGGCAGGGAAAGGAGAAATCCCCCAGCCTCGGTGTGTGTTGGACCTCCTGGTTACAGGGATCGCCACCAGTGCTGGCCCCGTGCTGCATGGCCCCAGCCGGGGCCGCCTCGTGCTCTCAGGACATGTGCGATTCTGGCTAGGAGCAAAGGCAGGGGCAGCAGCACCCAGGGAACTCGGCTTCCAGCTAGAGACAGCAGGTCAGCGGGCTTCCTAAGACCCTCTGTCAACCCCCTCTTGAGGGACGTAGGCAGAGGGGTGAGCACGGGTCCCTGGCGTACGTCGTGTTCCCGGTTCCCTCGCCTCCGGGCGCAGAACCCGGCCAGGGAGTGGTGCAGGTGCCCAGCTGCCTGCTCACAGCAGCCCTGCAAATGCAGAGCAGAGAGGTCCACACCCAGAGCAGCTGACGCCTGGGTCTTGCCGCACTACAGGGCCATGACGTAGCCAGGGGATGACCCCGGGCTTCAGTGTATCCTCAGGTGCCCCAATCTTGTTACAGCTCGACCAGTTTGTTGCCATACAGCTAAATCTCTCCGACACAACCACCGTTGTGATTTTACCTCGCACCGAGTACGACACCTTGTCTCTTTCGGAAGTTACCCCCTGCAGAAACACCGGTGATGTTCTGGTGTAGGTCTCAGCCTGCCGTGACAAAGTTCATCCTGCCGCACATCACAGACAGCACAGAAAGGCCAGTTCAGTCCATCTCTGTGTTTGATTTGGCAGCCCACGAGAGGCCGTCCTGCCACTCTCTGTCAGCATAAAGTATTGTTTCCTAACTATACAGTGAGTGGGAAAATACTGCTGGTCTCAGAATTTATCCTTACACTTGCCACATTTTTTTCCAGGGCTCAACGAAGAATGTTACCAAAGTACGTCAGTAAATTATTTTTGGTACAGGAAAACCTTGAACATAACACCCGACGTCACGGAGAATGGCACGTTACAGTGGTGGCTCATCTTGTGCTTAGCAACTTGCTGGGCAATCGTCTACCTGTGCACGATCCGAGGAATCGAAACCACGGGAAAGGTACGGGAAGGACGGAGAAGTCCGTTCTCCCACGCTTTGGATCCTGCTCTCCACACACTGAGCTTCACCCCCACGGACAGCCTTCCCCACTGACCGCCCCGGCACCGCTTCCCCGCGCTCGGTGGCCAGCGATGTGGTGACCGCGGTGCAGATGGGTCAAAACGACACTTCTTTTCCATCGTCAATGCTTCTGCCCTACCAGTCTCCCCCTGCACAGTACTAAGAGCAAATTTGTTACAAACATGTTCTGCAAAAGCAGAGTCTGCTTCTTTTCAGGACGTCAGTGCTCATCTGCAGCCGTCCTACCTAATATTATTAGGGTTGTACGTTGCAATAACCAAAATAGGATTTATCAGTTATTGTCAGTAACTGTCTGTCTTCTTACTTCAGGCAATCTATGTAACAGCACTATTTCCTTACCTGGTGCTCACTATATTCCTTATTCACGGACTCACTCTCCCAGGAGCCACTGAAGGTCTGGCTTACCTCTTCACCCCTAATGTAAGTATCACTGCCATAGTCCGAAACACGATTTTTCCTTCTTCTCCCCCTCAGATCTCATGCTGCATATCCATTTTCCAGGAACTCCCGATCTAGCTCCCTATCCAAGAGCTCAGCTAGGCTCTTTTTTTCTGAGATGAAGTGATTTAGTATTTTAATACACTCTAGCAAGAAAAGAAGCAGTAAAGTATGTAACAGTTCAGTAATAAGCATATCAGAAAACCCTGGAAAACTGAGCATCAGTATGTTATACATGCCTCAGTGCTGAACATGTAAGTGAAACTGATGCACTTCACAAACAGAATCACCTCTCTTTTACACATGATAAAGATGGGATCTCCCTGCCAACGCTACAGAATTGACACAACTAATCTTTTAAGAATTCACAATGAAAACAACTGAGGAATTACACTGCAAAGTGATTTTTTTAAAGGTTGAAGGTAATTTTCTCCTAACTCTTTTTCTCCATAGCTGAAGTTTCTCCACCAGCCCTGTAGCATTCCCTAAAAGAGGGAACTGCTTACTAGAGAATACTCTTCTCCCATTTTTTTCTCATCTTCTCAAGGGGACAGGAGTCCCAGATCCCTCCACATGCTGGCTGCTTCAGATGGACCTCTTTGCACTCTCCTTAGTGGCCTGCCCAAACGCCAAGTCAAACTGTCCCTCCCGGCAGTTGCTGCCAACTGTAGGCTCCTCACAGCTCTGCCTTAGAATCACAGAATCATAAAGGTTGGAAAAGACCTCTCAGATCATCAAGTCCAACTGTCAACCCATCACCACCATGCCTGCTAAACCATGTCCGGAAGTGCCACATCTACACGTTTTTTGAACACCTCCAGGGATGGTGACTCCACCACTTCCCTGGGCAGCCTGTTCCAATGTCTGACCACTCTTTCAGTAAAGAAATTTTTCCTAATGTCCAATCTAAGCCTCCCCTG
>Ga0065711_1010095_pt1 | contig 10022 bp, 6 predicted proteins | sample Hoacrofraction12_FD_59098 | JGI IMG/M metagenome (GOLD analysis project Ga0065711, IMG submission 59098) | Hoatzin crop microbial communities from Cojedes, Venezuela - Epithelial fraction 12 v2 (version 2) | ecosystem: Host-associated > Birds > Digestive system > Esophagus > Crop | place...
AGCTGATTTACTGGCTGGAGTTCATCTGTGCTGCCCTTGAGGTGCTCTCCTGCTGACCTGTGATCCTTCTCCAGGCTCTGGGCATCTACTGCTGGGACCAGCATCCAACTGGTAGCAGTGGGATGGACAGAGGTTCCCCTCCCCCAGCATCTTTAGTTTAAAGCCCTCTTCACCAGCTTGGCAAGCTTCTAACCAAAGATGCTCTTCCCTTTCTCTGTCAGATGGACCCCCATCAGCCCCCAGCAGACCAGGTTTCTCAAAGAAATTCCCATAGTCTGAGTAACCAAACCCCTGTCTGTGGCACCAGCCCTGTAGCTATCTGTTGATTTGCCAGATTCCACTCATGTGACTGGACCTCTTTTCCAGTCCTTACCACACATGATCAACCAAAAATATTCAGAAATGAACAGAACTGCAAACAAGTTATAGAAGTCCTACATGTCATTCACGGTATCAAACATCCTAAGTCATTAACATCACAACAATAATATGCCACATAACTGTTGGAAGACACATGGAACATAGGCACGAGTACTTATATGCTGTCCTTCAACTACAGAATGCTACAAGTCAAAACCTCAATAATTTCACAGGGACACAAACTAGTTTCTTTTTTTTTTTCCAATGCATAGCCTACATTAAATGTAAAGTAACTGTGATGCTACTAAGGCATACAATTTCATGCATATAACCTCTGTCCTAAATCCACAGCTTTAGCCAAACTCCCACTTTTTTTTTTTAATCTAATTACCACTTTGTCTCCTTCTCTTTCTTTCAAATTCCCTCCCTCTTTACCGTATTTTCGATGTCTCCCACATGCCCTGAAAAGCTCTTACTGTCTCCACTGCACACCTTTTCCATGTCTTTGACTACATGTTATGCATTTTCTCACTGCATAGTCCTTCTGGACAACTTAGTCCATATTCACCTGCCTTATAGCAGAATTGTCACAAATGCTTGCATTATTCTTAATATCTTTAGGCAGCAAGAAAAAAGATGCTTGCAAATTAAGACCATGCCCATCAGGCCTGCCAGTCATCTGGAATCACATAAACCCATGGCTATATACAAATATGCCATGGCTCAGCCCCAGGTAGCAACAAAGAACCACGCGATTGCTCTCTCGCTCCTCCTCTGCCACCTCCAGCCGGATGGGGAGGAGAATCAGAAGGAAAAGGCAAAAACTCGTGGCCTGGGATAAAAACAGTTTAAAGGAACAGCAAAGCAAGAAGAAAATAACAATAATATTGATAAAAATAATATACAGAATGCTATTTTTCTCATTGCCCTATGCTCAGCTTGCTCCTGAGTAGCAAATTACCCTGTTCCAGCCAGCTCCCTTACTTAAACACCAAGCCAGATGTCACATGGTACCAAATATCCCATTTGATTGGCTGGTTTGGGTCAGTCCAGCCAGCTTTTTGTGAAAATTAACCTATCCCAGCCAAACCTAGGACAAAATATATACCTATAATTCAATGAATTTAGTGAAAGCAATTACACTTCACAGTATTAAGTTCACTTGTTTATCAAAACATTTTCTAGTACTCTAGTATTTTCTTTGAGAAAATCAGACTATAACTATATCCAACTTGAAATCCGTTTTGACCATATAATATGGCACAAAATCAACACTGCCCTTTATCCAGTTACTATATGGCAGAAAAAACATGATGCAAATTTAAAAATGGTCAGTCATACATATATTATACATAACTGCTGCGCAAATTACTGGGGATTCTCTAATACATTGGATCTTTGCAGGGACTTGGCCCAAAAAATACCTCTAAGAAAACCCAAAACATTTTCCCATCAAATCTATTTGATCATAAATAGCTTCTCATTTGCTAAGAATATTTTGTTTCTCAGTCTTTGACAGAGGTGCCCAAAGGCATCTGGGGAAAAATATGGGATATTAGATGCAGTATTCTAAGGCCTTTGTTAACAAGACTTGCCGTATTGCTGTCAACTTTAGCTAAGAGATAGGCAACAGTTATAATTTACAAATACTTACTGAAATTATAATTATACCATTAAAAAAATAGTTCAGTAATTTTAACATTACCACACAAAGCAGACAAAGGTAAAATAGGTAGATTATTAGTAAAAAACACTTGGAAAAAGCATGCTACTCTTGTGCCCCATACAAATGCAACATGGTGAAAAAGCAACATGAATACACGCTCATTTTAAAAGCACTCTTTCTAAGCACTATGTGGGACATTGTTAGGTAAACAGTACTTCCAAGATTCAATTATAACTTGTTTGGTGGCAAAGGCAACGTAAGAATCCAAACAAACTCTCCCATCCCCCATTTTCCAACCTCTTCAGTTACTACTTTATGAGGCCAGGCTGTAAATTAGGTTCATTAGATGAACTGGTCAGCAAGAACTCAATTTCACCTTATTGCCAAAGAAAACAGAATGAGAAGCTACACTCTCATGCTCAGATTCACCTTAATTCTTACATGTGGGCACATACCTAGACAGCCCTGCTGAAGTTAAGCCTGACTGAGCTGCTGCCTTGGAATTTTGCTCTAGTATCTCATTGCACACCCACCTTTCCTACTCTTCCATTTCTCCATGGAGAAAGTTAACTACAACCAACCCAAACAGAGAAAAAAGAGGAAAACTTAAAAAATGAAGTGTTGATGATGAGATGAGAAAACAGAAACCCTTTTTCTTCTTTGGTCTGCAATTCCACATACCATTTAACTTCAATATAATGGTATGCTTTACTACGTTTTCTATCATGGATGCTTTTTTTTTTTTTAATTCCTAGAACCAATTTTACTTTGTTCCAAAGAGTTCATCCCCTCCATGATCAGTCATTGAACACTGCTGAACTCATCACAGCTCTGGGATCTGTGTATCATTCTCTGTACTTGCAATTTCATTCCCTTGCTGTCATTCTATGTCTCTGCTTTTCTAAGCTGTACCTTTCTCCTATAGTCATAGACAGTTCATCCTTAATGGAGTAGCAACTTACTACATTATTAGTCATAAAAGTGTATGAAATTCTATGGAAAAAAATGGCTTTTCACTATACAATCCTACAAAACTAAGCTAAAACCAAAACAGATATGGAAAAAATTTCCTGGTCCTTATGCAATTGCTATTACAGTTGAACCAGCTGTAACAGAGCCCCAGGCAAGTCTAAGAAAAGTTCAAAGTAAGCCTGACAAGCCCCTGTTAGGAAGCCAAGTGAGGTATGACAAGCCTGTAGCCTGTCATGGATAATGAAAATATTTCATGTGATACAGGCATGAATTTGCTACCCAAATAGGGTTCTCGGTTTGGAACCAGCAGCTGTGGGACTGCAAATGGCTGGTCCGCAGGCAGAGCAAACAGAAAGTAACACCATAGATTTTTGACAATCCTGCTTGGCCAAAACCAGTCCTATCCACTTTTAACACTAAAGTACGGTTATACGTCCCATAGCTGTACTTAACCAAGTGCATGCCAATCCATAGCCACCGGCTGTACGCATCTTTTTTCAGCCAATTAAACTAAAGTGTTCCAAGTTAGGCAGCTATTCTGCCTGCAACACAAAACCCAGAGCGCTCCTAGCAACCACTTCCAACTTGAAGCTCCAGTAGCAGCCAGAGTAAGGAGTTACAAAACAGGTTCACTTTCTGGTTTTAATGCTTAAAACAGGAATACTCCTATAATCAAACGTCCCTTCCTGTGTCCTCTGTATCACCTCCATTTTCTGGATTGATTCACCTTTTAGACAGGTATATATCTGACTGTGAGAAAACTAGCCACATCAAGTGTGATAAAATATTTTTTGCCAAACAGACAGAACACCACACGTCCTTACTAACTGTACTAATTCCTTTCCTGTTTATGCTAGAAAAGGCTGACAGCGTAACAGACTTCTGAAGAAAAGAAATCAGCTATGAATCGAAAAAAAAGCAATGTAACCATACCTTTTTTTTCCTTCAACTACTTATGTGGGAAAAGTTAGCAAAATCTGAATTTTGCACCCAACAGCAGAGAAGGAAAATGGCAAATTTCAAGTGAAGACAGACACCTACATACTCTTCTAAATCCAAAAGTATCCAGAACTTAAATTCCCCAATACCATCTCTGCTGAATACCAATAGTCTTTGCTGTATGGCTGTTGGCTTTTTTTTTTTTTTTAAATTGTTCAATTAGAGGAGCAACGTACTTTTTTTTTTAAAAAAAAGGTGTACTCATTGGAACTAAAGACGGGATTCATCAGAAGCCTAGTTCTACACATAGCAAATCTGCCAAAATCTTATTAGTTCACTGACAGGTTGGTCTGCAAGGAATGCAAAATCACCTTTTTCAAAGAGATTATTGTTCTGAATCATTTAAATATCCCCACACTCCATTTTTAAAGCAGTTATGTTTTGTCTTCAAAGAAAAGCAAAGTAACAAAAATCCCTAGTTCCATTTAACTGATTATTTTATTACATTATTCAAAACTCAGCTAATATACTTGCAAAACTAAAACATAAACTGTAAGGTTATGAACATGTGTAAGTGATCAGTTGCTAGGTCAGTAATCACATTCAAGAGCAGCTACTAAATGGATCATATTCCCACACGAAAATACTGTTCAAGAAAATTTTTAAAGGCTGCTCTTAATATGGAAGGTTTTCACAAGGAGAATAACATTTATGTAATTTAATTTTATCTGTTAGAACCATGCAACTTGCCAAGGATTAAGTTCTTTCCTTCAGCATAAAATGAAATGCGTTTTACTGAATGCCTGAAGCCTTTCTATATTTATCTGTTATTCAGAGGAGTTACTGTTTAGCAGTCAGTGCTATGTACTATTGCATGTGAGCCAAAAGTGGGCTATGAGAAGGTACACAGTCCATGAATTTGGATGAGAAGAGGCAGAATATCTGAAAAAAAACTATGATCTTTTAATAATGTTTTCAGTATTAGAAGTCTATTCCTCCAGATGATCTAATGACCTCATAACCTTCTCTAGCACAGAAGACAGCTTTCCTGTTCTCAGTTCCCATGCTCAACATTACAATCATTTCCAACAAAAGAAGCACTTTGGGAGATGTTGAACTTGCTCAATTTTGTATGCCTCCACAAGAAAGCAAAAAGCATTTTGTCTCCCAGGTATCACCCTTCCCAGACTTCAAATCACTCACAAACTGTATCTTCCCCAAACAAGCAGCTTCCCAGTAGTTTTTAAAAAGAAACTGTAAAGGAGTGGCAGACGGTTTTAATTTTGTGATGCCTGCATACAAGTACTGCATGCCAGTAGATATGGATTCCACAAAAGCATATACAGATAGTTCCTCGGATTTCAAGACTAATTAAAACTTGCTGTTCCTCAAAACCAATTTCTTATTAAAACAGAAGATTATTTTTTTCACCCACCTTGACTGACTTTTCAACTTGTTTTCTATTCTAATTCAAGGATTTTGCCAGTGTAAGCAGTAGCCATAATTTGGCTTTACTGCCCACACACTATCCAACCATAAAAGAAGCACGAGTATCTCCCTGATGCCTTCTCTTTACCTCTCTTCTTTTGATGTCTGTGTGCTCTTGCTTAAGCAAATACTTCAGTACTCGCAGTTTTCTAAGCAAGTGAAGGATATTTTACTCAAAATTTGAATTGCTATTGACCAACAGACAAAGAGAATATATACATTTAAGAATGGTGTTTATTTTGCCCCTCCCCCTCAATCCATGTAATTGCACTGTATTTCCACGGGTGGCCTTTCCCAATCTGAAAGCCCAGTACTGCCTTACCCACACATTCCTTTTACTGCTCAGGCATTAGAAACCAAGGGAAACTCAAAACGGGTCACTAGTAAATTGAAAATTCATAGCTAAAACTCCCTGTTTTCCACTGGAAATATTGTCTGTCTGCCTCTGATGGTCAGGCCTGATACAGCAGGACCTGGGAATATATAACTCAGGAGGAGACTGAACATGCTGGGCCCACTCCTTCCCGTGGGAGCCCACTGAGCAATAAGCTGAACTGAGTGACCACATGGTTGGGGTCTGGATGGTCCACTTCAGAGTTAAGATACAGAATCGTGTCAACAATGAAGACCTTTGGGAGCCTCCTGTCCAATCATGAGCTTTAAGTGGGAGTATGTCCAACATGAAGTCACCAGTTCAGCTGTTGCTTTGTCTAGCTAAGTCTTGAAAAAGCTCCTTGGAAAGAGGTTTTACAGCCTCTAAGCAACCTGCTCCAGTGCTGCACTACCCCAGCCTCCAGAGGGAATTTTTTTCTTAACTCTCAACCCAAGCTGCAATTTGTGCCCTTGTTATAGGGCCTAGCAGCACTACGGTGATTTTTGGCTCCATCAAATTTGTACCTGCCCCTTAACTAACCGTAGGGAGGTACTACATTAACATTTTGCTTTGCCTTCACCTCCATATAAAAGTTCAAAAGCAACACAACCAACATTTTCCAGGAACCCGAATTTAAACCTTTCAGAACCTCACACGCATATCAGCCCACTACAGAGCCTGGGAACCTACAAGTTGTTTATAAAGATTTGGAAATCTTCACATTGAGCCCAGCAGCCAGAGCCATTGGAAAAAAAATGTATGCATGCTTCTCTTCCAGTAAGGCTGCAGAGTCTTGGAAGAGATCCATGCCAGAGCCATTTGAAAACATGAGGACAAACAGAGTAACTGGAGGCTTCAAGTGAACCATGACAGCAGATGGTTATACATACCGGACAGTTGAGCTGATTAGACACTGAGTAAATTACTAGAACAATTTTCTCTAGCCACAGCGGCTGTATCTCCATTGGTGCTCCCTCCTCTCTACACCCCAGAGCAGCTTTTGCCGATTTCCACTACCTTGCAAAGCATCTCTCCTGAGATCCTCTGCAAAGACGCTGCTCCTCACTGCTGCTAGAGTAAGGTTGTACCTAACAGAAAGTGTAAAGCCTTCAGGTAGCCTTTTCCACAGCAGTCACTGGTAGCTTTTCTAAAGTAAAGAGCAAATAAATAAAAGAATTTTCAGATAAACAAGCTTAACATTAAAAAAATAGTAACTATAAACTTTGTAGAACAGTTTACCAAAGAGCATAAAAGCATGCAGTTTAACCAGTAGTTGTAGCAGACATACCTAAAGCAGAGCTATAATTTCTTTTTTGGGAAGGAGAGGACACTTCTGCCAAGGCATAAACAGAAGACTCAGCACATGTGTTGTTATGTTGGCACATACTTTAGGGTCTTTGCCACAAAGTGAGGTAGAATTAATTACTGTAATATAATTAACATTCTATAAACTCAGTGCCAAATGATGATTTCTGCTGAAAACACTTTTTCATTAAAGATAAAAATTACAAATCTCAGCTGACTTTATGAAATTCAAATTAATATGGGATCAACTATGTAGCATGTACAAACAAGCACGGATAAACAATTTTTCTTAAAGTTTTATTTGGCAGTGGTTCTCCTTTTCATGAAAAGGTTTTTTACATGGTGAAGAAGGGTTTGTAGCTAAGTCTAGAAACACCAGACAAAACTGGAATCTGTACAGCACAGACTTCAATATTTCCTATTCTAAGACAATTTGCCACTCCTAGTGGGAGATGATCCTAGAGTCGCCTCTTCTACAGCACGAAACTTTCTGAAGGAGTGGGGAATAAAGGTTAGCTGATAATTAGTTCTATTTGTTCTCATCTTCTGCATCCTCACCCGTCAATTCCCCCCCCACAAAATTAGCATGGATTTATTAAATTAGTACTCTTTCACATGCTTCTTGCTGACCAGAAGTTTTTAAATTATAGACATAAAAGTGAAATTCACAAGGAGAAACAGACTCAGGTATTCTACTGAAACTAAACCCAACCCATTTGTAAAGAACAAAATAGATTAGAAGTTGACAATGATCACAATACATGATTTACAGTACATAATTAGAAGTCTAGTAAAGATTATTTTTGTTCTCCTGTATTAGTGGTTTTTTACTGAATTTTGTGGAAGGAAGAAATAAGAAAGTTTGGGTCACTAACATCACAAGATGTGATATCTCAGAGAAAGTAGAGACATAAAAAACTACTTTTATGGGAAAATATAAATATGATAAATCCTCAAACACATTCTTAATTTGAACTCACTGCCTGATCTCGTTGCCAAACAGAACAATATTCATGTGATAAATGGATCTGAGAGCATCATAAGGGACACTTGCATACTGTTTACATCTGAAATGTTAAATTTGGTAGGCAAAATAATTGCCATAGAGGAAATGTGCTACCCTTCCCCTCTAGGAAAAAATATTTCAAGGTTTTGTTTTGCATTTTCTAGTTTACTACAATGTTTTACATAAAACCTACATAGAACAACAACATCAATTACTGCATTAATCATGGTAATTAACTGATACAGCTATTCAGTCAAAACTTCTCCAGCTAAACATAATTTTTTTCTTAACATTGTAAAAATGCATAACCAGCATGTTCTGTGTACTTGAAGTTAATTATTTTAGCTTCTTAAATGCTTTCAGCCATCTATGAAATTCAGAATATGAGAGTTATTTGTATTGAATTAAGGATATGTGAGATTCCAATACTATTTTCTAAATAGCATAATTCTCTTCTGATTTCTATTACACTGTATGCTTTGTGGAAGCAAAGAATTAACTCAAGTCCAAGACACATTACTGCTTCTCCAGAAAAGTGAGGTAACCCCAGAATCAAGGCATTCTGGCATGAATGCAGAATCCTCTACAGCACCAGGGAAGTGCCCCTCAAAAGTCAAGCCAAGACAAAAGGGGCAGATGTTTTTTCCTCTGCTGATGTGCTGTGGGATGCCATGGTGAAGATTAAGATTCAGCTAAAATAAAGCACATAACTATTTTCTGTTTGAAGCCAATAATCCTCTACCAGTTAATGTATTCCTCTAAACTTTCTGGACCCTTATACTATCGTGGAGAGAAAGCCTGGTGTCAAGTAGCCAGCAGCACTCTCTGGGTGGGGTACAACTTTTCCATAATCATTTTCTTCTGAAGACAAATGCACCAGCATTTCAAACCAGCTTCTCAGTTTTCTGGCTATTAAATTGAGAATTTTAACGTGATCAGAAACACATCACCCTTGTGTATCAAGAAAAATCTGCTTAGCACAGAAACAGGCCTTTAACAGTCTGCAAAAATTTTCAATAAACAATATGACTAAAGATCTATTCAAAACCTACTGGGAAAATAAATATTATTTTAACAGTGTAATCAAATTCTTCACTTAGATACAACGGTCATCAGAAGCCAATAATGTGAATTTGTATTGCTCTCACGTACCCTCTCATATCACAACTCTTCTGTTCAGGAATACAAACAATGTAGTGATGGGAAAATTCTATTTCTATTATACTATTAACATTTGTTCTATTCATCTGGGGTATCATACAAACAGTAAAACAGGTTAATTATAAATAGTACAGTCCTGACATCTCCTTAAGCATACAGAGTAAAAGATGCCAGGGAACTTCCCACTATGCCCACAGCAAGCTAACAGACACCGTGGATAAAACCCACATGAATCTGATAGAGCCAGGATCATCCTTCGCCACTAAGGCCAATTGACAGGGAACAGCTCAGGTCCAGTCTTCTGACCTTGTTTACAGAATCACAGAATGGTAGGGGTTGGAAGGGACTTCTGTGGGTCATCTAGTCCAACCCCTCTGCCGAAGCAGGGACACCTACAGCAGGCTGCATAGGTCCTCATCCAGGCAGGTCTTGAGTATCTCCAGAGGAGACTCCACAACCTCCCTGGGCAGCCTGTTCCAGGGCTCCGTCACCCTCAGAGGGAAGAAGTTCTTCCTCAGAAGAACTTCCTATGCTTCAGTTTGTGCCCATGGCCCCCTGCCCTGTCGCTGGGCACCACTCAAAAGAGTTTGGCCCCATCCTCTTGACACCCACCCTTGAGATATTTATAAACATTCATTAGGTCCCCTCTCAGCCTTCTCGTCCCCTCTCAGCCTTCTCTTCTTCAGGCTGAACAAGCCCAGCTCCCTCAGCCTCTCCTCATAGGAGAGATGCTCCAGTCCCCTCATCATCCT
>Ga0065711_1052294_pt1 | contig 10022 bp, 6 predicted proteins | sample Hoacrofraction12_FD_59098 | JGI IMG/M metagenome (GOLD analysis project Ga0065711, IMG submission 59098) | Hoatzin crop microbial communities from Cojedes, Venezuela - Epithelial fraction 12 v2 (version 2) | ecosystem: Host-associated > Birds > Digestive system > Esophagus > Crop | place...
GGCCGCCCCTCCCCCCGCCGCGGTGCGGAGGAGAATGGAAAGAAACAGGCAGAAACCGGTGGGTCGGGATAAGGGCAGTTTAACAGAACGGCAGAGGGAACAGGAACAACAACGATACAGAAAAGGGGAATATACAAAACAACCCGCAGAACAGACCCACTCTCTCGGACCAAACTGCTGCTGTGCCCTCCCGAGCCGCGAGTGAGTTCCCCCCGCACCGGAACCCAGCGTGACGGCACATGGTATGGAATACCCGGCTCTGTTTGGCCAGGTTGGGGTTGGGTCAGCCCACCCGGCTGTGCCCTTTCCTGGATTCTGGTGAAAATTCACCCTGTCCTGGCCGAACCCAGGACACATACATTTGAACATTTGTAATGCAGAACATACCGTTTCTGTCTGTCCATAGCCTTCGTGAATATCCAGCCCAGTATGTGTTTTCCATTCTTCCATCACCTCAGGGTTGATTGGCTCCCCAGCACTCACACAGTGCCGCAGGCTTTTGAATGTATAGCTTAGTGGGAAAGAAAACAAATAATTGGCAGTCTTCTCTCTGCTACATCCCATTCACTACTGTATTCCTGTATTGTGGGGTCCTTTCTACATAACCCCAAAATTTTTACTGAGTCCTATTCATTCCATTTGAACTGTGTAGTGTTAAACAAACACAAACATGAAAAAAATGCAAATAAAAAAGAAAAAGCTGCTGGTTTACTTCTGTATTATTTTAGAAAATCTAATGAACAATATACTGTTTCTAACCCTACAATCTGAACTGGGGTCTAAACCAAAGAAGAATAACAAAGTTCAACCCTAATGACAATAAAAACTCACAGCAGAGTTAAATGAGGCCAGACAGTCTTTTATACATTTCACCAAGCTGTGCTGACACACACACTCCTTGTAGCTTATAGTATTGGAGGAACAAGTGGAAAAACAGAAGGAGTATGTGATTATAAAAGCACTTCTGAAGGTACATTAATCATTGTATCATGGGTATCCTATAACATCCGCAGCTAAACTGCTTTTCAAAGTCTTATGGAAGTTCACTGCAATTTATGAAGCCTGAGATGGTTAACCTATCCCTAAATCTTTATTCTGGCTTTGTTCCTAATACTGAAGATTCAAAATGTTGAGAAATACGTGAGCTGTGTTACTGCTATAACATTGTAAATTTGGAATAAGATCAATGTGAGATGAGCATTTGCTCTACTGGTTTGATGAAATACACCAACAAGGATACTCTGCTTTTGCTTACCTGGGCAGTTTATGTTGCACAAGCATTCGATAGGCAGTTGGAGGAGAACAGAAGACGGTTATGGGAAATCTTGACAGACTCTAGAGAATTCAGAATAAAAAAAGTAAATGTGGCCAATATACTGAAACCTGTGAGGTCTCATCTTCATTGTAAGCAATAATATAATGATCTCTGCATCCAGCTTATGAAATACACGAACAAAATGTTGTGTCCTATAAGCCGTTGGCTCTGTACTTGCCAACACAACACACAGTGGTTACATTTAATTAGTTTCTTCTTCAAAAGAGAATCTACATCATTTTACAATTGCTTCAACACACTAAAGTTTTTCACTCTTGAAAGCTTTAGAGTTTCTCTTGCAGTTTCTTCATAATTGCAGTTTAAGTAGAAAACAAGTGAAACCATAAGGCTACTATTTAGATGCTCTGTAGGTGTTACAACTGACAGTGTTCTTCAACATACCCTAATATTAAATAGCAATTTCCAGCCATGGAATTAACATGGATATGATGATAAAGTCATTCCACGCAAAATGAAACACGGTAGTCTTTTTCAAATGATGAGGAGTTATGTGTGGAGGATGTAAGAGAATATAATGTTGGTGGCTTTTGTGAAAAAAATTCAACCTTGCTGCCTCTTCACTCCTTAACTTTGAATTACACAGTGCAGGCAACTGAAATTCTCATTCATCTGTTATTGTCACTTAATTTAATAGCAACACCAAAGTGTTCCACAAATTCCACAACTATTTCTTGTGTACTCCACTTAGGCCTAATAATGGATGTTTGCAGGTTTGTGCAATCAAATCCAGAGGAGAGTGTATGATGAAACTCTTTGGATGTCTCTTGTTTTGGGGTACATATTTGCAGCACTCACTTCTTAACTAATCAGTTAATCACTGCCTAGTGAAAGTTGTAACTGTGTTGCGTGCTGCCCCCCTGCAGCGCCAGGGGAAATGAAAAATCAGGCAAGACCAGCCAGAGAGAATAGTGCTCTTTGTGGCTGGGCTCTCCTCACTCACCTCAAAGACAATGCTTGGGTCAAAGTGTGGCATCTTATGCACAAATACGCATGCCCCTTGAATCCATGGTGAAAAAATGCTGCTCCAAGCTGACTTTGCCCAGCCTGTGTCTGATGTATTCCAAAATACATCTGAGGACGTCAAGTCCAGCCAGTACCTGGTAACACAAGGCAACAGTCCACAGTCTCTATTTGACAGGAATAAGGCAAATATTAAAATATCAACAAGAGATGTGCCAGGTCACTGGTTGCCTTGGGTAAATGGCAATCAGAAAAGGCTGAATTTCTGAGCAGGAGTAAGTCACAGCATAGTGAGGATGTCACCAGGATAGACTGATGTTGCCTTTTTCTAAGGGAAAAATTATACTGATGGACAAGCTAACACCACCTCAGAACATGATGTGTGAGATTGCTGGGGTTTTGCTGAACTCATTTCTAGCAATGAGCATTTTTTTGTTTACTTACTTCTAGTTTGGTATTTTCTGATTTGTTCTTCTTTGCCTGTCAGAGTGAAGTGCACTGCCATACCAATTTAATAAACAACATTGCTTTATAAATTTAAAGATTCTGAACTATCAGCATTTTGTTCTTGCAGGAGCTGTGTCTAATCCAGACACAGATGAATTCAGAAGCCTAACAGACCCACTTGTTTTTCCCTTTTGTAGTACAGACTTCATAAACTTGTGCTGATGTTCAGTTCATGGGCTATCTATTAACTATACTCTAAGAAGAATTTACCAAAAGTTAAAGAAAATGTTAAAAATAAGTTAGTGACCATATGACTGCTACATTCTCTACAAACTAAGGCAGCTGGACTCAAATTGCCTTGTTTTATGGAAAAAAAACCCCACTTTTTGGGATATAAAACAACTGCTGTTGTTTAAACTATTGAAACAAAAGCTTCCAGTAAAAATCTTGTGTTTCTCTTCCTTCTGCTACATCACCAGCTACAGAAATATGTCTGATTTAAAGTGGTATCTGTACCTTCCATTTACTGTGAGGCCAATACCATAGCTGCTGTGGGAATGTTCAGCCATTTTGGGAGATCCTGTAGTTCCACTGGTAAAATAGATGGCCATTGGATCTTGACACTTTGTGGTCACACAGTGGTGATCAGAAGGAGCATTTCTTAAAACAAACAAAATTACGAATAACATGATTTGAAAGTGTCACACATTTTTGAAAATATTTAACCAAAATAACTGTAGCAATCAAAAGTCTCATAAACATTGGTATTTTTCCACTGTGCAGTCTGAAAAGGGTGAAAATATATTGGCGTGTGCAAACGTTTGCTATTCAAAACAAACCACCGTGCTTTTCTTTCATTATTACTGTGCTGCTTTCACAGTGGTATTTACTCACTTCAGGAGATCTTTAAAGTTCAGCCATCCTCCTCTGTGGCCCTCTGACATAAGCAACTTGAATTTCAAAGACTGGCATTCAGCCCCAACTGAGTCTACAGCTGGTGCCACAGAATCATCAGTGATGATACACTTTGCCTTGGATTTCTGCAGTCGGTGAAGAATGTCCTTTGCTGTCAATTGCTGTGTGCCAGGAATCAGCACAGTTCCTAAAGGGAAGGAAGGGGAATGGAAAAACAGTCTCAACATTTAAGAATAACTCTTGTACCTACAAGCAGACTTTAGCTTACTTTGGTCTTTTGAGTGGGACAGGGCTGTACTAAAAGCAGGACTTCACCCTACACTTTAAATATGCTGATTTCTTTGATGGATTCAATGCTATGTGAGGATGAGCACAAGTTAGCAAATGCGATATTGATCATGGGACAGTAAACGAAATCAACATAATAACTTTTCTTGTTCTGAAAACACTGCCCCTGGAACGTGCCATCTCTCTGGACTTGACTTCTTTACTGATGAGCATAGCTGTTGCCTCACGAGGTATACTGGTAGCGTTTGTGGGGCACCGAGTCTTTCTGGGTTGTAAATACTGGGAAGCTGAGTATTTAAGAGATCCTACAGGGGAACATGTGAAACACTTCATTAAGTGTGGGCTAATTGCACTGCAAGTTATCAAGAGGGTGCATTTGTATTGTGTCACAAGTGCTGGAAAGCGGAGAGAGGCACATGTACTCATGGGGTTTCCTTGACAGCTAGAACATGCACAAAAGTCCTAAAAACACCACAAAGAAAAAACTTGGCACGAAGAGTGGTTCTGACCAGCATGACACTAGTTCATTCTCATTAGCATGTTGGCAGTTCTGACTGCATTAAACAGCAAGGACTGGTTTAAGTCACAATTTCTGTACCTATATACCATTTCCATGCTTTTACTAACCTGTTCTCATGCAAGCCACATTCACCAGCCACCACTCTGGGAGCCGGGGCAGAATCAGAATAACTCTGTCTCCCCGTTGCAGACCGCAGGCATCAGAGAGTACGTTTGCCGCTTTCCTGGACAGCACTCCCAGCTCCTCAAAGCTCCACCTCACCTCTTCTCCGGCACCATCTACCCACCAGAATGCGGGGTTTTTAGACTTTTTTCCTGCCTATAGAAGAACAGGGCACAGTACAAATGCTTCATTTTAGAACCACATCGCCTTTTATTGAAGTCTGAGGAAGAAAAGCATTCATCACTTAGTGCTGGAGAAACCTAGGGATGCAACAGAAATTTGCCACTGATTCCGACTGAGGCAGGGAACACTCCCTCAGCAAGAACAGCCTATAAATGTAATTTATGACATTAAATTTGTATTCCTTTCCCGAGTTCTTCATCTTACACTCTGAAGAGGTTGTACAGTAATCGGCACAGAGAAAGAAGAATCTTTTTGGTTCAGGACACACCAGCAAAGCAGCTGATGAATGTGGGTACCTCTGGGTTGCGCCCCAGAGTCTCCTGAGACCTCAGAGCTCATTTTCAACTTCATCTGGAACTGGGCTTGTCTGGTACTTCTGAAAATTAAATCAAAGTTTCAAAAGCATAGGCCCACACAGTGTGACCTTTAACCAATGTCTCACCTGACTGAAGTCAGTGTGAAGTGCTTTGAAATGTATGTATACAATCTGCTTTAAACAGGGCCAACGCATTTAGCAGTAGCAATGTAGTAAGTCACCTCCTGAGCTAAAAATTTGACACCTTATTATCTACTGGAAGGTATAATAATGCTAAAGTTCCTTTTCATCAGATTTTATCCCTGCCCTTCAGAGGGCAAAACCTCTGCTCCAGAGGCTGTTCCTTGCTCCCATTATAGCCTGCCAAAACCTGTTTTTCCAGCAAAAGGAACAATTGTGTCAGACAGGTGATATCTCTGCTCTATTCTTGCTGCCAGGCTTGACAAAACTGCATTTAGCCCCTCATGATGAACAGCTTGAGCCTGCAGAACCAGTCCTACATACAGAGAGACCAGACCTATGTAGTAAGAAAGATAATAGACGTATACCCCATGGGTTTTTTCTATATTCCCTTTTCTTGCATAGAGCCCATGTCTGGTTTGGGGTTCAAAGTTGTTCAGTTTTGTAGGTTCCAAGTCCCTAGATGCAAAAGATTTCACATTTGGGACAGGTGGGTGAGGTTTGACATTACACTGTATTTATTATTCATTTTACAGGTGGGCAATGAAACATGCTGAGGTCAAGTGATTTCCCTGGCACATCCAAGTAGGGTGCATGTCATGGCTGATGGGGGAACTGATGCAAGGTTTAGAGCGGTTCAGTTCACAGTCTCATTTATGAGGCACCTATTTACACATGCTCGATCTCACTGGAGTTACTGTTTAAAGGAAAGAACTGTTTGGACTTGTGGACAAGATAGCGTGTGGCCTAAGGGATCTACAGGTTCAAACTGCATGACATGACCACCAGATTATAATCAGAACATAACTCCAGTGCCTCATTGTCACTGGATTTGTCAGATGCTCACCATTAATGATCGGCACCAGAGAAGCCAAGTAACTGTTACCTTTTCCACTTCAGTCCATCTGTCCAGCACATCTCTTGCAAAGTTGAAGTACTCTGGCACCTCTGGTCTGTAGTGTTGTTTTATGGCTTCATAACTCAAAGAGGCATGAACTGGGTAACACTGGCAGCAAAGTTGGAGGCATCTTCTCAGGGGAGCCCGCAGCGACATGGCATTTGGGATCTTCCGTAAAAAATGCACAGCCGCAAGAGCCATAATAGTATCTTCAAGGTTATTCCTTGCCAAGAAATGCTACAGTGATACAGATACAAACCTGGTATTAGCCATGAGGTTTCAGAACAGCTTTTACTACTACAAAGTGGAATGCACTGGAACAACAATCCCAACTGTTAATTGGAGTAACTGCTGAGGACAGTCCCAGTTTGGCCATTGTCTGGCCCCTGCTCTCCAGTGACCATCATGCAGCTCAGACCCTCACCCTGCATTCAAGCAGCAGCACTCAGCCCCGCCACTGTGGCAGCTTTCCTATAGTTCACATTCCTTCCCTTCCTACAAACCACGCTAATCTTGTAGGTCACATTTCAGTTGCCTTATACAGCAGAGAGGCACTGACTGCTACTCCAGCACTTCAGCTCTGACTTCTGTAAATGAAACGTCTGCTACTGAATGACAACACCGAAGTAACAGCATGCCCTGAGATGTTGCACAGATAATCCAGCAATCCTGCATTAGTTACTGGCTGACCACAGCCACACTTGGAACAAAGATATTTACAGTTCTTCTAGTTTATCAGCACTAGGGATATATTGTTTGCCAGGAATGAAATGAACGTAGCAAAGCTGTGAAAAGATTCTAAGTACTGATGTTTTAAACATTATTTTGATGTGTGGTCAGCAAAGCGCGTCACTTTATGAGACGGGGAAACTTTAAAAGACTCCCTGAAAAAGGATCCCAAATGCAAAGCCTTACTTCTGAAACTTAGGAGGAGGTCTGAAAACTCTGAAGTCATTATTTTCATGCATTGTCAACTGTCTTTTATTTACAAAGTAATATAAACACTGCTAGTTCCTTACGGAATTAATAACTATCCAGCTGTAAAATCATGTGATTTTAGTGATTTACTGAAGCAAAGGGGCATTTTTTTGACCTGTAACACTCAGTCTGCGCGTAACAAACACAGGCGAGAAACCCAGCCTAATGAAAGGCAGAGAGGGACAGGGAGAAGAGGGGAAGTGGCCAGACAAGGGGCAAATCAGCACTGCTCCAGTGCCAGAAAATGTCCTGGTCAGCAGCTTGCAGGGGTGGGTGGAGGGTCAATTACCTTGTCAAAAGGCTGTCAATCCCAACTCTGCCTTGCACCAAAGCTGAGCCCTCTCAGTGCTGGGATGTGTCACAGCTTTGACTCCTTACGCAGATCTCAGACTCCTGGCCGTGTGCCTGCTCTTGCACCGTTACCGTGTCGAGTGACCGACTCCTGTGTTCCTTACATGTACTTTGGACTCCCACAAGGGGCAGCCAAGTCCAGCGCAGCAAAAAGAGCTGATAGGTTTCTGTAGAGCTTGGAGTGCAGGTAGAAAGCGTGAGTCCCAAATCTCTCCTGTTTGCTTTTCCTCCCCCCTTCCCACCCACCAGACCGTGGAGGAACACACCCAGCAGACCATGGAGGAACACAGCCACAAGACCTTGCTACAGCCAAATCACATCTGTTACACTCTGGCTGGGGAAACACAGGAGTAACAGCCTTGCCATTGGCTTTGCGACTATGCTCAGCAGGTGGCTTGGGGCTGCTCAGGTAAGCACAGCAGCCATGACAGCAGTGTGTATCGACTCCTGGGATGCTGCAGCTGGCGCCTGAACCAGCTCTGTTAACACCTGGTGACCTGTGAGGTTTTGTAAGGGCTCTGCCTGATGTTCAGAGAGCACGGAGTGACGTGGTGCTCCAGCATTGCTGCCTCCTCTGCTCCGCTCCCATGGGAGAGGCAGGAGGGAATGTGTGCCATCCTCTCTGCCACCCAGGCCACAGCCTAGCATTGCTGTGGGCATGGCTGTGGCACTGCTGCGTGCCTTTGCCTTCCGCCTCTCCTGCGAGGATGTCACTCACTAGGGAGCTAGTGACAGCGGTAGCTTAAATTGGGGCATCAAAATTCATAAGTGTTCGGCTGCCAGAGCCCTAAATTGTTCCTGCTGTATCTCTATCCTCAAACTCTAAGGTCAGCAGAGATTGCTGACACCCATTTACATCTTTGGAGCAGAATAGTCCTCTGGATGCTGGTCAGTGAGGGTCTTTCCTGGCACACAGGTCCTGTGCTTTTGCCAGAACTCCCTCCTGGCCTTCTGCCCATGTCTGTAAACCGCACACTCAAAGGAAATGTTAACCAGCTCCCCAAAATGTTCACTGCAGCAGAAAGAAACTGACTGAACACAGATTACCCCAAATGACAAAGCTGCTCTCCGCATAGCTGTAAAGAGAGACCTACAGTCAGTCTGCAGCAGTGACATTTTAAACAGCTCTTTGAAATGCATGCGACAAAATCCTCCCAGAGGAAAGGCAGAGGAACAGCCTTAAAGGGATTCCCTACCCAGATCACGTCACCCCAGAGGAGGCATGAACGTTAAGAGAAAATGACAGCAATGTCTTGTGGTAAGAGTCAGCAACTGTGCCAGGAATATGTAGGCAAGTAGGTTTGCAGTTTAGGAAGAAAATCATAACTTCCACAGCAGCCTAACCTGCAACCTATTCTCTTGGTAGGGCGTATACCTAATTTCCAGAGCAGGGACAGGTATTGCCAAGTGCTCCAGCACTTTTCGCCTCTGATGTTACATTCTGAGCAGTTAATTGCATTCCCCTGCATCACTCACAGCTGCCTGTAGAAATTCTTCCTCATGTTTCAAACATGTCCTGGCACACCCAACTCCAGAATATCACTACAATTCACCAGAACTTTGCGTCTTTCACAGAACCCCACCCCTGCAAAGATTTAGTGACTTTCAGTTTATGTCTGGTCAATAATCCCACCCATGTCTAACAATTGCTGTAGAATTACATGAGCCTCACAAACTTTGCAGGAACAGAGCTTCTGATAAGATGTAAATGGCACCTCCTGTTGCAGTTACTGGTAAATACTTTCATCAGTTTATGAAGTTTCCTTTTTTCCCACTTTAGCCCAACCGGATTCTCTGGATGTAAACAGTACAATAGTCCTGCCCCCAGTGAGGCCTCCTTAGCTGTCTCCTCTGCCTGTTTTCACAAAATGCCAAGGAACTTAATTTTGCCCCCTCAATTGTCCAAGAAGCTCAAGAGTTACTGCAGGGAGAGGCGGCTCTTATAGGCACCTTCCTTCAGAAGCTACGCTACGGGCCACGCTTTTTCTGTCAACACACGTTCTCTAGTACCTCAGGCCTCAATTTACCAATGTAAAGAGTTTCTGTTTCAGCTGGTCCCTCTCCAGGAGTTAGACAGGGAACCGGGGAAGCGGCCACAGGCCGGCTCTCCCCTCGTGGGGTGTGCGGGCCGATGCTCGAGGCGGCAGTGCGGAGCAGGCCTGAGGCCTGCTGGCTGCCCTGCACCGCGGCCCGCCCCTGTCCCCCGCTCCCCTCGGGCCCGCGCTTCTCCCAGCTCCGGAATCACGAACACAAACCCAGACTTTAGGCCCAGATCTGAAGTTCAGGGGCAGAACAAGCACCGCGGGCTACGAGAGACTGCGTCTGGCCACAGCTGAGGGCGCCGAGCCCGGAGCACTGCGACCGGGGAAACGCTCCCTCTCCCCCAGGCAGCGCGAAGCCTGAGGTGAAGGGCAGCTCTCCCGAGTGGTTCTTAGGGTTTTTTTACCCCCGAGGGCCCCGCACTGCCCGCGGCAGCGCCGGGCGCGAG
>Ga0065711_1052297_pt1 | contig 10021 bp, 4 predicted proteins | sample Hoacrofraction12_FD_59098 | JGI IMG/M metagenome (GOLD analysis project Ga0065711, IMG submission 59098) | Hoatzin crop microbial communities from Cojedes, Venezuela - Epithelial fraction 12 v2 (version 2) | ecosystem: Host-associated > Birds > Digestive system > Esophagus > Crop | place...
CCTGGGGGTGTTGGTCGACAGCCGGCTGAACATGAGCCAGCAGTGTGCCCAGGTGGCCAAGAAGGCCAACAGCATCCTGGCTTGGATCAGGAACAGTGTGGCCAGCAGGAGCAGGGAGGTGATCGTGCCCCTGTACTCTGCACTGGTGGGGCCGCACCTCGAGTACTGTGTTCAGTTTTGGGCCCGTCACTACAAGAAGGACATTGAGGTGCTGGAGTGTGTCCAGAGAAGGGCAACGAGGCTGGTGAGGGGTCTAGAGAATAAGTCTTATGAGGAGCGGGTGAGGGAGCTGGGGCTGTTTAGTCTGGAGAAGAGAAGGCTGAGGGGAGACCTTACTGCTTTCTACAACTACCTGAAAGGAGGTTGTAGTGAGGCGGGTGTTGGTCTCTTCTCCCAGGTAACTAGCGATAGGACGAGAGGCAATGGCCTCAGGTTGTGTCAGGGGAGGTTTAGATTAGATATTAGGAAAAATTTCTTTACTGAAAGAGCGGTCAGTCATTGAAAGAGGCTGCCCAGGGAGGTGGTTGAGTCATCATCCCTGGAGGTGTTCAAAAAGCGTGTAGATGTGGCACTTTGGGATATGGTTTAGTAGGCATGGTGGTGTTGGGTGGATGGTTGGACTTCATGATCTTGGAGGTCTTTTCCAATGCATGATTGTGTGATTCTCCATGCAGCTTGCAATCACAGCTCTCGAGGTGAGAGAGCTCACACTGCTGCTTCTCCACTCACGTAAGAATCAGGATGTTGTTTTTTGGAGTGGGGATGTTGGTGGCGTTCTCCTCCATTTCTGTTGTGTAGTAGTTTACAAACTCGTGTCAGGAGGAGCAGAGGGCTTTTGTGGTAATTTGTTCATCAGCTTCTATTTCAAGAAGTGAAGAGTCTTTGGCCTGTTTTTTTGATTACGTATCTAACAGTAACTAGCATACTAAAACTAACAGCAGGGATTTTGGTGGCAGGTCACTTTTAATTAGTAACTTGAAATTTCGGATTTTCCCTTAGTGGTTGCATTGTGCTTTGAATTTATTGAAATGCTGCCCTTTCAAGTGTCAGTTCAAGAGGCTCCTAAATTCAGGTCACGATATTAAGTGACCTAGTCTGAAATAAAGTTTGTCCAGGGACAATGGAAGGCTGTATAATGAAGCATAACTGTCAATTGTCAGCTGGTATGTGCTAAGAAAAGTCTTTCCATTAGCTGTCTCTCTTTAATTGTTGAGGTTAAATCAAATGCCTTTAGCTCTGTGTGGGTTCTCTTTTGGTTTTTCATTCGTGTTGTTTTCATGCAGGAAGTGGTGCCACCGAGTTCTCATACAGGCTTTTCTGGATTGCATTTACCATTCGTTGGGTTTACATACACAACTGATAGGTAAGTGAAGGACCTGTTCTTCATTAAACTTGCTTCCCAAATGTAGCGAATTCAAAGAAATCCATATGTTTATGAACATGTAGAAAGGTTGATGTCCATAGGTGTACCTGTGGATGAACCTTCTTTTCTTTAAGCATCTGAACATATTTTGATCATACTTGCCAAGATTAAATTCTTTACCTATCAATATTTTATTTGAAATGAATGAAAGAAAAGGGACTAGATGTGTCACTTTCAGTTGGGTATGAACTTGCTGTTCCTGTAATTGAGAGGCTGAGAGTAAGTCTCGTGCACGTTGCACGTCTGCCAGGAACAGCTGGGGATTAGCTCATTGCTCCAAAGGCCTGCTGGTAGGCAAAGTTAACAGAGATGGTTCTGAGCACAGACAAAATGGCTCACTTTGCGCATCATTGAAATGCCTCTATCTGGCTTCAGAGATCCCTCAAACATATACTTGTCTCTGATCTTAATGTTATTCTGCCCTGTTTGTTATTTGTTACTTCCCTTTGCCAGGGTTTGTTAGCCTATGCAGTACTGTTTCAGAAAGAACCCAGTACACAATCTCGTCATTTTCAGAGTGAGATCATGTGGCGTAACATAAATCCATCTTTGTCACCATTTAAGCTTTAGGGTTTGTTTCTCAGTGCAGGTGCACTTACCTGATTACTGTGCTGTCAGGCAGTAGTAACCTTTAGCATGGGAGAGTTAACATTTTCAGTCATTTAGGCAGTTTGTAAAGTGAATATATATCCACATCATTGAAGTCCTGAGTGCAGATATCTTAATCCTACAGCAGCATACGCAGTAGCTAGGGAATAATAAATTTATCTACCCTGGCAGTTGTCTCAACAGTAACAATTACTGCGCTAATTGTTCTTGTAAATTTAAGGTGTGTATTTGCTGGCATCCCAGCGTGTCACCGCTATAGACTGCTGTGAGTATTTATTAAAATGTTCTAACTTCTGTATTTGTTTTTAGCTCTTTATCTGATAGAGGCACTTTAAAGAGTGCTATGCAGTCTGACACTGTAACCAAAGATACGGATGTACAGCGTGACTTAAAAAACACTTCACAAATAGAAGGCTATGAAAAGAAAATACGGAAATTAGAGCAAGAAAAGCAGGATTTGAACAGAAGACTGCAAGGTTAGTGGTTTACATTTTTTGGATTCTTAGTTCTGCTCATTAGGAGGAATTCAAATGTATTTTACTGAAAACCTTTTCCTTCCTTTCCTGATCTTAAGAATCTACGCAGACAATGCAGAACCTCCAAGGTCCAGTGTGTGTTACAGTAAATACAAGCCGTGATAAGGAAATAAAAAAATTAAATGAAGAAATTGAACGGTTGAAGAACAAATTAACAGGTAAGCCCCTGGCATGGTAAGTATAGTAATGCAATTTAATGTTAGTAGGAGTAGCAAAATATATACCATGTTTTTGCAATAAGTAGAATTAGTGTTCTTGAGGTTCTAAAAAAGAAATTTTTTTTTTTAAGTCTCTTTCAATAATAAGAGGCATTTCAGTTTTGCCAGATGAGCACTTAACCTTTTCTTCTGCTTGCTCAGCCTGATAGCATATACTAGAATGGGGAGTATAGAGTACAATGAATTGTCTAGATGGGTTCAGTTAAATATTTTTGTCATGTCTCTCAAAGTCTCAAGAGATCCTGTTCTCTTACTCCTCGTGTTGGCGGGGGGGTATTGTTTTGGAAGGGTTTGACTGCAGGTGGGTGTAAGAGACAGTGGGGAGGGAAGTCTCGTTGCTCTTTAGTAACAGAAGGGATAGGTGGGAGGATGTGTAATAATAGTTCACATTTAAATATTTCTGAGCTCCTGCTCCCTTTGTGTTTCTGCCTGGTGATGCATTAATTAGGAAGCACTGAGCATTGCAGAAAAACAAATACTGGCATCTGTCCTGAGAGAAGACTGACTCATCCATATCACTGAAAATGTGTTGCTAGACAATGGTATTAGTTTATCCATACAAACCTCCTGTTAGCATCTAATTTTTAGGTGGAAATCAGTGATAAACAAAATGGTAGTTTTGAATCCTAGTGACTTGGCTGGGAGGTTTATTAGGGGCCTGTAGTATAGCTTAAGTGAGTTCAGATGCTGAGTTGCTGATGCTGATTAAGTTTTTTTCCCTGCCATGTGGCAATATATCACCTTTGTAGGTGCACGTATTGCAAAAATCAGCTCAGTTATCCTCAGTAGATTATCCTTCTAAAAAAGCTATTCTTGTGTATTCTGGAATTAGGTTTGAGTCAAAGTAGTTCGATTAAGGTGCTGCTTCCGCAAATGGTTCAGGTTTATCCAGCACTTCAGCCGATGGTGTCCTGTTAAATATAAAAGGTAGCAATATGGTCTGGTTCAGAAAGAAATAGTAGTGGTTCATGTAGAGTGGGAGGATGTTTGTGCTGAAAAAGAATACTACTTCAGTCGTTAGAGCAGTGCTTTGAGATCCCTGAGTATGTTGGTCCAATTTCCTGTTCAGCCACAGACATCAATGGAACTTGGAGACAATTATTCCCTGTGCAATTTCTTATTTATTTGTTTAAAAGAAGTAGTAATTAAAACCAAATGGAGAATGGCAGTTCATTTTCTTACCAGCTCTAAGACTGAGCAGAAATGTGTAAAGGTGGTTAGTCTGTTGTACTGAAAGGTGATAATTTCAAATCAGATTTGGTTAATTTTCTTTGAGAGTTAAGGGAGAACTGCCAGGAGAACATACTGCCAGGAATATGGGCAGTCAGATCTCCAGCCTGCCTCGTGCGGGATGGTATTTCCTTTGCAGATAGAGTTCTTATCTACTCTAGGAGATAAATAGTACTTTCCTGTCTTGCTGGAAGCACTAATGACTGTAGCCTTGCTTGTCATATAACAAAAGCTACTTAGGAGACAAATTACTAAAACTGGAATTCAAACAACTCAAGTTTATTTCAGTGTTTTCAAGGACTAGAAGTTGCATTCCTCAAAAACAAAGCAAAGCCCTGTGCTAAGGCTTTTTCACTTAAACGGATCAGAGTCTTTAGGAGGATTTCTTTAATGGGCTGAGAAAGTTAAAATTATATGAAGCTGTCAATGCCCCAAAATTACCTGAAAAACTGTTCGGAACGGCAAGAATAGTGAAGAAGTTGATTTTCCAAGCAAAGTGATGCCAGTTTGCTTGAGTAATGTTGCTGCTTTATGGGTGTAAATTTGGGGCCAGTTACCTTTAATATCCATTTACCTACAGATATAAGTAAATTGGAAGGACAGCTTGCAGATGCAGTAGCTTTTCGACAAGAACATGAAGACTCTATACACAAGTTAAAAGGACTGGAAAAACAGTGCAGAGTACTGCGGCAAGAAAAGGAGGACCTTCATAAGGTATTGATTCAAACATAAATCCCTTTAACAATGGTCACATAAAGCATTTCTAGAGCAGTTCTGTTGTGATTGCAATTTTAGTGTTTAAAATGCTGCTTTTTAATACTACACTGAGATGTTAATGAATCTGTGAATTTCGTTAGCAGTAACAGTAGTTTTCCAAAGTGGCTGACTTTCTTTTTTGGAAGTTGATAGACATCTGACTAATTTCAAGTGTATTCTACTAGATGGAACAAACACCTAAAGAATGGGTTTAGTTTAGTTATTTGATTATTCTCAAATGTTTCATTGTTCACAGGAGTTAAACTCGGATCTATGGCTAGTCATCAGTCCTGTAGATACCAAAAAGCGTATATATATATATATATATATATAAAAGGGTTAATAGAGCTAAGACACTGCTCCAGCCTGAGCCTGCTGAGTCTTTGTAATACCGAAAGGTTAATTATTGCCTAAGACCAAGGATTACTGTTATGTAATTGCTGAGTTTATTTACTATTGTGCAAATTACACCTTTGCTTCCTAAAATGCAATAGTACCTTAGTTTGTCAGCAAAATATTTTACAGTAAATAGGGGCTTTGCATATACTACATACCACTTTCAATAATATCAAAAAAGCTACCTGTATTCAAGCAGCTAGCTTTGGAAAAGTCTAGCAGCCGTATTGTTCATGTGGCATTTAGATGGACCCAAAAGTAATCCGTGGGCCAGAATCTCTGGTGGTTTTGTCCGATAGAATTTAACAGCCTCTCTTCTGTGTGTGAGGGTGAGGGTTATTCACCAGAGTGTATGAGTAGTAGAAAAGGCAAATCTGCTCCACCTGGTTCAAACCCATTCCTTTGGGGAAGCTAATGAATGTTCCTGCAGTACTCCTACTAAAGGCAGAAGTTTTCAGATTGTCCCTTGGCCAGTATACATTTATTCTGTTGTCTAGTTCTGCTTTTTGTTATTCCCCGCCCTTCCCCTGCCCCCCCAAATGATTTTATCTAGACCATTCAATTTGTATTTTAATCTTGTTAATTTTTGTTAACTGCTTGCTGTAAAGAAAACAGCTTTTACACTTTCAATTAAAGTATTAGAGCGTCACAATTTGTTCTAAGGAATGTTCCTCAGTTTTTTGAAGAATTTCACAAGATCTGCTGCAGCGTCTCAGTGCTCACTGTATTTGATGGCTGCCTGGAATGTGCTGTCTGTGTAGTCAGGTTTAGCAGGAAGACTTTTGGAACAGCAGTGGTACTCTTGGAGCTGCCATCCTATAAGCAGAATAGCTGCTGTCTTGGTATGTTACTGCAGCTGCTTAGCCAGAAAAAAACCCAAACATGTAAATGAAGTATTAGAATTAACTTTAAAATGTTATGTGAGGTGGTTGAGCTTTCAAGTCATGTTTATGCAGGCCCACATCCTCTCTTCTCGAAAAGAATGTATGGAGTTGAGATGACTTTTTTTATTTTTACATTTTTTTATTTAAACCAGCAACTTGTAGAAGCCTCAGAGAGATTAAAGACACAATCCAAAGAATTGAGGGATGCCCACCAACAAAGAAAGCTAGCTGTGCAGGAGTTCTCCGAGCTCAGTGAGAGGATGGGAGATTTGCGGTCCCAAAAACAGAAGCTGTCCCGGCAACTTCGTGACAAAGAAGAAGAGGTGGAAGTGAGCATGCAGAAAATTGATGCTATGCGACAGGACATCCGTAAATCGGAGAAAATCAGAAAAGAGGTAGCTTGATAAAATAGCCAATAATAACAGGTTTCAGCTGCTGCTTATCCAGTGTCTCATATGTGATTGTACTGAAAAATTGGGACTGTTAGCAATAATTTATTTTGTCCATCTATAAGAAATTACCCTGGTAACTCTTCCTTATGACTTTGCTACAGGTCACAAAATAGGTCTTGAATTTGTTTCTAAATGTTTTACTGATGTATCAGGAAACAGTTGTGGATTTTTTGGGTTTTTTTTTTTGTACTCGGGCTGATTTTGATCTAAAGGAGGCTATTCTTGCTATATGCCCCTTCTTAGTTCTTCTGTTTTGATTCTTAATGTCTTCATGTGCTTTAAGGTTGGAGTATTCAGACTTTTTTTCAGCTGAATTTTTCTCTTCAGCTGGAGGGAGGAGTAGTGTTACAGACTAAATAAGTGGTTTTCATTCCTCTGTAGTTATTCATTGTAGAGAATGTCTGTAATATCTTTAAGCAACTTAATTTCCAATTAGTGTTCTAGGCAATTTATAGTTTTACATACGATGAAGGGGATAACCAGAAGAGGGCATAAGAAACAGCTATTGTGATTAACCCAGAGTGTTTTAATCACTGAAAAATCATGAATTTTTGTGTGCGGTGTGAAATGTAGAAGAAAAACTAATGAACTTTATAAACATTGCTAGAAAACTTCTAGAAAATTGAAGGGCAGTCTATGAAAATGTAGTAAGAGATGTAGTTTCTGAGACTTTTATCTGTGAATATGAAGTGGTAGTTAACTGGGAAGGGCAAAGGGCTATGGCACCATATTTGATGCATAGGGCTGTGGCACCTCATCTCTGGAACAGAGTGGAGCAGGCATTCAAGTGTTGTTGCTTATTCAGTTAAATATTTCCATACAGGGCTTTATAATCTCCTGTCTTTGTTCTTACAAATTCCTCTGTTCTCCATTTTCTAACAGCTGTATTGAAATTCTATTCAGAACATAGTCTGTAAGTTCATTATCTTGGCCCACAATTCTAAATACAATCCTTTTAAAAACAACTTTACTAGTTCAATTTGAATGCAGAGAAACAAATCTTACTCTTCCTGTCAGGCTTTAAAGCTCTGCCACTATTACTTGAACTGCAACAGTCACCTGAGTTGCCATTAAATCTAAGTTGTCTTTCTGATAAGCTTTCTGAAGTCAGTAAATGGATGGTCCTGCTTATATTGTTCTATAATTGCAGGGTAAAAGTGTTCAGTGCTCGTATTTTAAGTATTTTGGAATAATTTGGCGCAAAGGTTGGGATTTCTGAGCTGCGTTAGTAGATCCGGAGGCATGGAGCTGACCTGTAAATGTGGGAGACTTTCATCTTTCACACCTAGTGGATGGCTTCCTAGTGCCATTTCCTCCTTTTAGCATTAACAGAAGGTGTGTGGTTATCCCTGCAAGTACTTGGTGTAGTTCATATCAGTACAAAAAGTCATACAGTAATAGTTCTGCTGCGAGACAGATGGATGCCTGGATCAATGAAAGCAAAACAGTTATCATGGCATTCTGAGACAATTGCTGTAGTGGTGTAATGTAACATAGAAATAAGGAAAAACTTGCTGTTTTCAAGGCTCGGAAAGCTGATCCGTATAGAGGACAGGAAATGAATGATACAGATAGCACTATCTTATGTTGAAAAGACTTAAAATTACTCTTTACAGCTGGAAGCCCGACTTGAAGAAGTTGTAGCAGAAGCATCAAAAGAACGCAAGCTTCGTGAGCACAGTGAGGCCTTCTCCAAACAACTGGAAAATGAACTGGAAGCTCTAAAGGTTACATGTTTTTTTTAACAATTTTTTTACACAGGGCACAGGTGCTGCAAAAGTTTTGCTTATTCGTCTGTTGATACCTGTGGGAGAGTTAAAAACTACAGCATTACTAAAAACCTGACCTAACCCGTTCAGACTTACTTGCTTTTTTTTCCTGAAATACTTTATTATCTCACTGGACACTAATGTCTTGAAAATGTCCAGTTCAAATAAATTCTAAGCAGGTACTAAAACAATGTGGTCCAAATCTGTTATCTCCGCAACCCATTTTAACCTCTTATTAGGGTGATGTAAGAAGAGTGGTCACTTAAGGGGCTTAATGCTTGGAGACAGGCAGCTTTTAAATCACTCAGTACCCAAATAAAAATTTTTCCCAAGTGCCACTAATTGGACAATTCTATTTGTGGATAATATTCCCAAAATATAAAGATGATAGTCTCCTCCTGATGGTTTCTCATCATCTTCTGCAGCTGAAACAGGGAGGCCGGGCAGCAGGTGCCACACTAGAACATCAGCAGGAGCTTTCCAAAATTAAGTCTGAGCTGGAGAAAAAAATCTTATTTTATGAAGAGGAGCTGGTCCGACGAGAAGCATCACATGTTTTGGAAGTAAAAAATGTGAAAAAGGAAGTACATGATTCAGAGAGCCATCAGCTTGCACTGCAGAAAGAGATCATGATATTAAAGGATAAATTAGAGAAAACGAAGCGAGAGAGGTAAGCTTTTGGGCATGATTCACTGACTATGGATTTCTTTTTGTGTGTATTGCATTGCATAGGTGTCTGTGCAAGTTGGTATTTTGCCTTAACTCTATCTATTCCTTTTTGAAAATCCCACTGTATAGGTTCAGCAATGTTACAGTGTAAGTGTTTCTGTTTCTTGTCCTTCTCCGTAGGCACAGTGAAATGGAGGAAGCAGTAGGAACAATGAAAGAGAAATATGAACGTGAAAGATCTATGCTCTTGGAAGATAACAAAAAGCTAACAACAGAAAATGAGAGGGTAATTATTTGAAGAAACATTTTTAAGCAAAATATAACTCTGTTACTTTCTGATGTTGAAGTAGTTATTCATTGATCAGAACAGGGTCTGGGAATGTTAAGGCAGTATCTGAGTAAAACAGATGTCGCTTTTGCCATATAAATGTCAGAGGTATGGCTAAATAGTAACTTTAGAATCTCAGTACTGCTCTTTGTGGATTGATTCCCAGAGCTCAGAGGGCACTGCCTTCTGATTTTTCATGAAGGCCGCACAGAGAGGAAAGCATTTACAGAGACTTGCCTGCCTTCCTGATGGCTTACAGTTAAGCTTCATTCCTCTTGATGGCCTCTATACTCGCTTTTTCTTTTCCTTTGTTTTGGATTGTTTTGTGTGAAGTGGCAATGTGGTGTTCTATGCTCAGGAGCTAGTCTCCAGTTCCACAAAAAAAGAACACCTTCCAGTTCTTTGGTCCGTGTTAGAACTTCCAGATAGCCCAGGGTGGTCTTGTTTGTTCAGATTCTATAGGTGTGTAAACATACGCATATATAAAAAGTCTGAAACGGAATTAAGCCACAAGTGAAATTAATCTTTTGTTTCAGCTCTGCTCCTTTGTGGACAAATTAACAGCACAGAACAGACAGCTAGAAGATGAACTCCAAGACCTAGCAGCAAAGAAGGAGTCTGTTGCTCACTGGGAAGCTCAGATTGCAGAAATTATTCAGTGGTATGTGCTGTTTAGAGATCCAAATGGCCACTTTTGAAATACTGATCGACTTTTTTTTTTTTTTTTTTTTTTTTTTTTTTTTTTTTTTTT
>Ga0065711_1052298_pt1 | contig 10021 bp, 5 predicted proteins | sample Hoacrofraction12_FD_59098 | JGI IMG/M metagenome (GOLD analysis project Ga0065711, IMG submission 59098) | Hoatzin crop microbial communities from Cojedes, Venezuela - Epithelial fraction 12 v2 (version 2) | ecosystem: Host-associated > Birds > Digestive system > Esophagus > Crop | place...
TCTGGAGATATTCAAGACCCGCCTGGACAAGGTCCTGTGCAGCCTGCTCTAGGTGACCCTGCTTTGGCAGGAGGGTTGGACTAGATGACCCACAGAGGTCCCTTCCAACCCCTATCATTCTGTGATTCTGTGATTCTGTGATATTGTAAGAAAGTCCTTATTTTTGCTAGCTCTATCATGTCTGAAAAGAATGTGTTCTAGAAGAGGGCTTGAATGGGGAAACTCTTTGTTGCCCAGGTTGGTGCGGCTTTGATGAGATGGGGTTGCTGTGAAGTAACTCACGTTGTGTGGTGTGCTCACACCAGCAGGGCTGGCTTCCCAGCCTGGCTGTGGCTCTGCAGCTTTCAGCACGGAAGCTGCATCAGCCAGCCCTGTCCTGCATACTCCTCCTAGCTTTTCGTACTATCAAAGTATTCTTGTTTTGATCCTAGGTTGGAGGGTGTCTAATAGTCCAATTTTCTGATAATTCAGTCTCATAGGAAGGAACTGAATGACGGTTTTAAGGTGTTTGTGCTACCTAACGTAGCTTGCAATCATCCCAGTCCTAGCTAAAAAACAGTCTCTTTTTATGGTGCCTCCAAAGTCTCTGGAAAGAGAAAGAGACACTGAATTTAACCATGACTATTTCACAGCACATCTTATAATTCCAAAACTAAGGCTTAGCTACAGTCTGTGCCCTGTCTTGGAGCTGGGCTGTGAGGAAATTCTGTAAGCATAATAATATTGCCTTAAGAAAGGAGTTCAGCTGACCGAGTAAATAACTTTCTAGAAATCTCTTTGGGTAGATTTCTGTGTAAGGGTAGTTCAGAGGAATGTTATCACAGAATTGAGACTTTTCTGAAATACCACTAAAAACCAGCAGGTGACTGAAATTTCCGCTTAGTAAGTTGTCAGTACTTGCTGTCTAAATAGAGAACTAAATAATGCACCCTTGAAAGCAGGTTACTCTCATATTACATTAGTGTTGATTTGATAAAGTCATTGACACCAGCTGGGTGATACAGGGATTTCTATACACTTAGCAGGCTGCTGACCCTTTTTAGCCTTGAATGATTAGTCCAATCAAGCCTTGTGTTAGAAAACATTAAGGGTATAATATTGGGTTTACATATAAATACACAAAGTGGCACCAAAAAAGAAGTCCTGTTTTGTTCCGCTCCTGCAAAAGGACTCTGCTTGAGATTCTACACCCCTTCTTTAGCCATCACCCGGCTCCAGAGCTGCTCCAGTTTTTGGGCAAACCATTTTGCCTGTTCCTGGATTTTCTTTCCAAGACTGCCCTTCAAAAATTAGGTAAGCAAAGTTCATGGCTGCTGCGTTTCTGTATGAGTTGCTGAAAGTCTCATGAGCCATCCTTAGATATTTTTTTTTAATATTTTTTTCTTTGTGAGAGTCTGTTCTGTGTGCTGCCTTGTTATTTAAAGCTCTGCAAGGGTGTGCTGAAATTCTTTAGATATTCTGTATATAAGGACCTTCTATAAGCTCCTTATACCTAGCCTGCCCAATGAATGCATATAGACAAGCGTTAGTCTTGCTAGTTTTAAATGTCACATAGTGATGTTGATGTTCCTTTACCTATTACTCATTTTCATAGAATCACAGAATGCTTTGGGCTGGAAGGGACCTTTAGAGGTCATCTAGCCCAACCTCCCTGCAGTAGGCAGGAACATCTTAAACCAGACCGGGTTGCTCAGAGCCCCGTCCAACCTGGCCTTGAATGTTTCCAGGGATGGGGCCTCCACTACCTCTCTGGGCAACCCATTCCAGTGTTTCACCACCCTCATTGTGAAAAATTTCTTCCTTATATCCAGTCTAAATCTACCTTCTTTAGTTTAAAGCTATTACTTCTTCTTCTGTCATAGCAGGCCTTGCTAAAACGATTTTCCCCCTCTTTCCTGCCATTTTAAACAGTATCTAAAAGTTTGGTTGCATTTAGCTAGACCTCTTATTCTGATTAACAGAGACAATTCATTATAAATTGGGATGCCTTTGGCAAGATAGGGAATAGGAGTACATAAATTTATTTCCTTACTATGTTGTGCAGTTTTTGCCTTTGGGACTTTTTTTTTTTTCTGTATTCTTTGTGAGGCCTCAATGGCTTTGGCTCGTTAGTCACATAAACTACATCTAATAGTAGTGACATTTGAAATATGCACCTAAGCAGAATATACTTCCCAGGGTTCGAAGTTGGCTTAGAGGGTTTAAGTCTAGTTTAGTTCAACTTCCAGGGCTTATTAAAGCATATGTATGGGGAAGAGCTCCAGGGTGGGGTATCATGCTGCAGTGTTTAATCACCCAAGGTGGAAATTCTAGATTGCCCACAAACCTGCCACTTTGGCTGATGGAGCAACAAATGATATTGATAGTTTTCTTGCCCTCTGAAAGGGAGCAGAGAAGGGTTGCAAGGCTTCAGACATACTTGCTCTCTTTTGAACATGCGCAGGCTTGGCTGTATTTTCACTGCAGTGGCAAGAGCCCATCCTGTGATTTGAAAGTGAAATTGTATTTATTGTTCACAGCTGTTTTCAAGGGGGAATCTTGCAAGACATACATGTTCCTTGCAAAATGCTCCCTTTTTTCCTTCACTCTTGTTTCTTAAGTTAATGGGTTTTTCTAATTGTGGTTTTAAATCTGGGCAGGAAGTTAGCCTGCTATAGTGTGGCTCAGTTTGCTGAAGTTTAGCAGCGGCAGGATAGTCCCAGGGGCTGTGCTGGGCAGCCTTCCTAGATGCGGCTGCTTGCTGCATCTTCCTAAGCGCAGCTGAGAGAGCTGAGGCCAGCTGAAGGGACTTCTGAGGAGAGATGGGTTTTGGGTTCTCTTCGCCATCAGCAAATTGCAGTTTTGGAAGAGCAGCGTTGTCTTAGGTCTAGAAGCCCAGCGGTGAAGAGCAGTGGACTTTCTGAGCAAGCTGAATGTCCCTTGGTAAGGTGTCAGGAACTGCCTCTCGTGTTCGCAGTAGTTATCCTTAGAGGGTTTTTTGTATAGCTTCAGTGAGCTGAATTACATGGGTTATGTGTGTAGCTTTAGAGTTTGGGTTGGATTTTTTTTTTTTGTTTAGTTGGTTTGCAGTTTCTTAGTTGCTGATATTAGAAAGGGGGAGCATCTTAACCTGTTGCTTTGTGTATTGAACATTAGTCATCATGTTTGTACGTTAAATGGATTGGTTCTTTTACCTAGGGAAGATCTCTTTACAATAATTCAGCCTTGATTTGCCTTTGATCTATGCAGCAAGCCATAATGCTTCTCTTGATTGCTTTCTCATGATTGCTGTGCAATATTTTGAGAATTCTTCTGCTGTGAATCATTATTTGGCAGGTACAGAGGGAACTTGAGGATCTAGCTGAAAACTGACAACTTCCCCACATCCTGCTGATCTTGGCCATATTGCGGAGCAGTGGTGGTCTCTTGTACTTATGACTTTTGAGTCTTGTATCATATCTTAGACATGCTTTTAATCTTGGTCTTGGGCTTATTTTCAGAAAAAATATTTGGATTGAATAAACTGTCTGTGCAATGTATTAATGTATAAGGTCTCTTGTTATAATGGTCCTTAGGTACAATTCCAGAACAAGAAGCTGTGTGTACTAGCATGGCTACTTTCGCAGCATTCAAACTAGTAACTATATCAATCTCTTTATCTCAAGCACTTGAAATGAAGGACCAAATGATCATGATTGGCTTACAAACCGGTATGCTTATTTTAAAAATAATAAAAAAAGAAACTTCCACTTCCTTTCTCTGCCACCCCCTGCTTTTTTTTTCCCCACTAGATGCTCTTCCAGACTTTCGGCTGGGGATAGTTAACAGTTCCCTGGTACAGCACACTGTATGCTGAAATTTAAATTGAAGAAGTATTGCATAATTGCCTGAAACCAGAAGCAGGCACTTTAAGGAAATGATGAAATATTGCATGATTCCTGATTAAAATTGTGCATTGGCGTTAGGGAGGAGTTAGATTCCCCCAAGTCCAAGCCAGGATTATGATGTGGAAAATAAGGCATCCTGCATGTGTAGTGCGAAGATGAAAACCATATGTAATACTGCAATGCCTAGAAATAATTGTGAGAACGTGAGACTGCAGTAGAGTTTAAAACGTGTGTAAGTAAAGATGGTGTGTTCTTCCCTCTCCTGCTGGTATATTACCCCTTGATGCAATTTCACCTCATAAAGCAATTTACAGTTTTAAAAGGCTTCTTTGTCCCTCAGCCCAAATAATTATTTTCTTTTGACTTTATTTCTGAGCTTATCCCCAGTTCCCAGGACTTCTCTAAAACTTTGCTTTAGAGCAAGGAAGTTGGTGTCCAGTCAGAAACAAACTGTTCGAGATTGCAGAGGTCTTTGGAATGTTAGCTTTCGGATACACCAGAAGCAAACGCAAATCAGGCAACACAGTGTTTGCAAATAAATTCGGTGGCAGGAGACATCAAACCTTCTAGTTAGTGGCCCATAAACTAATTGTTAGGCTTCTCTGCTGAGAGGCAGTGTGGAATTTGTGAGACTCCTGCAGCTACTTTTCAGAAACGTCTCTGCACCCTTGGCAAGATTTTAAAAGATGTTTATGTGTACTTAGCTACCTGCAGCTAGTATTCTTCTGAAAGCCTTATTAGATGCTTAACAGCATCATTAGCCACCTAAATACCTTTCAAATTGTTCACCTTTGCCAGCAGGATCACAAACTCTGCTGGGTTGGGTCTTTTAAACTTGGCTCTAATGCTTGGGTTTCTCGGCCTGTGCTGACAGGTAATGTCAGGTAGAAAGTGCATATAAGCAAAACCAGACACAATTTTAGGAACTATATGATGGAGTTTTTTTCAGGGTTTACTTCACAGAGCAACTTGGGCAAGTGTAGGATTTGCAAGTCTTAAAAGAGTTTGTCAAGTAGTTGTTTCAGTGAGCCATGTAAAGGCTCCCCTTCAGAAGAGCAAGTAAGGAAAGCCAGTAGGAAAACAAACTGACCTTGGAGTTTCAGTTCAGTTCCTAGCTCTGATTCAAACGTTCTGAATGAAGGACAGTATGTCCATCACACTTTGTTTTTATAATAGGGTCAGGGGCTGCCTGTAACCCTTTACTTAACCACAGGAAGTGATTCCTAATCTTAGCAGCAAACTAGTGTCATAGAAAGAAGAGATTTTTTAAACACTACCCATAGAGGGGCTGAGCAGCAGAGGCTTCTTAATGCAAAGGGATGTAGGGTAGACACTTGACTTCATGGCAGTTTCCCATTGGTTTCTACCTAGCAATTCCTGGAATAACCCAAAGTCTCCTCTCCTACAGTTCAGCTTCTCAGCTCTGCTGCTTACTCTCCCAGCTTTCATCCATACCCTCAACTCAAGCGCTGCATGGGCACTGCAGACTCTCTACTAGACAAACTGCCTCAGCATTTAGGAGAGGACATAGGTTATTATAAGCAGTGAATCACATTGTATTTTTTTCAACATACAGTAAGATTCATACCTAACCGTGGCTGTTTAACAAAGCAACACATAATTTGATCATTTGCAGAGGGGTTTGCTGGAGAAATTTTTTTTTAATGCAGGACATGAAGGATAACAAGAAAGGATCTTACAGGCATGGTAGTTGCAAGAGCAAGTTCAGGGAAAAAGGGGTGGTGTTCAAGGATGGAAGAAGGCAGCCCAATGGCAGGTAACGCACAAAAGGCTGACGTACTCTTCCCCCACCCCATCAGTTTTTGTGGACAAAGCTTCTTTCCTAGCAAAGTGGTTTGGAAGGGAGAGGAGCAGCCAGCAGCTGGGGAGCAAGAATGTAAGGATTACTTCTCTAAGTAGTTGGATATACCTCAACTGATGAGCCTGCAAGGCTCATCAAAGGCTACAAAAAAGTAGTGTGAAGCAAAGTAGCAAGGGGAATGGCTCACTTGGGACGTTCCGTCTGGATATTAGGAAAAATGGCCTCAAGTTGTGTCAGGGGAGGCTTAGATTGCATATTGGGAAAAATTTCTTTACCGAAAGAGTGGTCAGGCATTGGAACAGGCTGCCCAGGGAAGCGGTGGAGTCAACGTCCCTGGAGGCGTTCAAAAACTATGTGGATATGGCACTTCAAGACATGGTTTAACAGGCATGGTGTTTAGCAGGCCTGGTGGTGTTGGGTTGACGGTTGGACTTGATAATCTTAGAGGTCTTTTCCAACCTTAATGATTCTATGATTCTGTGATTCTATGAAAAACATTTTCACTAGGAGGATGGTACAGCACTAAATCAGTTTGCTTGGAGTTTGTGTAATCTTCACCCCTAGAAGTTTTTGGAGCTTTACTAGGTGGAAGCCACCAGGAAGGAATGGGAGTCTGGAATAAAGATCCCCAGAGGTCATTTCCAACCAAATATCTATGGTTCTGTGAATACTTCCTAATTTTGTGGTTTTTTGCATCTATTTTTTTTTATTGGCCTGTTTGTGTAGGCCAGCAAGCCCAGCTTCTGTCATGAACTGCTGGTGAATGGCAGTTGACCATTCACAGCCCACAGTCAATGTGACAAACCACATTCCTCAGGGAAGAGTGTGCCTTTGAATGTTAGGTACGTGGCAGCTGCTCATCTTGAATCCTGTGTATTAGCTGTGTAATAATTGACCCATGTAGAGTTTTGATAGTCTTGAGATTTTGTTCGCTTGTGTGCTTTGTAAATCACGACTGTTGATACTTCCTCATTGTTGTGCTTGGGACAAATTTTCTTACTGGGATTAGTATTCCTCAGGAGACCTCAGTGATCTGCATCATGTCTGCTTGTTGATGGATGAACATATGCAAAGAATCAAGATTTGTGCAGGTGTGTGTGATAAAACTTTATGGAACATGGAGCAAATGAAAATAGGAGACAGCACACTAGCACTGGCATTCTGTGATGCATAGATTCTTAGATTATTTTTTTAAAGATTATAACAAAATTTCAGTCTTGCATCCTTTTTAAAAACTATTTGTCTTGGAAAGAAACAACAACAGCCCTCTTTGCCTCAAAATCATGAAGGTAACTGTGTCATATTCAATGCAAATACGAATTCTATGTAGATGAGTTTCTGGTATTTGTTATTAAAGTCCAATAAGTGTAAAGTAGGCCTTTTTTTTCTAATATGACCTCTTGGCATAGTACCTTCATATAAAAATAGACAACGCATAAATTTATCTTGTACAGAACACTTTATGTTAAAGCTTGTTTGAATTATATATGTAAGCATGAGCTTCTGCACTGGTATCCATTTTCAGTATATTGTCGAAATACTGTCATTTTTTATTTCTGTTTAGAAAATGTGCATTTACACGATTTCTAGGAGATGGCATACACAGATGGTAGTCTACCTCCCCTTCTTTTTCAAATCTCTCTATGATTTTATCTAGCTACCTTCAGTCCTCTGCCAAAACTGTTTCAATCGAGTCTCTTGGACTAGCTATTTGTTGATTAATACAGTGTAAGTTGCTAGTCTGGAGCATAAAATGATTATTGCATCTCTCCCTTCATGCTATCCTTGTGGCCCTTCAGTATATTCTTATTTTTGTGCTTATCTTTAATTGGGTATTTTCCTATTTTCCTCTGTTTCTGAGCACCTGTTGTAGTCATTATACACACAGTAGAGATTTGCCTGATTTTGAAACTCAAAATGATTTTTAAGATGCTAATGTTCAGTGTCATAGAGAGATGGGATTTTTTTATTACCAGCTCAGGCGAGCGTGGTATAATGATCATGCTTCGTCCAGACCGAATCTCCAGAGCTTTGCTGTCGACAGAGCAGCATCCTAGAAAGCAGTTTCCTGTTTGGCTGGTGTTCTGTTAGCAGTGCTGCCAAAAGATGCAGTTGTGTTTCCCCTTGCCTCTTCCGCGCCAGCGCCAGGGCTTGGAGATGGCTGACTGGGATTCCAAAAGCACTAATCCCAGTACAAACTGGGGGATGGGGAGAAAGTGCTACAGCTGGCCAGAGGTGGGAGGGTAGGATGTGACTGGCCACATGACAGCAGCACTATCGCGGGCTGGTTGCAGTTGTGGTGAAACCACATCCTAGCAGATAGCAGCTGAATATAGTTAGGTTATGCTCATTTCAGAAGTCTGTAATTTGGTCCAATTTGAGAGGGTTTTCACAAGAATTTTGAAAGTCATGAACTTGGCTGTAGGTTCCTAAGCAAATGGTGAGTCTGTGCTCCAGATTGTGGAATTATAAGAACTTCTTGTTGAAACTAGTGTTCAAAGATTTTCAATATGAAGAAATCTCTTCATGTCAGAGCTGTAGTTAATGAGGCTTCCCACATTAGGGTGATGTGAGACTGCTACATGGCATAGGAAGTTTTACTCCAGCTACATCATACCTTGCCAAATTCTGGAGAAAAACATTTCCATTTTTAGAAGTGGGTTAATATCATTATTCCATATAAAAAGGGGAAACAAAGGGGAAGAAAGGCAGGAGGAAAGGGTTCTGGTCAGAATATGATATTAATTCGTCTCTTAGCCTTGATGGTGCACTACATACCACTACCGAGCTCACCTCAGTGTAAGGAAGGTAAGCAGACTTTGGCTGCTGGGGAAGAGATGTGCTTCCAACTCTATAAAGACCTGAGCGGGGAGTTCCCATGTGACTGGTAGTGCTCAGCGTACGGTAAAGTCATGTGGGGTCTGCCTTTTATGTAAAAGCTTCTTGGTTTCCTTTCATCAGTCTTCAAATTTCTCCGCTTATTCATCTGTTTGCCACTTTGTGCCTCAGGGGAGAGGACTTCAATGTAGAGATACTGGTTACACGACCAAAATAAATAAAGGTTATTCAGCAACCTCTGTTTGCTGAGTGCCCTTTTCAGCTTCTGAAATGAAGATGATGTGCTAGGCAAAACATCATACTGGAGTAGCAAATAACATTATTTTTAGAAGATGGTGTTTGGGCAGGAGGAAAGTTACATGAAGATGGGCATAACTGTGATCTTGTCTCTAGATAAAGCAGTGTTTAAGTGATGAACAAGGAGGAAATGTCTTCTGTGGCTTCACAGAAATCCCTTGCGTAAAGTTCTCAACTCGTGTGCTTTTAATGGTGCTTAAAGCTCAGAGAGTTTGCAGCCCAGCAGAGTGATTCTTTCGGCATACACAGGAAAGCAAGTGCCCGCTGATGGCAAGATCAGCGTGGTGTGCTTCGAGTCACAAGTAACTGCAGGCATACGCTGTCAGGGCTTTGCAGGAAGAGTTGCTTTCATTATCTACTTTTAATCCCACTTGATCACCTCTGACTGTTGCTGCAACACACTGGGATTTTAAGGCTATATAAAATTAATTTCTCTTTTGCTAACATAGGAGACTGAAAAATGCATTGTGTGTCAGCTTTTGTGGTAAAATCATCTCGATCCAATATAGTAACAAGAGTTAATTACAAAATACTTTAAAAGTTGTAGCCTTTTCTCCCCTGAAGAGAAAGCAGGCATCTGCTAGCATAATTTTTACTTAGATGTTTTGGTTTTCCCAGGGGTAAAAAAGTCTGTTTGGCTTTCTTGTTTTGTTTTTAAACTTAGCATGTTCTACAGAGCTGGTTTTCGTGGCTCTGTTCAGGGTGTTTAGCTTTGAAGTTAGGAGTAATGGTTGTTTTTATGATTGTTTTAAAGATGCAGAACAATAAAGATCATGGAATCCTTCACTTTTCAGTTTTATGAAAACATATTTTAAGTAAATTTTACTTTGTTCTGTTTTGAAAGTAAGACAAGACAAAGCAAAAGGGAAATCTAGCTTTCCGTGGTTGATAAACTTAGAGTGCAACAAAGCAGCACTGAAGGCTTTTCAGTGGTTGCCTGTAACCTGTCTTGGCAGTGCAGCCTCGCTGATGAATGGCGGTGAGCCCCTGTGCAGCCTCCTCCTCCCAGGAATCGTTTTTATATCTTTCTTTATTTGTAGTATCTTACAATGAGGAGATTTGTTAAATAGCTGAGACCTCTGCTTCTCTGTCAAATTTGAGTAAAGCCAATGATTTTAAATATTGTGGAGATAAAAATATGCAGTTTCATAGAATCATTAAAGGTTGGAAAAGACCTCTAAGACCACCAAGTCCAACC
>Ga0065711_1052299_pt1 | contig 10021 bp, 10 predicted proteins | sample Hoacrofraction12_FD_59098 | JGI IMG/M metagenome (GOLD analysis project Ga0065711, IMG submission 59098) | Hoatzin crop microbial communities from Cojedes, Venezuela - Epithelial fraction 12 v2 (version 2) | ecosystem: Host-associated > Birds > Digestive system > Esophagus > Crop | place...
GGCCCGCGGGTGTGGGCCGGGTCTGCCCCGCCCGCCGCTGCTCCGCTCCCCTCCCTGCTCCTCCCTTCTCCCCTCCCCGGTCCCGTGCCCGGCGGACTCGCTGCAGGTGGGTGCCGAGGCCCCGCGCTGCCTCTGCCCGGCTGCCCTGCGAGGAGGAGGAGGAGGGGGCTCGGCTGCCGAGCACCGGAGGGCTGGGCTGGGCGTGCTTTGCCGGGGAGCGGGGTGAGTTGCCTCTCCTTCTCTGGATGTATTCCCTTTCTCTAGAGATACCCAACCCTGCCTGGACGCGGTTCTGCGCAGCCGGCTGTGGGTGCCCCTGCTTTGTCAGGGGTTGGGCTGGGAGATGCCCAAAGGTCCCTTCCCACCCTGACCATGCTGGGATCGATCCTGTGATTCTGCGCCAGCTGTGTGGGACCCCTGTGTGGACGGTGTGGGGTGGGAGCCTCGGCACCCCAACGCACCCCCAGACAGCTTCGGTGTCGCCTGCTCCGTCTGCCCTTGGGAGGGTACCTCTGGGGAGCAGCTTCCCCCTCCTGTTCTGCCTCCCCTTCCTCTGCCTTCTCTTCCTCGACTCTTCCTTGTGGCAGCTCACCCAGGTCTCATTCCTCCAGAGCTGTTTGCTTTCCTTCTGTTTTTTTATTTTTTTGTTTTAACGTGAGGGTGTAAATCGTTTTGCGGAAGATGAAACTCATCTCTAGCTTCCCTGTAATTTTGTCAAATGTGATCAGACTTGTCTGTCAGGACTTCATTAATCCCGAGTGCTTCCTGCACAAAGTTTTGCAACCTGCTGGGGTGCTTAATGGCTTCTTCGAACGTGGCGCTTCCCTGCGGAAAGGAGCTGGGATGGCGGGGCAGTGGACGGAGGGCTTTTCTTCCCCACCCCTCTTGACCGCTTCTCTAGAGCTCGCGGCACTTGCGTCTTTCCAGCTTTCTCTGCAGTCTCTGGAACTTGTTCAACTCGACCGTCATAGGGATGTAACCTGTTTGTAAGGCCAGAACGCGCGCTGGGCTGGGCTGGACTCGCACCTTGGGGTCTGTGGCTGACGTGGCGCTCTGGAAACGGCCCCAAGCCTTGCTTTCCCTTGCATCCAGGGATTACAAGTCATCTTCCGAAGTGCTTCCGCGCTGCAGGCCTGAGGCCACTCACGAGCCCCACGTTCTCTGACTCGCAGCTGTGTTGTGAGCAAGGGGCAAAGGCCCTCCAGGAGAACTTGCTGTTGCAGAGCACCGTGGCGTCACAAACCGTCCCTGCCCCGGCAGCAAACAGCCGAGATGCCTGTGGGTGTGGAGTGGGGCAGGTCTCACTTGCCCCCTTGGCAGGTTTAAGCTGTGATGAGAGGCCAGGTGGGGAAGCATATGCGTGGTGTTTGACACCGTGCCCCAGCTCCGGCTCCTCCGGATGCGTGTAGTGTCAGATGCCTTGACGAGCTGAGATACAGGTGTTTATATCTTTTCTCAGTTGTTGCGGACTGGTATTTAGTACCGTGGTTCCCTGGCTGTAAGCTGTGGACTGCCAACCTCCCGCTCTCCTGCAGATTCCCACCTTGCCTGTAGAGCTTCCTCTGTAAAGCCCTGATGATCCAGGAGGGAGCTTGAAGATCTCCCAAGGTCCTAAAAGTTTGGAACTGGTTGGGGACTACATCAATCTTAGTCCAAAACGATGAGGATGAGCAGAGCACTTCTGCTGCCGTGTGCGGAAGCTGTAGCACCGAGCGTGCTGCGGAGTGGGAGTTACTCTGATGCTGACCTGGCCGCTGCTGTGGTTGCTCTCTTTGGTCTTTCGAGGATCTGGGCTTTGCTCTTTCTCCGTGTTTCTTGTGGGCCTCCATGAAGATGCTGAAAGAAAAACGCTGGAAAGGTGTACGCTGTGTAGAGCAGAGCGCCTGCGCGCTATTCACTCTGTGTGCAAACCTTATTTTAAAGAACTCGGGGCTGCAGGCTGCCTGGGGAGCCTTATGTCTGAAGGGAAGGATTTTTCTTGCTCATTGTTTTCTATATTAAAATACTAATACTAGTATTAGTATACTGTAATACTAGTATATCGTAATACTAATATTAGTGTGTTAGCATTAGCGTTATTTACTCAGGTGACCGAAGCAGGAGTCTGCGATAATCCAAAATGAGAGCACGGAAGCCCCCCAAGCACTGGGTTGGAGGCAGCTGGTGGTTAGACTTCCCCGCTTCAACGTATGCTTTATGAAGTTTGCTTTATACAGCATGGCATCTTACAGGTTTTTACTAGAGATTCTCCCAGGCAGCTCTCACTTGCAGTGCGACATCTTCCTGCAGTGGCAGGGTTGCTTTCAGAGCTGCGTACCTGCCTGCTTGCATGGAGTTTTGGCTTCCATTAATTAGCCGTAACTGAGTTGGCTGTCATCAGCTTGATGGTAGCAGATGGTCCTGTTTTTTCTGGCTCGTACCCAACAGATGAGGCAAACTTTGGTTTCCTATTCCAGGAAGAGTTCTAAGCGTCCGAGTGAAGATGCCTTTTCCTTTTGGCTTCAGATGAGTTGGGCTGCTTTCTTAACTCTTGAGAAGTTTGTAGTCAAAGCATTGCTGCTTACTGTGGTCAAGAGCTCGACGGAGACTAGGATGCCGGAGGGGAAATAATTCAGCCCCACGGCTATGGGCCTCCAAGTCCGCAGGAACCAGGCAAGCCAACGCACTGGAGGAGAGGGAGAGGTGTAAAGGGCAGGGTCCTTGTGCTGGGGTCTATTTGCTGCCCTTTCGTCATGGGCATCTCTGTCTTAAGTGCTTGCTGTCAGAGGTTTTAGTGCTTCAACCCCCAGCAGAAGGCACCTGAGTTAAAGAAACATCTATCTTTAGAGCTGCAGCTGTTCAGTCACTTAAATTGATGTCATTTTCCATCAAAATCAGTCAGACCCTGTCAAACATGTTAACCAGGGCAAAGTCAAGGGGCAAACCCCAGCCCGGGTGGGTTTCAGAGGGCTGTTTGCTCTCTGCTCCCTTGCTGCTGCTGCCCTGGCTGCCGACGGTTAGCGTTAATTGCGGTGTTCGGGGGATTGCTCTGCATAAATCTTCCATGACTTTACGGAGCGCTTGTCAGGATGATAGGGAAGGGCATGTTCTCCCTCTACAAACCTTCTCCTTTTCGGTGGCAGTGCTGTTTCGGTGGCAGTGCTGTTTCTTGCAACATTTGTGTGATTTAAGCCCATAGCCCAGGACTTCAGACCGCAACCAAGGGGGTGGTTCTGTCTGCACTCAGATCTAGCTGTGGGATCTGTCATAGAATCACAGAATGGTTTGGGTTGAAAGGGACTTTATAGATCACCTGGTTCCACCTCCCCTGCCATGAGCAGGGGCATCTTCCATCAGCCCAGGTTGCTCAGAGCTCCATCCAACCTGGCCTTGAACCCTGCCAGGGAGGAGGCAGCCACAGCTTCTCTGGGCAACCTGTTCCGCTATCAACCTGAGATCCTAGCAGTGACTGGCTGCTGAACAAGGGGCGGAGAGCAGAGCGCTGCCCTCTGAGCTGGTGGTTATGCCTTTGTTATATCCCAGGAGCACCAAAAAGTAGGGATGTGCCCGGCTGAAACCCTGCCTGATGTATCCAGCACAGATCTTGAGCTGGAGCTGTGCCCAGGGTCCCTCTCTGGGCATGGACAGAGCACAGATTAGCTCCGGTGGCGTCGAGCCGGGGTAGGGAAAAAGGTCCCATCCTGCAGTCTGGCATTCTCCTGCCCCTTGGGAGGATTTACAGCCTCCCTTGCTGTCTGGGCAGGGAGGTGTTCCTGAGCCAGCACCTTCAGGGGTTGCTCCTGATGTTGGAAGGGATGAAGCTGCCAAGGGTGGTTTCCAAGCCGCCTGTGCCTGCGTCTGGGGTTGGCAGCTTACCTGTCCTGGGGTTGGGGCAGCCCCCGAGGATCCTGGTAGGGCCGAGGGTCTCGGCAACGTCTGGCATGCAGGTCCGTGGCAGGACACCGTCCTTGCTGAAGATGGCTGGCAAATTTTTTTCTTTAGCCATTTCTTTCACCTGTACTGTTTCTTCATCTCTTATTTATTGCTCAATGAGAAAACACCCCTCATATAAAACCACTCCTGCTCTTCTTGGCGTACCTGTGTGTGTGTAGGACCCACCGGGTGCCCTGGGACAAGCCCGTACCTGTTCCTGCCGTGGAGCCTGTCCCGAGCTCCCCCCGTCCCGGCGAAGGCCAGCAGCACGGGGCTGCCGGCCCGCCGTGCGCTCAGGGTCTGCTGCGTGAGTCATGGCCGAATGCTTTGCCTTCCCTGGTGTTGAGCAGGACAAACCCCCCTCAGGCTTCACGAGAGAGCTGAGGACTACACCAGACTGGAGACTGTGATTAGCAGGGTGTTATCTGTGCCTCTTAATTCATCAAGAGAGGGTGGGGAGGCTGGCAGAAAGTCTGGCTACCCCATCCCTGCAGGCCCCCTGGGGCTTACCGTGTGGGGCCATCCTAAATCCGCCTGTAATTGTTCCCATTGTAACTTCTTCCCCTCCCTAGCATATCTGAACTGGGTCCTCAGGACATGGCTCTGCTTCTGACTGTTCCCAAATAATTATCGTGTAATTCTTCTCCCAAAATAACGTAAGGACAGGGTGAGGCGTGTTCGCTTCCAGTGGTGGTGCAACATCCCTTGCACAACAGAGATGCTGGGTGTTTCACCGAGCTGGGAGTGGGATGATGGCCGCAGGAGAGTGACTCAGGGGCGTCAGCATGCCACAGGTGTAGCACGTTATCTCCGGGGCTGCTTTCTGCATTTGCCTTCGTCCGCTGCATCCGTGCCCTGGCGTCTGCTTTTCCATCCCAGCCCTGTGCCCTGAGCCCCCCCCTCCTCCCGCAGGTGATCCGGAGCTGAGCAGCTCTCCGTCCAGACCCTGCTGCACTGCGCTTCCTCTTGGAGGGTCCTGCTGCGACCCAGGCTCGCTCCCGCCCTTTATTTTTGTGGGTTTTTTTTTTCCCTTTATTGTTTTTTGTTGGTTTGTTTGTTTGTTTTCTCGGTGATAAACTCCACACTGCTCTCTTCTCCCAGCTCATGAGCTTCTGGCTTGCAGCTACAATCCCAGTTGCTAGTTGCCCAGGTATGTAACAGAGCATTCCATGCTCTACTAACGACGTATTTCTGTCCTTGCAGCGATGGAGGTGATGAAGGTGCTGCCGTGCCCTGCTGCTCTCCTCTTCCTAATGGCTGCCTGCAGTCTGGAGCCGTCTCGCGGTGCCAAGGTGCTGCTCATGCCCGCCATAGTCTTTGACAGCCACTTGAGAGTCTTCATGCGAGTGGCAGAGGCGCTGGCTGAGCGGGGCCATGACCCTGTGCTACTTCTTCATGAGGGTCGGGACGTGGAAGCCTACCTGCCCGGCTTCCGCACGCAGAGGTACTGGGGTATCTTCAGCACAGGGAACGCAGATGCCTGGGTGCAGGAGAAGATAAAGCGTGTCTTCCAAGGGAAGCTGACCTCTATGGAGATGTTTTCCTTTTTGGAGAAGTACCTGGAAAACTGCGACCTAGTGCTGGGAAACTCCACCCTTCTGCAGAAACTCCAGCATGAGCACTTTGACCTGCTGGTGGTGGACCCCAATGAGATGTGCGGCTTAATCCTGGCCCACATTCTCCGCATCAAATATGCTGTGATCTCCACCGGTTTCTGGTTCCCAGCGGAGATTGGTGCGACTTCTCCCATTGCCTATGTCCCTGAGTTCAACTCCCTGATGACAGACAGGATGAGCTTCTTTGGTAGGACTTGGAATCTCCTGGTCTACGTGATCACTCGCGTGGCCACAAAGCTGATCATCCTGCCCAAATTTGAACGTCTCATGGAGAAGCACAGAGTGGAGCCGAAAACATCCATGTTGGACCTCGTCCATGGAACTAGCCTCTTCTTCCTCTGTAACGACGTGGTGCTGGACTTTCCCCGACCCACGCTCCCCCACGTCATTTTCATAGGGGGGATCCTCGCCGAGCCTGCAAAGCCCCTCCCCGTGGTAAGTGCAGGAAAGCTCCAAGCTGCGATTGCGCATAAACCTGGGGAGTTACTCGGTGCAAATCTGCTTTTGAAGAGCTGCTGTGTTTTGGTGCCTGGGTGCAGCAGGGAGACGGGGAGCACTGGGGGCTGGGAGGTTGCAGGGAAAATGTGGAATTCAGCTGTCCACTCTGAGGTGGGATTTGGCTTCACAGTCCATGTAAAATGGTGTGTGTAAGTCCTAAATCGGTAGTGTCGCCCATGGGACTTGATCATGAGTAGTTTTCTTGTTCCTATACTTGAAGCAGAAATGGGAAGAACAATTAGTCTTGATTGCTTTATCACTAATTTATGTCGATCCAGAATTTTTCTTTAATCCCATTTCTTGCAGGACACTTCTGCTCTTAAGCTTGTAGTCTTAAGAACCCATAGGGGAGACCCATGCTTGTCCCCTCATCAAATTCAATGGGGAACCCCGAAGGGTTCAAAACTGAAGTTCCCCTCTTTCTCAAGGTCCAGCCCTGAGGGAAAACTCCCGAGGCATCCCAGAGGATTGCTCTGGCCTGTACCTCGCTATCCCCAGTGATAGATTCAGAGGAACAAGCTCTTGAAGCCTCCAGCTGAAGACCGTGTTGGAACAGAGCAGGACCTGCCTGCCACTCCTCCTGTGGCCTTACTGCGTTTACAAATGCTGAGGGGAGATAGACCTGGATAGACCTTAGCTGGTGTCCCAGCTAAGGGGCTGAAATGGAGATGAGGTTCAAGTTTCAAATGATCAGAGGCCGGTTAAGATGTCTGATGGCAGCTTTAAGAGAGATAATTTTTTGGGTGCCATTTTTTTCCGGTTAAAGGGAAAGAGTGAGGCTGGGTGCTTTAGAACAGAAGTTCTCCAGATGTGCATGGCTGCACGTCGCCTGTTCCCATGTGGCATGGCAGGCAGGTAACACAACGCACAGAGGGTGCTCCAAGAGCTGTGTCGAAGAGCAGCCACCTCGCAGCTCTTGCAAAACACTGGCTTGGTCCAGTGTGGCCATGTACACACCCGCCTTATAAAGCAGGGAGTGGTTTGCTGTGGCGTTACTCATGTGCTTCACAGCGTCCAGAGCTGATCCCAGGGTGCCTGGGGGAAGAACGACGGAGATAAGCCTGGAGCCCTGTGGTAGGTGGTGGCCATCACGTGTGTTCCCAGGCCATGGGATGCCAGCAGAAGAGAGGGCCTTCATAGTTCTAGGTGTAGCTTAAGGAATCTCCCATCCAACCTGGAGCAGGGTTATATAATGAAGGTGTTTATTTCCTTGTGTTTGAAGCGCTGCGATTGCAAGTTCCTTTAATTAGGTGACAGTGAGATACAGACACGTACCTGAGAGACGGTGAGAACTTTTGGTGGTCAGCCGTGCTTCCCTAGCAGCTTGAATGCTGTTTCTGAGTGTCAAATGTTAAGGCTCAGTTGTAATGGGTGATGTCATCACCTGTTGTATGAGTCGTTGTACTTTTATCTAGAACAGCAAAACTAGTACTTTCACTTCTTCAGCGGTTTTAGCGGTTGTATTGCTGTGAAGCTCAGGAGAATGGAGACACCAAAATCTCTTAGTGGAAAACTTTTTGATTCTTGGTTGTTGGGTTGCTTTGGGGCTTTTTAAGCTCTTCTGCAAAGCCAGGGTTGAGTCCTTGAAGCATCCAACAAAGGACAAACATCCACAGAATGTAACGCTGAAATGCGCTGTGTAACTCCTCTGCACCGTGATTCCCCAACCTGTACGCTGCTACTAATACAATATTCTGAATTAATAATCCTGCTTTTCTCATTTAATAACAGGAAGAACTATTTTTTTGCCCTTTGTGTTCTTCTACAATATTTATTTCAAGGAAGTGTTCATATTCAAAGAAAGATTTTAGGAAACTTGCCTAAAATGATCCTGACTGTGGAAAACTTGTGGCAGGAGAGAATCTGTAACGAGAAACAGGCTCAGCCCAGCCTGGCCTAAAAGGGAATAGTCTGCGTTTGCTCCACAGCAGCTGTGGTGGCCGATTTCTCCATCCTGCAGCCTTCTGGCCCCGATCGAAAAGAGTAAAGACACTGTTCTGGATCCAAACCTGCTTATTTAGCCTCACAGGTAGCCTCTGAATGAAGGGCAGACAGCTGTGGCTTTTCCAGGAGCTGTAGCTATGTCTCTGCCTAATGACCAAACGCTAAACCTGCCGCCTGCAAGTAGCCATTGAGGGTGGGCAGAAGACTCCTGGGTGGGCAGAAGTCTCCTGGCAAGATGGGAAAACCTTCTGCCACCTGCAGGAGCCTTCAGCATCGGGGAGTCTCCAGCGAGGTGGCGTTCCCCACTCTGCCTGCGTGGTGTTTCGGCTGTCGTACCAGCCTACAGCGAGAGACCTCGCCAGGATGCGATGGAGAACGGCCTTCCTCTTTTCACCCCGATTTCCTTCCCTGCTCTGGCAGCTCCTCTGTGGGCCCTGTGTCTCCAGAGCCTCCTTGCCAAAGAGTAGTTGCGTTGGCTCCAGAGCAGGAGGTAATGCTGCGAAACGCAAGCTTCGGGCACCTTGCTGCAAGCTCCCGAGCCCAGCAGGTGCTCGAGCGATTCCTGCCTGGCTGGGCGCAGAAATCACAGCGGTTTTAGAGTGCGTTGCTGCATCAAAACCACGTAGCTTTGTGCTCCAGGTGGATTTGGCTCCGTCCTCTCCGTAGACATCTTGCTGCTGGCAGAGGCAACAGTGGGAAGGGCCTTTCTCTGACAAGACTTCAAGGCGGCTGCGTGTGTCTTGCCCGCAGGGTCTGCGTCTCTGGGTGGAAGGAGCAGATGCGGGTGTTGTCGTTGTCTCCTTTGGCATCGGGATCCGAGTTCTTCCAAGCGATTTGGTGGAGAAGATGGCTGGCGCGTTCGCTCGCCTCCCGCAGAGGGTGGTGTGGAGGTGAGGAGGTGACGGGATTCCTTTTAACTCCGGATGAAAATCAGCGTTCAGGGATGATTCATCTCCAAACACAGAACTGTGTGATTGCCATCTTTTGATCTGATTGAATTTGCAAGTGTTCTCTGTGTTTCTTCTCCCTCTTTCCTCCTTCCTTTATCTCCTCCCACAGATACTTTGGGCAGAAGCCAAGAAACCTGGGTGACAACACGCTGGTGATGGGGTGGCTGCCCCAGAACGACCTGCTGGGTAAGGCTGGGCTCTGTGTGTGTCTGTGTGTCCTGGCAACGTCCCTGGAGATGGGCCCAAGCCACAGCAAAGGCGCACGCAGGGCCAGCAACGCCCGCCTGCGTCTCGGTCCGTTGCTTGTTGCATGTCTGATCTGCACAACTCGTGGTCCCCACCTGTGTGAAGCTGCCTCTTGGCCCCTGTCTCCCCCTCCTCTGGGTACTACTCAGCAAGTTTTGGGCTGCTGAAAGCCAGGTCTGTTCCCGCAGGGTGACATCCTCGCTGCTCGGAGCGCCCAGTTCTCCCCCAGCGTACCTCAACGCCGTGTGCTGAGGAAGGCCTGGTCTCGGTGTGCGGGGACTGACCGGCTGCTGTTTCTTTGCCTGCAGGCCATCCCAACGTGAAAGCCTTCGTCAGCCACTGCGGAATGAATGGTGTGTTTGAGGCCATCTACCACGGTGTGCCCGTGGTGGGGTTTCCTTTCTACGGAGATCAGTTTGACATCGTGACCAGAGTGCAGGCGAAGGGCATGGGTATCCTCATAGACTGGAGCCGAGTGGAGGAAGAGGATCTTTACCAGGCCATTGCCACAGTTATCTCTGACCCTAGGTGAGGCATCTGGAAGCGGTGAGCTCTTCCTTGGTGCAGGCTGCCCGTAGGGACCGGCGCATCTTTGTGCTGAGCCCTACCTACGCAGCCCATGGTGGCTTCTGGACCGTGCGGAGCTGCAAGCGCTGCTCAGCTCTCCGGACATGTCGGTGCCATGCGGTCCTGAGACATGGTCCAGGAGGAGATCTTGTTTGACTCTGACTGTTGCTTTCTTAGAAAGCTTTCTGAGGTGCTGAGGCGCAAACCTCTTCACGTGCAACTGCCAGTATTTGCAGTGCTGGCCGAGAGCTTTTCTCTCTTTTTTTTTTTTTTTTTTTTTTTTTTTTT
>Ga0065711_1012416_pt1 | contig 10020 bp, 9 predicted proteins | sample Hoacrofraction12_FD_59098 | JGI IMG/M metagenome (GOLD analysis project Ga0065711, IMG submission 59098) | Hoatzin crop microbial communities from Cojedes, Venezuela - Epithelial fraction 12 v2 (version 2) | ecosystem: Host-associated > Birds > Digestive system > Esophagus > Crop | place...
CCTGCCAGGATGATGAGCGCGATGCGGATGTCAAAGAACAGCAGCATGATAATGATCGCCGCCGTCATCAGGATGCCGTGGGTGACCAGCATGACGACGCGGGTGGCAACATTCTCCAGGTTCTGGATCGTGTTCGTCGTGACCGAGGTGATGTAGCCGAGAGAGCTCTCATTGAAGTAGCCCATCGGGAGCGAGCGCATGTGCCGAGCGATGGCGATCCGCTTTTCCGCACAGGTGTTGTACCCGCCCTCGGTCTGCCGCATGGTCGCGGTGTATTTGACAAGGCCGGAGCCCAATACGCTGATGAGCATGACGAGGAAGCATGCAAGGGCCGTCTTTCCGGTGACATTGTCCTCCAGCAGCGCACGGATAACGATGGCGATCGCCGGAATCTTCAGCGCCTCAAAGAGCGACATCACGAGGTCGGAAATGAGCGAGATATAGAATTTCTTTCTGTTCTCTTCGCTGCAAAAAGTGAAGAATCGTCTTAAAATGCCGATCATTCCTTTGTCCTCCCTTCTTCGTCCGTACTGTCCTTCGCCGAGATATGCGCCTCCCACATCCTGTGGTACAGCGCCGAGTCCACAAGCAACTGCGTGTGCGTGCCGGTCGCGGCAACCGCGCCGTTTTCGATCACGCAGATCTGATCCGCATCCCGGATCGTGGAGAGCCGGTGTGCAATGACGAGCAGGGTTTTCCCTTCCACGAGCCTTGCGATGGAATCCTGGATGAGCGCTTCATTTTCCGGATCGGTATAGGCGGTCGCCTCGTCGAGGATGACGATCGGCGCGCCCTTGAGCATGGCGCGGGCGATGCAGATCCGCTGCTTTTCGCCGCCGGAGAGATGCCCGCCGGAAGATCCGGCCCGGGTGTCATACCCGTGCTCGAGCTGCGTGATGAAGTCGTGACAGCCGCACGCGCGGGCCGCCGCTTCGACCTCCTCGTCCGTCGCATTGCTCCGCCCCAGGCGGATGTTCTCGCGGACGCTCATGTCGAACAGGTAGTTATCCTGCGACACGTAGGAAACCATGTCCGCATATTCCGCGGCCGGAATTTTCCGGATGTCCCGTCCGCCGACCGTGATCTGCCCGTCCGTCACGTCCCAGAGGGACGCGATCAGCCGCGCGATCGTGGACTTGCCGCTGCCGCTTGGCCCGACCAGCGCCGTAAAGCTGCCCTGCGGGATGGCCAGATCGATGCCGTGCANGACTTCCTTTTCCTTATAGCTGAAANGAACATTTTGCAGGGAGATGTCATACGGCGTGGGAATTTCATTCATCACCCGAGTCTCTGCCNCTTTTACCTCTGCCGTTCCTGTTTCCGCACCCGCATATGCTGTCTTTACTTCTGCCTGAACAGCCTCNGCCCCCGGCCGCACCATTTCCGGCGCATCCAGAAGCGCCTGCACCTGCCCGACGACGGTGCCCATGACGGCCATGTCNTCGGTGTANGACAGGCAGGTGATGATCGGCGTGATCATGGCCGCAGACAGAAGGATGACGGTCACGAAGGTATNCGGCGCAAGGCTTCCATTCTTAACGAAGAGGCAGCCGATTGGCAGAACGGTCAGCAATGTNGCCGGCAGGATGTTATAGGAAAAGCAGAAGAANATGTTGGACTGCCGCATCCAGGAAATGTAGCTGTCGGCATTTTCCCTGGCCGCCGCGGAAAAGCGGGCAAAGGCGCCCTTCACCCGGCCNAAGACCTTGATGACCTCNATGCCGTTAATGTATTCCACGGAAACGTTGTTCAGGTTGTTCGTCGCCTTGACCGTGCGGTCGTAATTTTCCCGGTAGCCGAGGAACATGCCCATGAAGAGAAGCATGCCGACCGGAAGGACGATGAGGGAGACCAGTGCCATCCGCCAGTCCTGGACGAAGACCATCACGATCAGGATGAGGCTCCCCAGGATGTTCGACGTGAATTCCGGCAGGATGTGCGCCAGGATGGTCTCCGTGGAATCCACTCGCTCCATGATGATGTTCTTCCACGTCCCGGACGGAGTGTCCTGCACCGCGCCGAGCGGCATCCGCGCGAGCTTTTCGAGGCATAGCTTTTTGATGTTGGCAATGGCCTCGAAGGTCGCACGATGGGAAAGCGTCGTGGAAATATAGTGCAAAAGGACCCGCAGGATCCAGAAGATACACATCCACGCAAAGAGCGGCAGGCAGGTCGCCTGGTTTATATCCCCCGCCATCAGTGCCGTGATGATCCCTGCTGCGCACAGGTAGGGCACGATCTGGCAGGCCACACCCGCTGCTGCGAGAACAACGCTTGCGATAAACTTTCCTTTTCCTCTCCCGGAATGGGCAAGCAGCCACATAAGAGGCGAGCCTTGCTGTTCATTTTTCCTATCTTCTGTCATCTTCCGATCCTCTCCCGCCGCCGGTACTCCAGCGGTGTTATGCCGTAATAGTCTTTGAACGCCTTCCCGAACTTGGACTGGCTGGAAAATCCGGTCTGCTGGGCGATGGTGCCGATCGCGTCTTCGGTTTCCGCAAGAAGGCGCGAGGCCATGTGCATCCGCATGTCTTTTTGGTACTGTCCGTACCCGCAGCCGAAGACACCCCGGAAATAGTTTTTAAGGCTCGTCTCACTGATGCCGAACCGCGCCGCCAGCTCACCGGCCGCATATCGCCGGGCCGGATCCGCCGACAGGATTTCCATGACCTTTTTGGCGATGGCCACCTGTGACTGCGTGTAATAGTCCCGCCTTCTTTCTTCCTCAATCGGAGCGTCAAGGAGCAGGTACAAAAAGCGCAGGATGTCGAGCAGGATGATCTCCCTGTCCATTCCGCGGCGGGCATCGGCTTCCGCCTGTCCGAGCGCCTGCGCAAGTCCCTCATCGGCCGGAACGACCCGCGGCCGTCCGAAGCGCTCGCTCCGCCTTTGTATCTCATCCGCCGGATTCCGCTCTTTTGTTCCTATGAAGATATCCTTCCAGTGATTGCCCGGCAGGAGCATCAGCTCCATGCCGGCATATTCCCCGGTCGGATAATAAAACGAGGTATTTCCGCGCCGGGCCTGCCCGGAATCGACGGCTATTTCCCCGGCACTCAGGTAGGTGTACTCGCCGTTGCGCAGCTCCAGCTCGCAGCGACCCCTCGTGCAATAATTCACGGTGATAAAGGTGAGCTCACTGCCCGGGCTGAAGCGCCGGGAGGGATACAATTCCGGTATCGTCTTTGAATGAATGTCGATCAGGATCATCCCGAGCTCCGGCGCCAGGTCGCAAAAGAAGAGACTTCCCTCTTCCTCCTTCCGGTCTGCCGGTATAGTCAGTTCCCTGATCCAGGTCCGTTCCGTCATACAGCCTTTCCCTTTCTGCACTGCCTGTTCGTAAAGTCCTTTTTTAAGGGGGCTTTCAGTGCACCGCATCCATCCCTGCAATCCTGCCTCTTTCGATCCGCAGCGTGATGTCGCAGTACTGTGCAACAAGTTCAGGATCGTGCGTGGAGACAAATACGGTATGCCCGTCATCCGCGAGGGACCGGATCAGCTTTGAGACCTCTTTCATGTGCCCGTAATCCAGCCCCGAGGTCGGCTCGTCGAACAGCAGGATCTTTGCGCCGGCTGCCACCGCGGACGCAATCGCGACGCGCTGCTTCTGTCCGCCGGAGAGCGCCATCGGATGCTTGTCAGCATACTGCATGATATCAAGCCGCCTGAGAATTTCCTCGCAGACCGCCTCGTCCTCGTTCTCCATGGAGAGCATCACTTCCGCACGCACACTGTCGGTAAAGAGCCGGTGATTCACGTCCTGCATGACCATGTAGCACAGCTTCGTCAGCTCTTTTCCCGTTATCAATCTGCCTCAGGAATGCTTCCTGTTTGTTCCACACCTCTGGAGGTTAGCATTCTCTAACTCAATTTTATACGCTCTTCCGTTATTTTTGCTCCAAACAGCAACGAGTTGATCCTCTCGGCATGACCTTTTTGCACACGGGCGCACAGGTGCTCCGGAATCGCCCCGCTCAGAACGTATTTGTTCCCTCGGCAACGTATACGGTATAATTCCCCTCATTGCCGGAGATGACACCGTAATACATCTCTTCTTCTGAAAGGTAACCCTCAAAGATCGCGGTAATACCCATCCCGATATCATCCCCCATATGCCAGTCTGCCTCCAGCGTACAGCTGTAATCCATGCTGATTGACCCGTCCCCTTTAACAATAATGTCTTCGAACATCATAGGCTGATAGATATCGTAATCCTCTCCGTCATCGGTGGTGATAACGGAATGATAAAGATCATACAAGCGGTTCATACCATGCCAGTTGTCGTACCCTTCTTTTGCGACCAGCAGATACTGGCCGATATATTCCGGCTCTGACCAGTAGGTCCCCTCAGGAAACATGTTCATATCGCTCCTGTTTTCTGTCTGCAGCGCCGCGAGAGAGGCGCTGTGGATGCGTTCCTGCACATCCTCCGGCAACCGGTCATAGGATGACAGATATTCATCAAGACCCGTCACATCATACTCTGCCGCGCTCCGGCTGAACCGGTATCCCTCCAGGTCTTCTGCCGTAAACGTGATCACATCTCCGTTTGAAAGAGCATCCTCCTTCGATACGTCAAATTTCATGGCAGAGAGATCTCCGTTCCCCGTACTTTTATATGTGACCACGCCTTCCCCATCGAGTCCGGAGAAGGTAACGGACAAGTTTTCGAACGGATCGATTTCCGGAAGGTTCATTTTCCGGACATGCTTATACAGACAGACGATCACGATTCCTGCCGCAAGAATAACCAGAAAAACCGCCTTCTTTTTTCTGCTCTTTTCTGCCGCTGCCTTTTCACGTCGGTTCGCGGCTTCTTCCTCAGCACGCAGCCGGCCGCTCTCGGCGGCATAGGATTCCTGCTCTATCTGATCAGGGTCCTTTTCTGCGGCCCAGACCGAGCCACAGTATGGACAAACTCCGCCGGTTTCTCCCTGCTTATAAGAAAGCGATGCCCCGCAGTTCGGGCACTCCACACTGTGAATCTTCATCCGTTTTCCTCCTTACAGCCTCTGTCAAGGTTCATTCTCCCCTCCGATTCATATCGCCTTGTTCCCAATATCGTTGATATTTACAATTTCCAATTGACACTTTACTTTGCAGTTCGGACAATATCCTGAGCGATACTGCTCACGTATATTCGACTGCTCCTCTCCGGCGCTTACCCCAGCACCACATCCAGCACCATCATCAGGCTAAATCCCACCGCGAAGGATATGACGGCCGTGTTAGAATGTTCTCCCTGCATCATTTCCGGTATCAATTCCTCAATCACCACATAAATCATGGCTCCGGCCGCAAATGCCAGCAGGTACGGCAACAACTGGACCACAAAACCGGCCGCCCAGATGGTCAGCAATGCGCCCAGCGGTTCTACTACGCCGGAAAGAATCCCATACCGGAAAGCTTTCCCTTTCTTCATGCCTTCTGCTTTCAGCGGCATAGAGATAATGGCTCCCTCCGGAAAATTCTGGATGGCGATTCCCAAAGACAGCGCCAGCGCCCCCGTCATGCTGATTCCGACAGTCTGTGAAAGATAGCCCGCGTATACTACGCCTACAGCCATTCCTTCCGGAATGTTATGGATCGTCACCGCAAGAACCAGCATCGTCGTCTTCTGCAGGCGGCTTTTGGGTCCCTCTGCCTTCTCGCTGAACTGATGAAGATGCGGAATCACACTGTCCAGCAGCAGCAGAAAAAACATTCCTGCCCAGAATCCGATTAATGCCGGAAGGAACGACAGTTTTCCACGGAATATGCCACCCGACGCAGCATTCTCAAGCGCCGGGATCAGGAGGCTCCATACGGAGGCCGCCATCATCACACCGGCAGCAAATCCGGTAAGAATCCTCTGCACTGACTCTTCCATTTCTTTTTTCATTGGGAACACACAAGCAGCGCCTGCGGCAGTTCCCACGAACGGGATCAACACCCCGAAGATTAATTCTCTCACTTTTTACCTTAATTATTATCAGCAACAAGCCCTGTTTTTGAGGGCAGTTTAAAATCTATTACATTAGTTAGCCAAATCTAACTAACATACTATCACATTTTACCATTCTTTTAAATATCTCAAGCTGCTTTTAGCTTTCTTAAGTTCGGTCTTTTTTGATACAGCCTTTTCGGCATCAATCAAAATCCGCTCGCTGTGTTCTCCGCTGCTTTTTCTTTGGTTTTGCTCTTACTCCTTGCGGCGACTTCAGCCTGCTTTTCCCGGAGCCGTTTGATGACGGACTCCTTTTTCTCCGGCGACCGTGCTGAAATGCGCTTGTTATTACGGCCATCGATTATGTTGTAATTCTGCTCTTCGGTGATCTCCGCACTGCGCAAGTACTCGCCGTTCTCCATGTACTGCTGCCAGACTTCAAGCCTTGGCTTTCCGTCTACCTGGTGGGATGTGTCCTGTCTACTTTTGACTCTCCGCCTGCAGCCGCATAGTCTCCCGGATCTGGGCGATAGTCATCTCATCAAATCCCTTCGCTGTATCCTCAGCAGCTGTATGCCCGTGCTCATCTACAACAGCGAATGCCGCGTCCTTGCCAAACATAACGCTGCTCATCAGGAAGAAGTTTTTCCATCGATAACTGTTTGGTCAGCCGCGATCCAGCTTCCCTCCCGGCCTTCCAGTTTCACCTCGTCCGCGTCCAGCGTAATCAGGATGCCGGAGGCGTCGGTTCGGAAAAAGCCGGGAAGATAAACCAAGTTCTCCGAGTCCACGTAATACGCCGAGGTCTCGCGAAATCCGGTGCGTGGAACTGGTTGAACTTCTCATAGAGCATATCCAGCGTCTCGCCCGGATCGAGCGGCCCGGACCAGACCTTTTCGTAGCCTTCTCTGCGGATCGTCAGTCCACACTCCGCACGGGTCTCCAGATCCTCGTATTGATATTCGTGGCCGGGGAAGTCATCTCTCGCACAACCTGGTTAAGAACACGAAAAAGGCGGAATGCCTCACAGTGATTAGCTGTGCTAAGACATTTCCGCCCTTTTCTGAGCGTCCACGAGAGGATTCGAACCTCCGACCTACCGCTTAGGAGGCGGTCGCTCTATCCTGCTGAGCTACGCAGACTCATATCAAATGTTTAACTAAAAACATTTGACATTTTAATTTATATTCAGTCTTTCGTCAAGACCGGTATACTTTATCTTTTTCACAACCCTTGTCGTCAGTGTTTCACACACTACTTATGTGCGACTTATCACTCCGTATATGCCCTGTACACTGCTATATGATCATAGACAACGCCCCACGAGGTAAGCCCCTTCGCCGTTACCAGCACATACCTCTTACCACTGTTTGTCTCAAGCGCACTGGCCGCGCAGCAACCCGCCTCCGACACATAGCCCGTCTTCGCCGCTACCACCGTGCCGTTCGTATCGTACTCCTTGATTCTTCTGAGAAACCAGTTGTTTATCTCGATACCAACCGCAGGTATACTGCCTATGCCATCGTTCTCATACAGCTCTCCGTTTTCCTCTATATCCTGATTAAAGATACTCAGATACTCCGCGTCCGTACTGGTCGCCATAAATGATGTCTTCTGCGAAAGTACCCTGGCACACAGTTCACTCTGCAGAGCACAGTACAGTATAGTCGCGATATCCTCAGGTGTTGAGTACAGCTTCTCGTCATATATTCCGACAGGGTTGGTAAAGTGTGTAGTATCTGCTATACCCATCCTCTCAGCCTCATAGTTCATCAGCACCACAAATTCATCTACAGAGCCGGCAACATACTTTGCAAGAGCAAGTGCCGCATCAGCCCCCGATGCCACGATGGTACCATAGAACAAATCCTCTATAGTAGCGGCATCTCCGACCTCGTACCCAACCGCACTGCAGTCATTTTCATTTACATATCTTATTATATCCTCGGTTATGGTAACCGTATCTGTAAGATTCCGGACATACATAGATGCTGTGAGCACCGTCATTATCTTCGCCATCGAGGCCGGGCTTATAGTTACATCACCATCGCGGGTAGCCGCTATCTCTCCGGTATCCGCATCTATCAGTATCATATATGCACTGCTGAGAATCCCAAGCCTTTCGGCTCTTTTCTCGTCCGCGGTAACAGGTGAAGCCGCACTCTCAGACGGGGTGATAGCTATAGAGTAATCTACGTAGTACTCCTCACCCGTTTCCTCAGCCTCCGTTATAGACGCAAGTATCTCTTCGTCGGTTGCTGCTGACTCAAGTGTCACAGTTCTATCCGTCTGCATAGCGGCGAGTACCGTGTAGTCCGGTTTAGCGTACGGTCCATAGCTGAGATTATAACGCCTCATAACCTCAGCGGCCTCTGACTCAGGATCGACTCCGGCAATATTCAGTGAGTTCTCTGCATCAGTTCCCGAGGCTGAAGCATCCGTTTCTGTACTATCACCGGTTGTTGCGACAGACCTATCCTCTGTCGACACCTCCGGCTCTGCCTCGTTATCCACCGCCGTCATACTGCTATCCTCCGGCAATACATCAGCAGACTGCGTCATATCCTTTTTTATAATCATTGCTACTCCCACTATCGCTGCCACAAAAAGCAGCACCTCCAGTAAAAGCAGCAGCTTCAGTTTACTCTTCATACTTACTTAGTAGGGATAAGTACTTCCTTGCCTCCCATGTACGAGCGAAGCGCTACCGGTACATTTACGGAGCCATCAGCATTCAGGTTATTCTCCAGAAATGCTATCAGCATTCTCGGCGGAGCAACAACCGTGTTATTAAGTGTATGTGCGAGATACTTCTCACCGTTCTCTCCTCTGACTCTTATCTTAAGACGGCGTGCCTGAGCATCACCGAGATTTGAACAGCTTCCTACCTCGAAGTACTTCTGCTGTCTGGGTGACCATGCCTCAACATCTATAGACTTAACCTTGAGGTCTGCCAGGTCTCCTGAGCAGCACTCGAGTGTTCTCACCGGTATATCGAGAGATCTGAACAGCTCTACCGTGTAGCTCCAGAGCTTATTAAACCAGTCCATCGACTCCTCAGGCTTACATATAACTATCATCTCCTGTTTCTCGAACTGATGGATTCTGTAGATACCTCTCTCCTCTATACCATGGGCACCCTTTTCCTTCCTGAAGCATGGCGAATAGCTGGTAAATGTAAGCGGAAGCGAGGGCTCATCAACCATCTTATTTATAAATCTTCCTATCATAGAGTGCTCACTTGTACCGATAAGATACAGGTCCTCTCCTTCTATCTTATACATCATGGCATCCATCTCTTCGAAGCTCATGACACCTGTTACTACATTACTTCTGATCATGTAGGGAGGTATAACATATGTGAAGCCCTTATCTATCATGAAGTCTCTTGCGTATGCAAGTACTGCAGAGTGAAGTCTTGCTATATCACCAATAAGATAGTAGAATCCGTTACCTGCAACCTCTCTTGCACTGTCGAGGTCGATACCTCCGAAACGATCGATTATATCCGTGTGATAGGGCACCTCAAAATCAGGAACTACCGGCTCACCGAACTTCTCTACCTCTACATTCTCAGTATCATTTTTACCTATGGGAACCGAAGGGTCGATGATGTTGGGAATGCGCATCATTATGGCATTAAGCTTCTCCTCCAGTTCGGGCTGCTTAGCCTCGAGCTCACTCAGCTTTGCTGCATTTTCTGCAACCTTCTTCTTTACTTCCTCTGCCTCATCCTTCTTGCCCTGTGCCATAAGCGCGCCAATCTGCTTGGATATCTTGTTCTTCTCAGCTCTGATGGCATCCGCCTCGTTCTGAGCCTCTCTTCTTTCCTTATCCAGCTGTATAGCCTCATCCACAAGCGGAAGCTTGGCATCCTGGAACTTATTTCTGATATTCTGCTTTACTATCTCCGGGTTCTCTCTGACAAACTTTATATCTAACATTATTTTATCCTCCGATTATTTTCGTAAATTGCAATAATAAGTTGGACACCCCATCAAGCTGCATCTAACTGATAGATTTTATCTAACTCTTCCTCAAAGATTTCATCCGGTGTCCTGTAGTTCAAAAGCTTACGAGGAAGACTGTTACAC
>Ga0065711_1052300_pt1 | contig 10020 bp, 4 predicted proteins | sample Hoacrofraction12_FD_59098 | JGI IMG/M metagenome (GOLD analysis project Ga0065711, IMG submission 59098) | Hoatzin crop microbial communities from Cojedes, Venezuela - Epithelial fraction 12 v2 (version 2) | ecosystem: Host-associated > Birds > Digestive system > Esophagus > Crop | place...
TCTCCTTCTCTGGAGATATTCAAGACCCGCCTGGACAAGGTCCTCTACAGCCTACTGTAGGTGACCGTGCTTCGGCAGGAGGGTTGGACTAGATGACCCACAGAGGTCCCTTCCAACCCCTACCATTCTGTGATTCTGTGAATTAGAACAATGTTGTTTAAAATAAACCCACCTTCCTCTTCCACAAGATCTCATACTGAGTCTTACCAATTTCCTACAAACAATGAAGGGGACTGTGCAGCTACATGGTACAAGTACATAGGTTGGCATGTACCTTATCAGCAGGTATTAAGGAGGGCCTAGAGCTGCCGTGACCTTCAAAAAAATGGATTAGCATTTAATTGTCTAGAGTCTTCTGGTTTTGTTAGATGACGCTTTAAGAACCCAAAGTCAAGGAGTCTCCTCCCTTACTTGATGTATTTCAGAGAATCTTCCTGATTAATGCTTGTCCCTGGAAGACACTTTTGTCATTCCTGAGCCCTCAGATACAAGATCTGACCTATGTAGCTCTCATGGAGACATAGCTCATTCCCTTTTGGACTTCCTCAAGCTGCACATCCTGTGGATCTGGGTGCTTCCGACTCTTGCAGCAACTGGGCTTAAGGGATTGCTATCCTTTGGTTTTGGAACATCCTGACGTTTGAAACCACCCATTGTTCAGGTACCTGTTGCACTGTTTGACCATCGTTCTGGGGAAAAAACATAGTAAAATAAAATTCCTCCTACCTAAGCTCAATTTTCCATGTCGTAAGTTGCATCCATTGCCTCTCATCCTACCACTGTGTATCTCCAGGAAGAGCCTGGTTCTGTTTTTTCTGTAGCTATGCAGTAATTGCCCTTTCTCACACAGTGGTCCAGTCAGATTCAATTTCTCTCTCCCCAAGTTGATTCATCTTTAGCAAATCCAGAACAAAGTTTTAGTATTTCTCTCACTAAGTTATGAACTAGCTGATACAAGATGCAAAGCCTTCTTCAGTGGGCCAGGTACTATTCTTGTATGTAATATTCTGCTTGGCCAATCTGGAATAGAACTTTCCCCATATTTCAGCATGAATTGCTTCTATCCAGTGAACTTTCTATTTTGCATCAGTCTGTAGTGCAGCAGATACAAAAATACAAATGTGATTCATGCATGCAACTTTTTACTGTTTCTTCACTGAAATCAGACGTGATAATCAACTATTTGAGGTGACTGGGAGTTTGAGACTGGTGCCCCCCCAAGTCTTTGAGGAATAATAGTTTTCTACACAGTGGAAAAATCTCATCCTGAACCTTTTCTATGGCTTTTTCAGATTAGAGTTGTGGTTGTTCGAGTCTTGAAGGTGTTTTCATTAGTGATTAAACAGGTATTTGGCATGGTGACAGCAGCATCTAACTGTCAAGGATATCCTGACAAAGTGCCTTAACAAAGAAGATTGCTCACCAGGGATATGAAGGAAGTTTTAATGTCTACTTGAGAGACCATGATTAGTGCAAAACAAGATGGTATTTTTGCAGTTTGGACAGCTGTCCACTACAAATTTAAGACTCATTTCACACAGGCCAAACAAAAGCTCTCCGGTGATAACTCCATTCAGACAGTGCCAACCTAGACTGGCACGTAAATCAATGTCCTGTAGGTGAAAGTCTTCAAATCCTGTTAGTATTTCACTAAACAATCCATTCTCCCATCCTAAGGATCCTTGGGAGTTGTAAATACTAAGGCGATAACACAACCTAGATTGAAGAACACATTTTCACACATCCTTTAGTATCCTGCACTGGTCAGCTTATTAAGATTGTCTGCACGTATCAATACAGAAAGAAATATTTGGCCATCCAACTGCAAAAAGAGTTCACAAAAATTAATGGCAGCTATAAAAATCTCATCACTTTATTTAGACTGAGACTATTCTTACCATGAGCTTTGGAATGTGACAGCTATATGTGCTGTACACAGGATGAAAAATGCGGTGTAGCGTAACTACAGCTCAATGAAACTTTCCAGGAAAACTTTTTTTTGTAGAGCATTCCCTAAGCAGAAAACCAACCAGTTCATGAATTCATGTTGAATCAATCAAAATGGCTTAAACAAATGTCTGCTTTAATTTGTGGCTTTTTAAAGACTATTTCACTTCAAAATGCATCTACAAAAATATCTTTAAAGCATTCAAAAACCAAAGTATTTCCTTTTGATTACAAGCACAATAGTTTTTAATTTTTAGTTCAAAACCACAGTATTTTGGTTTCTGATTCTTCCAACACATTTTATATTTTCAGTAGCCCTGAAAAGCAACCAAAAGCACACCTCTTACCAAGCATTCCCATTCCTCTGCATAGTCCACATTATCCACCACCACATTTCTTCTTTGTTAAAGACTTCCTGCTTTGATAAGCTCAAAGAACAACAGTCATCCAACCAAATAAAATAAAGGTAAGGAACATCCACTAATTTGTGAGCCCTTGTAAAAAAAAATAATAGAGTGACTGTTTATATTATTTGTATAACATTTTGAAATATTATTATTAGTGAATAAGAAAAAATAAAAGAAAAATTGAAATATTTCAAAATATTTCTAGAACTAGAATATCAAATCAAATTGACTGTGTGACAGAAATTAGCCTTATTCTAGTATACAGTAAGACATTATTATTTATCAATATATTTAATGATTACAGTTTGCATTTAAAAGAATTCGCATTGTCAGACCTCATGCGTAGCAGCAGCCACTTGTGTGCTGCTGGCAGAGGTGGATATGTAAGAGACCAGAACTAGCTGACAGCCTTTCCAGATTTCAGCTTGTTCCTCTCTGGTTCTTCGGGTCATGCCAAGAGCGAAACGCTCTGCAGGAGCACGGAAAGAGGAGCCAGGGCACCTCGTGCACTGCCTTGCAGCAGGGGAGCTTTTCTCCCTCTCACAATGCGACCCCTCAGCAAGCATAGCTGTTTTGCACACACAATGGTGCAACTGTGCATGCAGAAATGGCACATTTCAATTTTGTTTGACAATTTTTAATACTTCTTCGAGACACACCAGCATTCCCAAACTAGTTAATCAAAAGTCATATACCAGTAATAGCCTTCTATATATAAATAATTGTCTTTTATATATAAATAACTTCCTTGAATATTCAGGAGATATCTATTAGGATAATGTCCTAGAAGACATTAAGATAGATAGGATAAGTATTAGGATAAATTATTAAAAGGATAATACTTTTTTAAAGGAAGGGAGGATGCAGAAGCCCTTGAGAAAATAAATGGATTTCAGTAGTATCAATATGTGCTAGTGAATGTGAGACTACTGTTACTAGACTACCTATAAGCTATGAATACAGAAATAAATTTTTAACAATCACTAGCATCTCCTTGATTGAGTTCAAAAGTGCTATAAACTTTCTTAAAGACAGAGTGTAGGCACAACAAAAGAAAACAAGAAAAACATCTAAGATTTCAGATACGAAACTCAGATCTCTGATTTTCATCTGCTCTTCTGAAAATCTCTTACTTCACTTAGAATTTTATCACAAACCAGGCAATTTTCCTGTTTTTTTGGAGTATCTTTGGTTTTTTTCCAAAATATGTCATTTTGACAGCCATGCATTCAAGCCCCATATTAAGCAGTGCAGAAGACATGTACTTGGGAAAATTTACAGGAAAATAGTATGATTAGGTAACTATGCTTCTCAAATAATCTCATCACTGATGTTATCATTTCTACCTCATACATACTCATTTCATTAACTTTTTCCACCACAATGCTGTATCAGAAATTTAACTAAGTATATTAGTCAAATTCTAATAATGATATGTATCAGAGTCCTGATCATTTTTTACCATGGCTTGCTATACTGCTGTCAGTTGACTTATCCAAGCTGGGGAGCTGACTTCATGCTGTCACCATCTGGGTCAAACAAAAATATTCAAGGATTGAAAGAACAGGAGACTTTTGGAGGGTATCTTTTAAATGAGTTTGCTGCACTAAGTTCCTCTTCTTCAGAGCATTTGCATGTTCTATTAGCGTGAATCATAACATAGGCAGATGGATCAAGCAGCAATCACCACTCTATCACATTCTTATGCACAGCATGATGAAGCTGACTAATAGAAGTTGCCTTTTATTTGCTAAACATGGAAATGCTCAGTCAGCATTAACACTACTTCTTCTTTAGCATGGAGGAAAAGAGAGAAAGCAACAAAAGGGCAACTAAACTGAGCCCTCATTATTTTGGGATCACATTTTGGGGCCAGTCTCCTCTGGCACTGAGTAGGTGAACTCTGCTGAATGAATGAATTTAAAAGTACTTTTGTTAGACATTGATATGAAAAACTTTTAGGCCACAGCAAAATATCTGCATAGAAAAAGGTGTGGCTTACATGCCTAAATATTAGGAACTGAGATGCTAACACTACTCCATATTCACAAATTCTCAAATATCTTCTTCAAAATAGCCTGTTATCTGAAGATTTTTATATATATATGTATATATGCCTATATATGTCTATATGTCTGTATTCTCTCTATTCCATACATGCAGGCACTTAAAAATCACTTAAAATTCGGTCAGTTCACATATTGTTTCCAGCTTACAGATATGAAGAAAAACTAAATGTAAAGGAATTTCCTTCAATTTATGCTTTACCCTTTAAACTGCTATTCTATGTAGATTCATCTGGGTGCCTCTCGAACTAATGAGGACAGCTTTCACTATACGAAAACCAACAACAGCCTTGCCTGTATTTTTCCTTTCCAAAACACTACTGCAATAATCTTGTCTAAATACTGGAGTAGCCAAAACCTCAAATCATTACAAATGTGAATCTTGACCCAGATCCCACTGGGAAATGTTCCATTTTTCATAGAAAAGACAAGACTAGAAAGTCACTAGATGTTCTCCCTGCCCAAAGAGGGAACCAGCTGCATTTATGTCATTCTTCGGTGGCTCTACATCAGTCCCTTCCTCTTCAGCCTCCCTCAGATAAAATGCTTTACTGAAGACTATGGGAGGTTCCCCAACTAGCGAAAAATAAACAAAGACCCCGAGTTCTGTTTTAGAAAGATATTTTTAAAATTCCTCTTCATCACATCCTTGAGTCTCAAAAGTAACCTTCAAATCTGTACTCTGAAAAGAGGATTGTATCTTCACTGCAGAACAGATTTGCAAGCATACTGCTGCAGACAGACACTGCAGTAAAATTTTCCCAGTTAACAAAAGAGCTGCATACCCTTGACACACAGACACTGCTTTTTTATTACAATGTTGAAAATTAATTCTTTGCCCACAAGGCTTTCATGGCCCTACCGTTAAAGTTATGCATGTTCTGAAAGGGAATGTTTAGATTATCTAAAGATGCTGTCAAGCAAATTAAGCCTATTGTTGAATGTTTGCATTTCACTGTCAGACATCTACCAGCTTCACTGGGACTATCTCCTACAAATAGCAATGAAAACACAGGACAGTAAATTAACCAAGATTACAATTTACAAGAAAACACTGAATTAATTCAAAATTTTGAAATGTTGAAGGAGATACACTGATCTCTGAATGCACTAAGGAAATCAAGATTCATACTCCCAAATATCATTTATTATATCCTCACAGTTCAACTTCATAGCAGAACAAGAATTTTTCATGGTAAAACATTTCTTAAGATATAAATTAGTTCAATAAATGTAAAGAATACAAAAAAGAGGTGTTCCCATTGTTAAAAACATATCACTCCACTCTAATGTACATGAAGAGTAAAGTTAATGGAGAAGAAGTCAGGTCTCTTAATTTCCCAGGCAAGGAACCACAGTTGGACATTTATTTGACAGAGGTCTCGTCCCAAGAAGATAACACAGTCTGTTACACCTTACAATTTTATACAACGTTATGAGCTCCACTTTTATCTCAGCCCCAATAAGACCATCTCCTTGCACACCATCAATTTTTAAATAGAACAGTGCAAAGAAATCAATGGGGAGCTCTACTTAATAATTAACATGGCCAACCAAATTTCAAGCACTACACACTGTACAGCTGCCCTAAGATGTGCAATAAACGGCTGCTATTATCAATCACAGCAATTAGACTTCCATAGTATATCCGTATATCGAGCTGTGGAAAAGACCTAGTTTGGTGTATTTATTGTTATTTGTTTTAGATAATTTTCATGATGTATCCATTCCAAGCACACAAGGAGATATAGTTTCTGCTATTTGTTTTCATCAGTACTACAACATAATGTGCAATTTATTTCAGTCCTTAGTGCAAAATAACTACATGCATTATTAAAAGTATGAAGGTGACATAGCTACTTGACATTTCTTGAGCAGCTAAAAGTTGAGAACTCTGCTAGTTCAACATGGAATAGGTTTTGAAGAACGAAATTGAGAGTTTTATTCCTATGTTCATTACGGAAAAGTTGTTCATGAGAAGATAGGTGGCACTTAAGTGCAAAAGCTCTTCGGTACTAAGTCAGGACTGAAAATGAGCTTTATTGTTCTCATGCAGCTAATCCAAAGGTAGTCTGTGAGCTTCAGAAGAAAACATCAATTTGTCACGACTGATAGCCTGCTCTATAGATATATATCACTGAAATAAAAGAAGGTGATTCCAGGGTAAAACTGTCAGTTACAAGGGAAACTCCTACATGAAAGAAACACCTCATGTTTGTCAATAGGCTCTGTCTAATGGTTACAACAGGAAGCAAAAAATGTTATAACGCATCTAAGATCAAGTGAATAGGTCTAATATTTTTTCGACATATTTGTTTAAATTTAACAAATATTAAAATGTTTCTACCCCTTCTCTATTTAGATTCTGACATTATAAAATAGCAAAGCTTATTAACAGGAGTATTGAAAATTTTGAATTCAAGGCATAAGTCTTAATTATTCTACAAAAGCAAATTATTTGATAAAGAAGAGCAAGAATTTCAAAAAGCATTTTTTTTTACATTTGACTACATTTTGAAATTAGCACTACTGGTTCCTAATCAAATTAAAAGAATAATTTGATCAAGCAATAGAAAAAAAGGTAGTTTAACAATGCCAGTGCATACTGTAGGTACAGAGGGAGTAGCACATATACTTTTCTGCAACTTACTATCCTACCATTGGACTGTGATATTAAACACAAAACTATCAGAAAGTTTCAAACATTCTGAACACTTACTGAAGCTAGTTTACCCTCAGGTATGTATTTGGGCCTTTTTAAATCTGCCATCAGCTTCACCAAGAACACCACAACGCTTATTCTCTGCCAGTGCCAACACGGGACACTACCCACAAACCTGAGGATCGCTATACTTTTCTTCCTCTTCTAACACCGTTTTTGAGATCTCAGTTTGCATTTTTTTTGGCTCGTTTACATTTCATTTCATAAGCTAAAACATAGAGTTTAATATTTTACAGAAACTGAGGACTGATACGCTGCACAAGTGTCTTTTTTCTCACTAACTGTGTTGAGCTGGTTGACGTTCTACACATACCTCCATGCATAAACACAAACACCCGGCTGAAATAAAATCCCAAGACAGTAAACATTTATCAAAGCTATAAGAAACTGAAAATGGGGTCCTATGACAGGACTTATTAGGGAATCTGACAATAAGCAGGGCTAGCAATCCCATTAATAATATATACATATACACAGTGTATGACGCGTTCATTGTTTATGATGACTAAAACTAGTTCATGGCAGCAGAGAACCAAGCCTTGTAACTTTGAAAGTCCTTTTCTGTAGTCTTTCCTTAGCCTCCATAGAAACACTTAACTCTGCATGAGATGTGACATGTGAAATTTCACAGGGAATGGCTTGGTCTGGGGACAAGTGGTTGATGGGAGTTGTAGACCAGGCTTGTAATGGAAGCTAACTTCAACCTTAACTGTGCAATAGCTATAACTGTTTCATAATAAGAAAAAAAGATTAAGTCTTGGTATATTGTTTTGTCACTCTGGCACCCTGCAGCCAGCAAGAACCATTTGCACAATCCAGTCAGGATGAGGCATGCTAAGAAAATTGAAAGAATATAGGTTTCTAACCTTTCTAGGGCAAGGATTTGTTAGATGTTTCTTTCTTCTAGTTCTGTTTTGGGAAATGTATTTTAAACAATTGGGGTACAAAAGCAATATACAGCGCTGCAAAGGTGGCTTGTACAAAGAAAATCTCCAAAGACACAGGAGAGCCATTTACAGGTTTAGGTAGAGGTCACAGTTAAACAGAAGAAATACTAAAGATTGAATTACACTGTATATTCAGCAAATGGATTATGACATATTTGTCTCTTAGTTGTAGTTCAGCAATGATTAAAGACTATTTTGTTAGATATCTGACATTTTGAAAACACCAATGGCAGAATTCTGACACAAGTTTGCTTCTGTGTAAAAGAAAACAAAAAGTCAACAGAAATAAATGACTCGGGCAAGACCAGAGACATGCACTGTATATACCTCTGCATGATTGTGGCTTCTAAGCAACTATTTTACAGCAGACCAAAACATTAATTCCACTGTACTACAAAGTATACTTTTTAAAAGTTTGCTTTAATGGAATGTGAAGTTACTGAGCTGCCAATCATCGCTACTACATCTCCACAAGAATGAGAAAAATAAAGGCTTGGAGTATAGCTCTCAAACATGTAGGAAGGCTTCATTAATATGCAAGAATTACCACTTCACTGATAAAAAAATATTACTAAAGGTCTTGTAAGTATTTCAGTCATACAGATTTTACATTTGCACAGCACAGGCTATTATTATACTTTAGACCTCCTCCTGTTACGTCATAAGTGATGTCCTGTCCAAATAAACTTCAAGATGGTCAAGCAAATGAGTGGTATAGAGTCTTACAACAATAATAAAAATATTTTTAGGAATAGTTTCTTCCGTGATTATTTTTAGGTGGCATGAACAAATAAATCACAAATGTAAAAGCCTATTTATATTTGTTAGTAAAAACTAAGCTGCTATCAGTTCAAAGAGTTTATAAAACAATTTGGATTTTGTACTATTTCAAACAACATTTAAGAAACATGGCCATTTTCTTTTGGTTGCAGAGAGAAATGTGAATACAAATTATTGTGTTCCTCATCTCTCCAACTCAGAATCACAGAATGGTAGGGGTTGGAAGGGACCTCTGGGGATCATCTAGTCCAAACACCCTGCCGAAGCTGGGTCACCCAAAGCAGGCTGCACAAGACCTCTTCCAGGTGGGTCTTGAATATCTCCAGAGAAGGAGACTCCACAACCCCTCTAGGCAACCTGTTCCAGTGCTCCGTCACCCTCAAAGTAAACAAGTTCAGCTGGAACTTCTCATGTTTCAGTTTGTGCCCATTGCCCCTTGTCCTGTCACTGGGCACCACTGAAAAGAGTCTGGCCCCATCCTCTTGACACCCACCCCTTCACATATTTATAAGCATTTATAAGGTCCCCTCGCAGCCTTCTCTTCTTCACGCTGAACAAGCCCAGCTCCCTCAGCCTTTCCTCACAGGACAGATGCTCCAGTCCCCTCATCATCCTCGTAGCCCTCCGCTGGACTCTCTCCAGTAGCTCTTCATCTTTCTTGAACTGGGAAGCCCAGAACTGGACACAATACTCCAGATGAGGCCTCACCAGGGCAGTGTAGAGGGGGAGGAGAACCTCCCTCGACCTGCTGGCCACACTCTTCTTAATGCACCCCAGCATGCCATTGGCCTTCTTGGCAGCGAGGGCACACTGCTGGCTCATGGTCAACTTGTCATCCACCAGGACACCTTGGTCCCTCTCCGCAGAGCTGCTCTCCAGCAGGTCCGTCCCAAGCCTATACTGATGCATGGGGTTGTTCCTCCCCAGGTGCAGGACCCTGCACTTGCCCCTGTTGAACCTCATCAGGTTCCTCTCTGCCCAACTCTCCAGCCTGTCCAGGTCACGCTGAATGGCAGCACAGCCTTCCGGTGTATCTACCTCCCAGTTTGGTGTCATCAGCAAACTTGCTGAGGGTACATTCTAACTCTTCATCCAGGTCATTGATGAAGAAGTTAAACAAGACTGGGCCCAGTACTGACCCCTGGGGGACA
>Ga0065711_1052301_pt1 | contig 10020 bp, 3 predicted proteins | sample Hoacrofraction12_FD_59098 | JGI IMG/M metagenome (GOLD analysis project Ga0065711, IMG submission 59098) | Hoatzin crop microbial communities from Cojedes, Venezuela - Epithelial fraction 12 v2 (version 2) | ecosystem: Host-associated > Birds > Digestive system > Esophagus > Crop | place...
CCCCCCCTTTTTTTTTTCTCTGTTAAAACACTGCTCAACAACTTGTGAACATATTTTCAGGAATGTCTGTGTATTGCTCACGGGGAACAGCTCGCTACCTAGCGCTATCCCTGCCTGCTGGCCAGTTGCAAACTTAGAACAGCAGTGCTCTGACTTTTGTACCAACAATCCGAGTGAATGGTGGGTACAGCAGACCACTTCCAAAATGTTCATACAGATAAACCCTTCCTCATTAAATAATTTTAGAAGTTTTTCAGGTCTGCCTATATAGAAGGGACAGAAACATCTGAAGGAAAAACTCGTTGTTTTGGGTGCATCCAGTGACTCTTGCCTGAGCGTGGACTAAGCCATCCCATAAACTCCATTTGGGACAAGCAGGACTTTTAGAGGAGTGGTGCAAACGCTGCATTTCTTATACAATATTTTCTTGTGCAAAATTTAAATTTTGCATAATTGAGGGAAAGGGACAGAAGTGGTAACTGAGGAAGGGCTGCATCAGCCCACAGCAGTGCAGGCACGATTCTTAAAGCAGACCTTTCCCTCCTATTTGGAAAAAAATCACTGTGCGTGCATATGCACTTCCAATTCAGATGTCAAAGGCAACTCTTGAACTGGAGAAGTTAAAGCACAGAGGTAGCCGTGATTATTGGACAGGTGCTTTGTAGAGGCTTTACCATTTATGATATCCTGTGCATTTAGTGTATGCTTACAAGCAGAATACATGCTATTCCAGCTACATCATCATACTCTAAAAACAGATTTAATTACAAGGCCAGACATTATCTTCTGTGGGAAGACAGGCATATCAGAGCTCTTGGAGCTGCAGACAGACTGATCAGATTTCTTTCTAAGTATGTCAGACAATGTGATAAAGAAGGACTCTGTCCCTTCACATTCTGTTCAAAACATTTGAAGTACTTGCTAGGCTAAACATAAATGTTTCTACTCTTCCCAGATTGCCCCTAGAACCTTGGATGGAGTAATGTAAATTCACTTCTGTAGATACTATTATATGTTTAAAGCTCTCAATACCCAAGAAAATCTTGAATAGCACTAAAAATAGCACTAAAATGGAGCAGTCAATGGAGCACCAAGGTAGAGGTGAGCAGGGCAATCTCAGGCACGCATAAGTTGTAAAAGCCGTGAGCTTCTTCATCTTCCACAAAGACATCTCCCTGAAATTTAAATAGCTGCTGTCATTGTCACTGACTACCTGACTACGTATTTATCTGCCCAGCAGCAGAGTGCATGGCCTTTGGCCCTGCTATTCATAGTGTTACTGTCTCTGCATAACAATGCTGTGAACAGAGCTGGGCTTCACTTGGCATCTTTTGTCTGATGTGAATCACTGAAGCTTTGATGTTGTTTGTGAGAAAAATAATGATTAAAAAGAATAAGATCTTCACTCTCCCACTCTGTCTGCTCCCCACAGAGAAATCTAATCTGACTTGGGAAAAATCTGTGACTGATCCTGTCTTAGGTACACACAAACCACAGAGTCCAGGAGAGAAATCTGTCAGTGCTGAAACTCTTAGCATCTCTTTACTGGAGGGTCAAAGAGGCAATTTGTCTCAGTGATCAAGACTCTGTTTCCTGTTACATGAACATGTATGTCCAAATAGGTACAGAATACTTTCTCTGTGTGGTGAACACAGCTGTCAGTGCAGCCATAGCACTTTATTTTCAGTGGGATGTCCTAGATTTTCTGCTTTAGTTGCATGTGGTTCCCCTTTATAGAATATTCTATGGAAAAAAGGGGATGATTGCTTCATACTGAAGCATGCTACATTAGTGGATTTGAAATCCTTTACAGTTCCAAAAAATGCATTTTTCTTTAAAAATTATTATTCTAATAAGCTTGTTTCTCATCTCGACTGATGAACTCTTTTCTTCCTGACATTTTTCAATGAAGAGCAACTGTGATGCAGTAAAGCGTAACTAAAGCCCCTAAAATCAGAGCTTCAGAGTAAATGTATGGCTGTTCTGCTACTCAAGGCAAAAACTCCACTGTCACATAAAAATACTCTGATCGGTGATCGCTACAGTAACAAAAAAGTAAATTCAATAAAATCATAATGTCCCAAGTGTAATAAAAAGCAATGAACAAAAAATTGGGAAGCTTTTATCTTCACAAATCTTTGATCCACGGTGTGAAGGAAACAGATTTGATTACGAAGGTATTTTGAAATTGGAGGTGGCTTGATTCCCACAGAGCAGCAGAGGTGGGAGAAAGCAAAGGAGCAGAGCCACGGCTTACCTTGTGCCAAGAGCAGAGCCAGCCTTATAGAGCAAACACAAAAAAGTTTTGGATTTAGACACCTGAAAATGGGAAATCTAGCTGTGTATAATTCCTGATTTTTTTTTCTGTCCCCAGCTATCATTATATATCTGTATTTAGCTTCAAGCTCCACGTTAGCTTATGATATGGCATGTTTTGGGTATCTTTGACTTTCTTTGTTCTAGGTCAGATGGGCGTTCCAAGGGGCAGTCAAAAGGACTAATAATGGAAGCTCCACAGATCTTCTGGATTTGCTAGTCACTTGTAAACCTTCTTACAAAAAGGGGCCAAACTCAGAAAACAGATCTAGCCAGGTAAGCAGACGGATGTGACAGACATCCTCCAATAAAGGAAACTTCATTATCCTTTACCTGGGAGAAGAACTGCACCTCAGAGTGGGTTGTCTTGAGCTACCTTCAGGAAATGAGGAAAGCAGAACAGATGCATGAGGAGGAGGTAGAGCCAGATCTCCCCAGAAGACTGATCAAGTCCCAAAAAATGTGTCAGGAGAAAAAAAAAAGGCGGCTAGGAAGGCCAGAACTCTCTAAAATGCTCTGCAAAATTTATATGCTGCTTTAAGTATGAAGCATTCCTTGTGGGCACTCTGCTGTGTGTCCTAGCTCATAAGCTCTGACTGTGGAGGAGATATGGTTTGTTATGGTGCTGTCGGCAGCACTGGTGTAGCGTCAGACCACTGCTGGAAGTGTGGGCTGCAAAGTTCCCTCTGTATTGCATACTTCAGACATCCGCAGCTGCCAAGAACAACCTACTCTTGGGAACTACTTTGAGCAAGGGAAATTTCAGGGGGCTCTGCTGATGTCCTGTCTGAGTTTACTGGGAGTCACCAGCATTCACTGGTTGCTGGGATCATCTCACTGTGTGGGTGTCAAATAAAACGGAGCACAGCATTAGTCCTGCTGTAGCCGCTGTGTTGGTACGGACGCATGCCTTCCCCACAGAACTCCCTGCAGGGCTCTGGATGCTAGGGTCTGCCCGCACGGATTCAGGACTTCTAATCACTAGCATGGAAAAAACTGTATGCAAAAGCCTTGATTTGTTCTCTATGGTTTAATGTTATAATTCTGGTTTCAAAATGAGTGTCAAATGCTTATTTGAAACATACGGTTTTTATAAGCACTATGCTAGTGAGCTATATAAGTACTGCTAAGATTTTACTAATTTGTCAGCTGCCACTCCGCCTCTTTATGTTGCATTTGTAATGGTGTAACCCATTCTGTCCCCACATGCAGTCCCTACAATCTATTACAAGGCCAGAATTTTAAAGAATGTATTTGGAAAGAAAAAAAAAAAAGACATCAAGGACTTGGCCGTAGTTGTAGTGTTCAGCCAGCCCTAAATGGAGGATTTACAATGCCTGAATACACTGCTGATGTGATATGTGTATTGAGGTTTGATTAAGCTGGATATGAAAATTAAAACTTGGCTTCACATTGAAGAGAGAATTTCCCGCAGTGTGATACTACGACACCAAGTTTTCTGTTTACCCCTAAGGCTGGTGCTGCGATGACTTCCAGGTTTGATGGTATCTCTTTTTTAAGTTGTTGAGCAGCAGGCTAATAGCTGCACAGCATGATGCAAAGACAGCAGAAAGCAGGGAAATCAGATGTGAATATATTCCCCAGAGATCTCCTGCTAAGATGGAGCTAACTAACCAGAGCTTTAGTGCTCAGATGTAGTATGCTCATGCAGAGGATGGGCTGATTATCAGCTCTTCCTGCTTTATGGTACATTTTGGATTACAGATGCTATTACAAATCACAAATTCTGGTATAATATGCATTCTAGTGTAATATGAGCTATTATATTGAAAGGAACATTATTTTTAAAGAGTTTTCATCCAAGGTCAGTCCCCCCTGCCTCGTCTAAAGCGATCTTGATATTTTAAAAAATATAGGTTTATTTTCTTCCTCTATGCTTTCCTTGCCTTAATTGTTTGAAAGCCATAGATCTAGTTATTTCATCATGACAAAGAGTGACCTAAGGAAGGGACAGGATCTACCGGCAAAGCAGTAGCCCACCTCGCTGATTACACAAGTGTATGTTGTCCATGTTGCACTACAGGAGTTACCTTTGGTGCTGGGCAGTCACTTCATTACTGCCACAAGGTACAGAGGGCAGGGGAAGCACGTCACCCTTCTTACCTTGACTGCTGTTGGTGACACATCCTGTCTGTAAAGTGAAAAGGAACGGCTAATCCATTAGTGTGTGTGTGTAGGGGAGCTACATTCAGGCAGAAGTTCCACAGTTTAATGTCAACACGGCAGCTGGTACGTGCTTCCTAGCTCTCAGCTTTGTTTCGTCACTGACTCAGTCATTGCTCACAGATGGGAGGCAGTTTGGGGTGCAGTGGCACCAGGGAAAACTTGTTGCAGTCTCCCGAAAATGCCTAGTGAGAACATCCTCGTGTTTTCTTAGATATCAACAGCCAAACTGGCAGTCTTTGGTGGCATAAGGCGGCCTGTGTGGTTTCAGTGAGTAGGAGTAAGGCTGGCTGACACAGTTATTGATGGTTAACTTTCTATAGTGTTGTTTTCCATTTATCATCCTGCTCGTGTAGCTCTGCCTTCTATACAGATAAGAGAGAAAAAGTTTAAATGGTGAAGCTTATGTTACATGAGTCAAATACCGAAACTGGTTTAATCCCAAAAGAAAGAAGCATTATTCTGGTCATCTCTAACCCTAACAAAGTAGTACTTGAGAGCTTATACACCTTATACTAAACACCCACGCAGTCCGGCTAGAAGCACGATTGAAAGAGTAAACTCCAAGTTAAATGGCACACAGGTTAAACCACAAATCATTTGTCACTGACATTAAAGCCTTGGCCTAGAGTGCCCCTGAACAGTTTGGAAAGGAGCCCGAAGGGAGTGCAAAGGCTCAGCCCTGAGTGAGCCTTTGGGTCACACATGTTCGGACTGGTCTGACAAGCAGCACCTGACGAGGCTGTCCCTCTGGCTCCTCTGTGCAGAGCACTCCACACCTTGCCATGATGAGAGTCAGTTTGTCTCAAACATCATAAAACAAACAGTTGCCCTATCAGCTTCTAGAAGTTAGAGAAGAATTATGCTTACAGGTACTACCTCCTTCAGGGAATGTGAAGATTTCTGTGTAGAATTCAGACTTTTGGTAACGTCCAAGAAAAAGAGTTCACATAGCCTTCAAGGCTGCACTGTAAGCTAACTCTTTTTCCCTAGAGAGGCAAGAACAATCTTCTCTGGACTCTACAGAAGCAATAAGTAAAAATTACCTCGTATAATGGCATGCAGATGCTATCAATCCATTCGAGCTGCAACCTGGGTAGTTCATCTTTCCTGTTCCGATCAAAAATAGCCTGAATTGAGAAGGGAACAAAACTGTCATGCTTTATTACACTGGAGTATTTTACAGACACATCATCCAGCACTTCGGAGCTATGATCAAATTCTCACAACCAGAACACTTTGTAAACCATAATCAATCTTTTCAGCAGTCTTCCTACTGCTTTGTTTGGCCTGAAAAATAAACTGTTTATTTTAAATCTGTTTTGAAATTTGTAGGCTGAATGTCTTTGAATTTTATAATTCTGTCATGTAAAATAAAAGCTCCACAGTTGGAGTTGAGCTGGTAAAAAACCTCCTGTAGAAATGTAAAGTAGATAGCTTTGAGTAGAAATTTCCCTTTTCTCACATAGGGTTTTCCAGCTCAGCAAAATGAACAGTGATGGATCTGGGCTGGCTCCCTCTCTCCCAGTTACAGACCCTTTGTGGAGAACCAGCCATGTCTCTGAATCGAAAGGGTGGGGAATCAACAGATCTGTTCTGGGAGCAGTTATCAGTTTGTTCCTCTAGAAAGAGAGGAACAAAATTGACTGCTCGTGGCACCCCCCCAGAGAGGAAATTATAGAGGTTGAAGTTGATGTTTAAGAGGCTCCATTACTGAATGAAAGGAGATGGAAGAAATGGAGTTCTGATGAGTTTGAACATGAGTTGAGTTTCCTCCTTAACCCTGTCAAAGATTACTTGGGTCCATCAGCTTTCTGTCTACAGGATTTTAATTCTCCTTCTAATGTTCCATCCATTTACCAAATGCATTCTTTTTACTCTCTGAATATGTCAAATTTTAAATCTTTCTTTTTCTGTGGAAAGTCTGTTCTTATTCTGGGCCCATCTCCTCAAGGTTGATGTCTCCCGAGAAAACTTACTTTGCTTCTGTACCTTCTAGAAACTCCAAACTACACATATTACGCTACATTTAGTGTCTGGTTGAATTCTTCTGGTTGTAGCCTGCTCTTTCTGACATAAACAGGTATCACACAGTGTATCTAAATAAGACCAGGAGGAAAGATTCAAGGACTCAGTGAGCTTAAATGAGAATCTTGGGTTCGATTTTGGAGTATTCTGTACTTCCTATTCAAATAATTTTGAAAAATCCTGTCATTTTCAGATTGTTATAAGCACAACGCAAGAAAAAATTCTGGATTTGTGTGATAAGAAAATATCACATTATCTTGCTGACTAACAACTCTCTTATCTAAGTAACAGCAATACCTATCTAGGTGGCTTGTCATAGTGATATGTCATGAAATAAATCAGCATTTGATCTTGTTTAAAAATTCCTCATTAATGTGGTGAAACTCTACATGATTTTGACGCTTAGCTGTCAACAGTTAGAACTGATGAACTTTGTGATTATTTAGTGGCTTATGTCCCAACATAAAACACTTAATACATCAGTTTACTGGATTCTTTGAAATTGTGAAGGGCCAAACAGAGAGGAAAATCTTCCTTCAAGCTGTATGGCTTCAAAGCATCCTACATGTGGCCCACAAATTACTGTATTCCTTGGTGCAGACTGTAGAGCCCAAAGGAAGAGTGAGAGGGCTCCTATGATGGAGGACATACTGAAGATATTTATAGCAATACACTGTTCTTTCTCACCTGCCTAGGCTGTTGGACGCAGATTTTCAGAAGACATAACTCCAGAAGAAAGCTGTGGCTTTTGTCTTTCTCTGCACTCCTACCAAGTCTACAGTATGTCCAAAATGTAGATGTAGTAACACACCTTAAAATAATTCTTAAGGCTGCTGGACCTGAGCCATTTGCACTGGAATTCGTTGCTACTTGAAGACGGTAACATTAATGTATGTGTTGAAATAAAATTACTTCCTATTATGCTTCATTAGCATGAGAAACACACTTTGGAAATTTTATATACAAGGCAATCAAGGCACTTACATCCATATTATATGGAATGGTACTTGCAGTTATTCAGGCCTAGATTTGGTCTCAGAATTGTGAATACTGTGACCGGCTGACCACTCTTCTACTGGACTACAGCTACCATTTTTTCTGAGATCTATACTCAGAACTGCTGTAGGGAACAAATCCATTAATGTCCCAGCCTCTGACAGTATACAAGGTGAAAAGCCATTTATTGTATCTAAGCATGGTTTACTACATGCTTTTTAACTTTGTTGACTGTATAACATCACCACAGGCTCATGTGCGAGTATTATCAAAGCAAGAACAAGTCTGAGCCACTGGAATGGTCTTTTTTATTTTTGGAGGCATGACCATATTTGTGAATGGCTTGTAAGTTAAATTCTTTATAATACTTTCTGTTACTCTTCTCCTGCTGCCGCCAGGTAATGGCTTGGTAGCATTTTGAGGTATTTAACCTGGATAAGGCTTTCTCTTCAAATCATTCACTGAAAATCTTCATGAAACTTTTTTTCTTAGTTCTTGTTTGACACTTTATACCCATCTGCCTATATTCCACTCAGTACCAATGTATCCTTTCAATCACAGTGTTATATTTAGTAGTATACCTACAGAAATGCTTTTCAGCATTTGATACATCAAATAACACAGATAGACAGCTGCAGCATAAAGTAAAGCTGACAATTTTGATTTCCGTAAGTAGCTGGTGATTTTTAATTTGAATACTGTGTATTAAAAATTACCTGTTGCTTAGAAAATTAACTGACAATAACCTTGGGAATAGGTACAGACAATTGGGAGAAGGGCTCAATGCAAAAGTGACTGAGTTGACTGGACAGCTTTTACATATGGCTCTAAATGCACATCCTTATCGGACAGAGCTTTTATTTATTCCAGGATTTTTCATTAGATACAAAATGTAGTTAGTTTTTCTGAGTGAACCTGATATTTTCTTCTCCTATTCAAGTTAGTAACTATTTCAGAAGTGACAAAAACTTACTGAAGGGGTGAGTTTGAGTTCAGATCTTTCTCTGTCTCCTTGTTCAAAGAACTCACTGGTTACCAGCTCAGCTGCCTAAAACATAAATAATAATAAAGATTAGTGTTGTTGCTACATAATTTTTAGGGTAATGAGATCTTACTCAGACCATGACTTCAGCCTGAGGTTAACTGTAAAGAAGTGAATAGCCCCACTTACATGACTGATGTCAGGCACTTGTTTGTATAGTTTTCAGGACGGGGCATACAGGGGATATAAACAGCCATAATCTCTGGTAGGCACACTTACCCCTTTTTGATAGGGAATTGACTGAGGGAATGGCATTGCAATGTCGAGGAAGCACTCAGTGCAGTTATATGCAACGTCCTCAAGTATTGGGAACAGAACAGAAAATGATACCTTCTTGTTGGCATGCACAATTATGTCTGTAAAAATGCTTTGTAAAATGTGCAAGAGCTCTCTGGGTATTTACAGGTTATTGTCCTGTATAAACAACTTCAGAACCTCTGTTGTCTTATATTTAACGTGAAGTCATAAAGTTTCTTTTCCCCATGAGGCTTTACTTTTTTCCCATGACTGTCATCACTATAGGAACTAAGTATCTAAATATGAACTCGGATTGTGATTATCATATTGAACCAAAATCAAGAACTGGTGGGTTGGGAGTTGGAATGCATCTTTCTGATTTTTGTGAATGAAGATATCCTCCTCTCAGCAGAGGCTTGTGCTTCGCAGGAGAACACAAGATTTAAAAACAAAATTAGTTACAGAAACAACAGGAATCTGAGGAAGTCAAACAGTGAGCAATCCTGATATAGTAGCCTTCAGGTATTGTACTCTTCTCATCTGTGGGGCTTAGAAGGTAGACATATGTGACATCTGAGATGCAAAAAGGGAAACTAATCTACTGAAGATGGCACTCAGTTTCTAAAACTCCTGTCATGCCTCCTTATTGTTTTCAAGTTAGGAAATTATTTCATAATGCCAAGGCACAAGAGGGTGAACAAAGGAGAGAACCTGCTCTTCATAAAATCTCAACATTTCTTAGTCTAGGAACTGCATGGTAGCTAACATTCACAAATCCTAAACTTGTTATAGTTGAAATAAGGAGTACCAAAATAAATTGGAAGTAGGTGAAATAATGGTATAAATTACTCTTCAATCTTAAGCCAGGCTATCGCACAGTTTGGAACGTTATAATGTATGTAATCCCAGCGCACTAATAAAATTCTGGATCAATACTCCAGATAGAGGAATAATTTAACAACTTAGCAGCAATTAAGAGTTTGCCAAGTGTATTGTGTAAAAATAATCAAGATGTAGTCTCACCCCGTCTCTCACCACTATTCTGATCCTGTCCTTGTGTCCCTTTTCCTCTTCTTTTGTCTGTTTCTATTGATAACTGTAAATGTAACAAATGTAACATGTAGGGGATGTTATCACTTCAGGTGGTCAGAAACAAGTCTTGGTTCTTTGTGAATAATTGGGATGGTTGCAAGACAAGGGACTCCTGAATAATCCCT
>Ga0065711_1012301_pt1 | contig 10019 bp, 7 predicted proteins | sample Hoacrofraction12_FD_59098 | JGI IMG/M metagenome (GOLD analysis project Ga0065711, IMG submission 59098) | Hoatzin crop microbial communities from Cojedes, Venezuela - Epithelial fraction 12 v2 (version 2) | ecosystem: Host-associated > Birds > Digestive system > Esophagus > Crop | place...
TAGTTATAGAGAGCACTAAGGTCCCCCCTCAGTGTCCTCTTCTCCAGACTAAATAACCCCAGTTCGCTCAGCTGCTCCTCATAAGACTTCTTCTCTATACCCTTCACCAGCCTCGTTGCCCTTCTCTGGATAAGATCCAGCACCTCAATGTCTTGCCTGTAGTGGGGGGCCCATAACCCGACACAACAGTTGAGATGCGGTCTCACCAGTGCCAAGTACAGGGACACAATCAGTTCCCTACTCCCGCTGGCCACACTATTCCTAACACAAGCCAGGATGCCACTGGCCTTCTAGGCCACCTGGGCACACTGCTGGCTCATATTCAGCCAGCTGTCAACCAGTACCCCTCTCACACCAGGCTTTACAGGATTTAAAATCCCTTCCAATGTCCTTCATCACCAGCTGGGCAAGTGGCAGCATGCTGTGGTTGGCTCCAAGCTAAGCATGTTATGGGCTGGCAAGTTTGTTAATATGCTAGCCAGCCAGCCAAATTGAAGCTACAGCTGCTGAGCTCAGACTGCATCTTGTCTCTCTGCAATGGCAGTCTTCTGACATCTTTCCTCTACGTATTCACCAATTTTGACAAAATACGCCCCTCTTGCGCAGTGTTGTATTTGAAGTAAATTAAGCAATAAGTTCTCAAGTTAGTTGCAGGATATAAGGCAAACAAACAAGTGGGCAAACACTGTTCTATTTCTAAGTTTTACTTCCTGTGGAAATCAGAGTAGGTTTGGGGAACTGCTGCAGACTGACACTCAATAGTGCCTCTTCTACCTTCGCTACCATTTTTCCAACACGAATGGCCAACAAGGAATATTTCAGAAGTTCTTTGCACACCTGTACAGTATTACCAAAGCACTGCATTTCAGAACCTACTGGGGAGAAGTATCTTGAGCATGGGAGACTGAACAGTTTAAAACATTTATGACAAAGTTAATCCAAAAGTCCCATTCAAATATTACAAACTATCACATGTAACTCAGTTCATCTAAGTCTGCTTCTTCTATTTGCCTGAAATAATTATATTATTCAGGAAAAAGTACTGTTTTCTTACATAATTATTTCCAGTGTGATGCTGTTGTTTTAGAAGATGGCAAACGCAAAACTTCTTGCCATCAGACTAGTGTAATATACTTCCATGACAAGAAAAAACAAAAAAGTATGCAGTTTATTGTTCATTAAGAAGCAGTATCTGGCATGCCTGTGAACAGTGCTGAGGATCGTATAACTCCTCCACAGCAGATCTGTTGACATTTATAACTTTGCATGCATCTAAATCCTATTGCTTTTTAAAGCAACACTGGAGATTCAAGAACAACTATAGCCTCTGGCTAGCTCCACAGTTCCATTGTTCCCAGGTTGCATTCATCATAGAACTGTCAGTCAAGCATCATAACTTTTCTTCAGATATAAAATTTATTAAAGTAATATTAGAATTAGGGGTTTTGTTGCAAACATCAGTTTAGGCAATTATTTTCATAAAAGAGAAATTCTGCTTCATACAGCTCTCCTCTTGATTTTTACCTGGCCTTCTGAAATATGAATGCTGCCAGCCTACTTAACTTTTCTGTCTGTTCCTACAGGCTAAGATTTTCATGTCATGCCCAGCAATGTTGGCTATAACAGTGGAAAATGTGCCGCTGAAGTTAGGAGGAACATCAGGCTAATTAAATTGATACTTGTATCTCTCTATTTTGGCACTAATACATTTGTTTTAAAAAATTACAAACAAAATTTAACAGATTTAACATTAATATAATGTACACCAAAAAACAGAGAAATGACTGAAAATACACCTACTTTTGCCAGTGGTATGAAAACTCTCATTATTGTGTAGCAGACTGGACCCAGATAATGTAGAAGTAAAAAAAAAATGGAGAAACGAATCTTTATTCTTTGTTATTTTGCGTCCTTTGTGCATTGCTGTGCAGCACCTAGTAGTGCCATTGCAGCAGTTTTTTGAACCTCACATTTTACAGGGACAATTACATCCAGACTAATGAGTAAAAAGCCTGAATTTACTTGCCAGCAACATATGCAAAAGGTTGATTCTTTACTTGCATTTTTTTGTTTAGACACAGTTGGACAGAAAAGAGACAATATGTATAGCATGTGCATGTGCATTAGGTAATTCCTTTTTGGAACAGAACCCCATACAGCATATTTTGAACTAATGCCAGTTGCAGGAACAGCTAGACTTTACATTATATATTTATTTTTCATATAACATACAAAAGTACAAAATTTAAGACTTTCTCTATTCATGTTCTAGGTCAAAAATGTAAATCAAACTGAAAAACAGAAAGCAGACGTGATATTGTGTTATTTTCCATACAATATTAATTTATTTAGCAATTGTTTCTCACAATCTTCTCAAGACTTTCTGAAACTCTTCAGTTATATCCAGCTTATTAGTACTCCATGAATAGAACTTAGTGAGTTAATCTGTGGCTTTCTGGTAATGAATGCTCCCCCAGTAAGTTTACAGATGACACCAAGATGGATGGCAGTGTTGATCTGCTTGAGGGTAGGAACACTCTGCAGAGGGATCCGTACAGGCTGAATCAATGGGCCGAGGCCAGCTGTATGAGGTTCAATAAGGCAAAGTGCTGGATCCTGCACTTTGTTCACAACAACCCCATGCAGCGCTACAGTTTTGGGGAGGAGTGGCTGGAAAGCTGCCCAGCGGAAAAGGACCTGGGGGTGCTGGTTGACAGTCGGCTAAACATGAGCCAGCAGTGTGCCCAGGTGGCCTGGAAGGCCAATGGCATCCTGGCTTGTATCAGGAATAGTGTGGCCAGCGGGAGTAGGGAGGTGTTTATGCCCCTGTACCAGTATTAGTGAGGCCGTATCTCGACTACTCAGTTTTGGGCCCCTCACTACAGGCAAGACATTGAGGTGCTGGATCTTGTCCAGAGAAGGGCAACGAGGCTGGTGAAGGGTATAGAGAAGAAGTCTTATGAGGAGCAGCTGAGCGAACTGGGGTTATTTAGTCTGGAGAAGAGGACACTGAGGGGGGACCTTAGTGCTCTCTATAACTACCTGAAAGGAGGCTGTAGTGAGGTGGCTGTTCACCTCTTCTCCCATGTAACTAGCATTAAGACAAGGGGAAATGGCCTCAAGCTGCATCAGGGGAGGTTTAGGTTACATATTTGGAAAAATTTCTTTACTGATAGAGAGGTCAGGCATTGGAACAGGCTGCCCAGGGAAGTGGTGGAGTCACCGTCCCTGGAGCTGTTCAAAAAATGTGTAGATGTGGCACCTTGGGACGTGGTTTAGCAGGCATGGTGGAGTTGGGGTGAAGGTTGGCCTTGATGATCTTAGAGGTCATTTCCAACCTTAATAATTCTATGATTCTATTGTGATAAGGAGAGGATTAATTTTCTCTGTTCAAATCCCAGAGAAGCATTTCTCAGACAATTGGGAATTCCCTCAGATAACACACCAAAGAGCTCATTTTATGCAGCATAGCTATAGCAGACCGAGCACAGTCTAACACTGTATGTACAGTAGTCCTTGAAAGCTAAAGCTCAAACCTCACGAAATGAGTGTAGTGGCACTTGTAGGTTAAAAGACATTAGCTGACAGCTTATCCAGAAATCTAAACATTATGAGTATATATGAGCTCCATAAACCACTTAAAGCTTCTCTGAAATCTCTTATCTGGGGTATAATCTAACTTTGAAGTGAGCTCTGCTTTTAGCAATAGCTTGCAGTAGAGACCTCAAGGGGTTTCTTCCAACAGAAATTATTGTGTAATTGTACAACTGAATGGTAGAAAGCTATTTGTGTTGATTGTGGTGGGAAGTGAATTTTTGAAGGAGCTAGAGCAGAAAAGGAGGTTTACATCTGGCAAATTGTTCCCATTTTAATTTTTTTAGTGCCCACCTGGGTATATTAGATGATAGGAAAAAAAATCCGAAAGGGTCTGTGAGCTTAAATGAATGTAACACATTATATGGATAAAGTAACATAATTTCCATTTTATAGTCCCTTGGCTGGAAAAGACCAAAAGAATTCTGTGACAACCTTAGGCAATGCCATTGCATAAAGCAAAACCATAATGAATAAGGAACACAAAATCAGCAGTGTATGGCATCAAAGAACTTTTTATATTTTGGAAAAGGGACAGAGCCAAAGTCAGGAGGATGAACCAAGCCCTTATTACTTCTTCAAGCCATCCTTCAGCTTTAGGAAAGTCATTCAAATTATCAAGATTTTAAACAGCAGACACTGTAAAAGTCAAAGACTCTAAAGTTCTATATTGGTCTACATATTATTTAATGGAGGAAATATTAGAAAGTAGTGAAAAGAGCAGAGGCAAAACAAAGTGTTAACACTATTTGCTTTCATCCTGCTCCTTCTTCTTTCCCTCCAGGTTCACTTTGCTCAGAATTTCCCTGCATGATATGCTTCCCATATGTATCTAGAATATATGGCATGCAGTATACATAGATTTCTAGTGTATGAAGACAGGTCTTAGAGGGTAAGAAGTGTTAAACTGGAATAAAACAAGATGCAAAGGCTATTTCATTTTCGGATTTCGAAGTGGTAGTTTAAGAAAATGGATCCCTGTTCCGTCAATGAACACCACATTTTATCTTTGATATTTAGTTTGATTGTAGAGTAATAGATTTAAAACAACATATGACCTGCAAGTACAAATTTAAATTAAATGTAACTCTTGTCTTTAACATAAACTTCATTTGGAACATGATTTTTAAAAGCCTTTGAAGGCAACAGAACAGAAATGCTAGTAAAATTCTCCATAGATATTAGAATAGCCAGTTAAGGAAGAACAAGACAAATGCTAAAGTGTCAGATTGTGGATATATGTTGAAATATATCAAAATAGATCAGAAAGTAGAACTAAATACAGAAATGTAACTATTACTGGTATGTGTTGATCACAGCTCAAAAATGTTTGCAAGGCAAACACAACCTGATACCTATGTGTACTGCGTTTGCATGGCAAGGTTTTGGTGGTGGTGGGGCTACAGGATGGCTTCTGTGAGAAGTTGCTAGAAGCTTCCCCCATATCCAATAGAGCCTAAGCCAGCCGGCTCTGAGACAGACATGCTGCTGGCTAAGGGTGAGCCCATCAGCACAGTGATAGCGCCTCTGGGATAACATAGTTAAGAAGGGCTAAAAAAACTGCACAACAGTAGCTGAGAGAGAGAAGTGAGACCATTTGAGAGAAACAGCCCTGCAGTCACCAGGGTCAGTGCAGAAGGAGGGGGAGGAGGTGCTCCAGATGCTGGAGCAGAGCTTCCCCTGCAGCCCATGATGAAGACTGTGGTGAGGTAGGCTGTGCCCCTGCAGCCCTTGGAGGTCCACGGTGGAGCAGATCTCCACCTGCAGCCCATGGAGGAGACCCACGCCGGAGCAGGTGGATGTCTGAAGGAGGCTGTGACCCCTTGGGAAGCCCATGCTGGAGCAGGCTCCTGGCAGGATCTGTGGCCCTGTGGAGAGAGTGGAGGCCCCACTGGAGCAGGTTTTCTGGCAGGAGTTGTGACCCCTCGGGGGACTCACACTGGAGAAGTCTGAGAAGATCTACACCCCATGGGAAGGACCCAAATTGGAGAAGTTTATGGAGGACTGTGTCCTGTGGGAGGGACCCCAAGCTTGAGCAGGGGTAGAGTGTGAGGAGTCCTCCCCCTGAGGAGGATAGAGTGGCAGAAACAACGCGTGATGAACTGACTGCAACTCCCATTCCCCATGCCCTTGCACCAGAGATAGAGAAAAATGGGAGTAAAATGAAGCCTGGAAAGAACAGAGGGGTGGGGGAAGGTGTTCTTGAGATTTGGGTTTATTTCTTATTACCCTTCTCTATTTTGATTGGCAATAAATTAAACTAATTTCCCTGACTTGAGTCAGTTTTGCCTGTGATGGTAACTGGTGAGTGAAGTTTCCCTGCCTTTATCTCGACCCATCAACCTTCCATTCTATTTTCCACTCCCCTGTCTGGTTAAGGAATGGAGTGATAGAGTGGCTTGGTGGGCACATGGTACCCAGCCAGGGTCAGCCCTCCACACTATGTCATCTTGCTCATGAAACAATCAGTTTCTACAGAAGACAACAATTTCTGGGGGCATATCTCCTCCTCAGGCTTATTTTTTCATTTGTAGTCTCCTGTGTGATAGGTTTCTGATCCCTTAGAAAGACAAAAACCAAAGAAACTCTTTTTATTTTTAAATCATTACTTATTTAGGCATTTACTATGATTTTGGTCTTTTCTTTTTTTGAATGTGTTTCTCTTATTGTCTCTTGCCCTTTTACTAAGTAAAACTCAAAAAGTGTGTTTTGCTGTAAGTCATAAGATACATAAACTCACCTAACAGTTTCACATTTCTATTATTTGAAAAAAACTTCAAGAGCTACACTGGAGTTTGTTACCCTTTCCTTTTTCCGCATTTTGGCTGAAAGATAAATTAAAGCTTGTATGCTTTTGCCAAAATACTTGCCTAGTTCAATGACCCATTATATTAAACTGCATGAATTAATTTAGTAATCTGTGATAGAGATGTAAGACTATGAGTCTGAAAAGCAGACAAATGATAATGACTACTGCACTAGTAAAAGTACTATTATAAAGTATTTTCCCCCCAAAAAATGTGATTCACAAGTGATGCTCAGATTGAATCATTCATTCATGGATTTGGAACAGATAATGATGAATAGAAGTTGTTAATAAAATAAATATATGTCTCAAATAAGTACCAACAGCCTTGATTTTTCTGCATCATATGCCATTCCAACACTTTTACCATCTGTCTTTCTACTGCCATAGTCAGTGCTTTCATATCTGGTAAGTGTTCCATTCTAGCTTACCTCTACCAGAGAAAACTACTTCACAAACTGCACAACAGTATATTTTTATGATCAATCCTATTCTATATATGAGTGAAACAGAAAAATTAAAATAAGTTCTTAATATAGTGTACTGATTTTGGCTGGGAAAGAGTTAAATGTATTTGTAGTAGCTTGTGTGGTTGCATGTTTTGTATTTGTGACCAAAACAGTGTTGATAACACAGGGATGTCTTAGCTATTGCTGAGTAGTCCTTACACAGCATCAACGCTTTTTCTGCTTCTGATGCTGCCTTGCGGGTGAGTAGGCTGAGGGTGCACAAGAACCTGGGAGGGGGCACAACCAGGAGAGCTGACCCCAGCTGACCAGAGGGATATCCCATACCATGTCACAACATGGTCAGCAATAAAAGCAGGAAGACGGAGGATGGGGAAGATGTTCAGAGTGATGGCATTTGTCTTCCCAAGGAACCTTTAAACGCAATATAGCCCTGCTCCTGGACATGGCTGAACATCTGCCTGCTTATAGGAAGTAGTGAATGAATTCATTATTTGGTCTTCCTTGCAGGGGCAGCTTTCGATTTTTCTATTAAGCTATCTTTATCTCAAGCCATGAGTTTTCTCACATTTGCCTATCTGACTGTCTCCCCAGCCCCACTGGGGGGAGTGAGTGAGTGCTGTGTGAGGCTCAGCTGCCAGTTGGGGTCAAACCATGGCATACATTTCCAATATCTGGAAATATTAGAAATGCTAAAAATATATCTATAAGAAGACAGCAAAAAGCATTAATGCTGGACACAATGACACAATTCAGGGAAGTGTACTACATAATTATTACTGTATAATTAGTGTTCTTCACTGATTTACAAGCATATTTGATACTAACTTGCCACTAAAGTAAAGCCATAGAATCAATTTTTCCAGTTTGCTGTCATTGTATTATCTTCTTCCAAGAGGACTTTTCATAATTAAAACCTTAAAGAACATCTATGCTTTTTGATCAGAAAAGACAGGAGCAATTATGTCACTTTATAATTATATTCAGTTTATAGTACTTTTCTTGTAATATGTGTACTACATACGTAGATAATAATAATGACTGAATTTAAGAAATATAGAGCAAATTTTTAGTATTGTATTTGATGTTTTGACCATATAATAACCAACTTAAAATATAGAATTTGTAGTTTTCCATTTACTTCAAGACATTTAGAAGTCACCTTCCATTTAATTTTAAATATCTTGTTGAATTATTAAGATACACCTTACTTAAACAAGAATCTTACTATTCGAAAGTGAACATTACAATAACAAAAAAGGCTTTTGTTGCAATAATCATCAATTTCAGACTGTTGAATGGAATAAAAGCAGATCCACATTAGCATTTAGTTAACATATTATGAACCTGAAACTTGATGAACTATGCCATAAAAAGTGCTCTTAGAATATAATGCAAACTGGCTAAGGATCTGAAAATAAATCTAGGTTCAATTTAAACTTCATTTTTTATTATTTTTTTCTGTTTAAAAGTATACTTTTTGTCAAGTTCCAATAAGATAAAACCTTTTCAAAGTATTTGATAGAATTTGCTACATTAATTGTTGTTTCAGAAATGAGAAGGAACAGGGAGTTTATTAACTACAACAAACTCCACAGTAGAATGAACTCCCTCACTATCGCTTCCTGCATTAAAGAACATACTGTACATATACGTAGTTGATGTAATTTGGATTCCTGAGGACTTCTGCTTTCATGAAAATTTTAGGGGGTATCAAACATGCAAGATACAGTGTAGGGCATTGTAAGCGATGGCCTTGCTGGACTTGTCAAATGCAAGACGAAAGACAAACTTGGACTGAGGCATCTCTCGACTGAGGTGTCAAGAGCCGAACAGTTAATCAAGGAAGTAATTAACTGGTGCTTGTCTTATCAGACAAAAGTAAGGGGAGATAGCCCATCATTGTAAACCCAGTGATCTGTGGGGCACCGCAGGGGCTACACAGCCAGAAATTGCTTCGGATAAAGCACAGAGGCCCCCAGAAGCACATACCAAGATGCCCACTCTGAAGCTGTGTCAAACTGTTTTTTTTTGTCCCGTTTCTGATGACACGACATTCCATGTCAAGAGCCAATCAATACACAATAATTGACTTAGTCCCACCTCGCAAAAAGATTTCCAAACATATGAAAATTGGCACTTGAAAACTCTCTTTGGGAGGAGGAGCCAAGCGAGAACTTCACCTGATGGACGAGTCGACGGGCCTGGACCTCTCTTCCCCCCCCAAGAAGGGACGCCTTTTTGGTACGAGTCGCGCCTCTGACTTTGTCAATGCTATCCCCAGGAACACACGGTTAACTGAAGCGCTAAAATATTACTTTGAGCTCAACTTTTTTAGACAGTGCATTTATCAACGGCAACCCCGAATCTGTGATACCTGTCGCTTGAATAAATTACCTGTTGTTTCAAATTTGAGAAACTGTTTCAGTGAAAGTTCTTGGAAGGGCTCTGACAGAGAAGTTAAATCTGAGAGGTGGTTACACACTTAACCCTTTAGACATAAAACATTGACCAAGTCTGGGACTAGGAGCTGATCCAGCCGCACCTAGACTCTCCTCTGAGAGAGAGTTTAGAATGCAAGGGGGTCTTCTCTGAACCTTGTCACTCAGCGGGAAGGCTCTCCTTTTGCCGCTTATCAGACTCCCCTTATCCCCCACTTTAAAGCGACCTGGGAAACAGTCCTCAGGGACAGGGGAACAGAACAGAGCTGGCAGGTCTTTAAGGATGTATTCCACAGAGAGCAAGAGCTCTCAGTCCCCAAGTGTAAGAAGTCAGGCAGAGAAGGGAAGAGACCGGCATGACTGAGACAAGAGATGCTGGTCAAACTAAGGAAGAAGAGGGAACTGCACAGGCAGTAGAAGCAGGGACTGGCTTCCTGGGAAGAGTAACAGGAAAGCTGCCTGGTTCTGTAGGGATGGGGTCAGGAAGGCCAAGGCACAGCTGGATCTGAACTTGGCAAGGGATGCGAAAAATAACAAGAAGGGCTTCTACAGGTATAGCAGCCGGAAAAAGATGGTCAAAGAAAGCGTACCCCTGCTCATGAGCGAGACCGGCAAACTGGTAACAGCAGATGAGGAGAAAGCTGAAGTACTCAACAAATTTTTTTCCTCAGTCTTCACTGGCAACCTCTCTCCTCACCCCTCCCGAGTCGA
>Ga0065711_1052292_pt1 | contig 10019 bp, 7 predicted proteins | sample Hoacrofraction12_FD_59098 | JGI IMG/M metagenome (GOLD analysis project Ga0065711, IMG submission 59098) | Hoatzin crop microbial communities from Cojedes, Venezuela - Epithelial fraction 12 v2 (version 2) | ecosystem: Host-associated > Birds > Digestive system > Esophagus > Crop | place...
TGGACTCGAACCAGCGACCTCGCGCCCCCCAGACGTGTGCGCTACCAACTGCGCTAAATCCCGAAGCCTTTCTAAATTCGGGTGCAAAGGTAATACATTTTTCCCGAACCACCAAATTTTTCGCTGATTTTTTAATTAATTTCACAGATTATTTTTTTTTAAGTTTATAAATTAGGATTATTGACAATTTATTAATAACTTTGCCGTTTGATATACAAGTAATTAATTACAGATACTGATAATGCGATATAAAATAACAGGTCCAGAGAAGATTCGGAATACCATCACTCTGCCCGCCTCGAAGAGCATAAGTAACAGAGCCCTTGTGATTTGTGCCCTTGCCGGCAGTGAGATATTACCAGAGAATCTCTCCGACTGCGACGACACCAATGTGATGCTCGCCGCGCTGAAAGAAATGCCCGAAGAGATCGATATCAAGGCAGCCGGCACCGCCATGCGCTTTCTCACAGCCTATCTGGCCGTAACCCCCGGCGAGCATGTCATCACCGGCACCGACCGTATGAAGCACCGTCCGATAGGAGTGCTCGTCGACGCCCTCAGATACCTCGGAGCAAGAATAGAGTACATGGGTGAGGAAGGATTCCCGCCCCTCCGCATCGTCGGAGGCAGACACGAAGGCGGACATCTCGAGATAGCCAGCAATGTGAGCTCGCAATACATCTCCGCGCTACTGATGATCGGGCCGGTGCTGAAGAAAGGGCTGCAGCTCCGTCTGCAGGGCGACATCATCTCAAGACCGTATATCGACCTCACACTCTGGATCATGCGGTCATTCGGAGCCGAGGCGGAGTGGAGCGACGTAGACCTCATCACCGTGAAGCCGCGCCCTTACCTCTGCAAGCCCTACCGCGTGGAGAGCGACTGGAGCGCCGCATCATACTGGTATGAAATGCTCGCTCTAAACGGCGACAAAGAGTCGGAACTCCTCATCGAAGGACTCAGCGACAACAGCAGACAGGGCGACTCCATCGCACGCTACCTCTTCAGCATGCTCGGCATCAAGACCTTCTTCGAAGACAGCGGCGTCGAGGGAAGACAGAACGTGAGACTCAAGAAGAACCCCCGCGTGCTGCCGCGCCTCGATTACGACTTCATCAACTCCCCCGATCTGGCGCAGACCTTCGTCGCCACCTGCGCGGCAATGAACATACCTTTCCGTTTTACCGGACTGGGCACCCTCAAGATGAAAGAGACCGACCGCATCGAAGCCCTCAAGGCAGAGATGAGGAAGCTCGGATACGTGATAAAGAGCGAAGACGACACCATGCTCTACTGGGACGGACAGCGGTGCGAAGCCGATATGTCGGCAGGCATCGACACCTACGAAGACCACCGCATGGCGATGGCATTCGCCCCCCTGGCGCAGAAGTTTGACGGTCTGACGATCAACAATCCGCAGGTGGTGACAAAGTCATACCCTGCCTTCTGGGACGACATCAGGTCGGCAGGATTCACCATCGAGGAGGAGGGAGAATAGCCTATGTGGGTATTGCTTGCGATGCTCGCGGGTCTCGGTGTGATATGTGCCGTGATCGGTCTATTCTCCAAAGACTCCGAGGTAGTGCATCCCGGGAAAAGCACCTGCGACAGTTGCAGTGCCGCGGCCCTCGGCGAGTGCTCGCTCAAGGAGATGATGGCCAAGGGCAAGGGCTGTAAGACAGACAGGAAATCCGACGACGAAAATACAGAACAATGAGAAGAAACGGAATACTATCGGCAGTGATGATGACGACGGTGATTATCGCCGTGCTGGGATGCAGTACGAGCAAGAACACCGCCAAGACACGCTGGTGGCATTCCTTCACCGCTAAATATAATACCTATTATAACGGCAGTCAGGCTTACATCGAGGGATATATCGAAAAGGAAGACGGCAACAAAGACAATTTCACCGAGATAATACCCCTCTTCACCGTAGGCAACAAAAACAGCAAGGAACTCGGGAAAGGCAATTTCGACCGGGCTGTGGAGAAGAGCGAGAAAACCATCCGCCGGCACAGCATCAAGAAACGCCCCGAGTGGAAGAAAAGCCGTAAGAAGACAGCCAAAGACATCGAATGGCTCGGAAGAAAAGAATATAACCCCTTTTTGTGGAAAGCGTGGCTGCTGCTCGGACGGGCGCAGTTTCAGGAAGGCAACTTCGAGGAAGCCGCCGCCACCTTCTCATATATGAGCCGGCTCTACCAGACGCAGCCCGCCATCTACGGCAGGGCGAGAGCGTGGCTGGCACGATGCTACACACAACTCGACTGGATCTACGACGCCGAGGATGTGATCACGAAGATGAACCGCGACTCCATCGACTGGAGAGCCAAGAGAACGTGGGAGATGACATACGCCGACTTCTACCTCCATCAGCAGAAATGGAACGAGGCGCTGCCGCATCTCAAGCAGGTGATAAAGCACGAGAAGAGGAAAAAGCAGAAGGCGAGAGAGTATTATCTCCTCGGACAGATAGAAAACCAGCTGGGCCACAGAGATCTGGCATACAAGGCCTTCAAGAAGGTCGTGGCGCAGAATCCGCCCTACGAACTCGAATTCAACGCCCGGATAGCGCAGACGGAGGTGATGGCCTCGGGACAGTCGAAGAAGATGATCAGCAAACTGAAGCGTATGGCGGCGTCGGATAACAACAAGGAATATCTCGACCAGGTGTATTACGCCATCGGTAATATCTATCTCACGAAGAAAGATACAGCCAACGCCATCGCCTCGTACGAGAAAGGTGCCGGGAAGTCCACCCGCAACGGCATAGAAAAAGGTGTGCTGCTGCTCCGTCTCGGTGACCTGTACTGGGAGAAAGAGAAGTTCGGTGACGCCCAGCGCTGTTACGGCGAGGCCATCGGACTCCTCGACAAAGACAGAGACGACTACGAACAACTCTCCGACAGATCGAAGATCCTCGACGAACTGGTGCCCTATACCGACGGGATATATCTGCAGGACTCCCTTCAGGCTCTCGCCAGGATGCCGGAGGCCGAACGCCTGAAAGCCATAGACAGAGTGATCGAGGCTCTCAAGAAGAAGGAAAAAGAGGAAAAACGACTCGCCGATATCGCAGCGGCGGAAAAGACGATGCAGCAGCAGGGGGCTATGGGGAACAACAGAAAGACGACGACGCCCGTGGCATCGACAGCCAACAAACAAGGCACCTTCTACTTCTATAATCCCACGGCGGTGACGCAGGGTAAGTCTACCTTCCAGAAACAGTGGGGAAAGAGAGAGAATGTCGACGACTGGCAGCGAATCAACAAGACCGTGGTATCGCTTGGAGGAGAGTTTGCCGCTGACAATGAAGAACTTAACGACTCGACAGCCGGCGAGGAGATGGCGGCCGTTCCCGACTCGATCAGTGCCGAAGCCGACAGCGCCGCCAACGACCCCCACAAGAGAGAATACTATCTCGCGCAGATACCCTTCACCGAAGAACAAATGGCGGAAAGCAACACCATAATAAAAGACGGGCTCTACCACTCGGGAGTGATCTTCAAAGACAAACTCGACAACCTCGGACTCTCCGAAAAAGCCCTCACAAGACTCATACGGCAGTATCCCGAATACGAGAATATGCCCGACGTATATTACCACCTCTTCCTCCTCTATTCCAGAAAAGGGGATGACGCCACGGCGGCGCAGTATCTCAACAAACTGAAGACCGGCTACCCGACAAACCAGTGGACGACGCTGCTCTCCGACCCATACTACAGCGAGAACCAGCGCTTCGGAGTGCATATCGAAGACTCCCTCTATGCCGCCACCTACGACGCCTTCAAGGCAAACAGGTTCGCGGAGGTGAGAGCCAACACCCGTCTGTCGGAAGAACGCTTCCCCCTCGGAGCCAACAGGGATAAGTTTATCTTCATCAGCGGACTGTCGAAACTCAACGAGGGCGACGCCAACGCCTGTGTGGAAAATATGAAGACCGTGGTGGAGAAATACCCGTCGAGCGATGTGGCCAATATCGCCGGAATGATCGTCAAGGGAGTGCAGAGCGGACGTTCGCTCAGAGGAGGCAACTTCGACATCGGTAATGTGTGGGACCGCCGCACCGTGGTCCTCTCCGACAGCGACTCCATAGCGCAGCGTAAGTTCGTCGACGAGAGAAATATAGAATTCATGTTCCTGCTCGTATACAAGGCCGACACACTCGACGAAAACCAGCTACTCTACGATATGGCGAAATTCAACTTCACCAAATATACCGTAAGAAACTTCGACATGGAATTCGTTGACGACGCCGGACTCCGCCGCATGGAGATAGGCAGATTCCACAACTACGACGAGGCGCTGCAATACGCCCGCGACCTCTATGCCGACAAGGAGATGGCAGAGGCTCTCAAGCCCTGCAGGGCGGTGATAATAAGCACCACTAACATGGAGCTCCTCGGACGGCAGTTCAGCTACAACGACTACGAGAAATTCTACGAAGAGCACTTCGTGCATCTGGATATCGAGACGGAGAAACTCCTCGAAGGGCCCGAGGTGGCATCGCCAGAGGAACAGTTCGAAGACCAGGACGAGCAGCTCGGGGAAAAGATAGAAAACAACAGCGGCACCACGCAGGATGCCGAGGACGATTATTACGACGATTTGGAGGATATACTGAATGAGTAACGGTTTATTACTTTGGGCCGACGATGAGATAGAACTCCTCAAGGCCCATATTCTCTTCCTGGAGAAGAAAGGATACGAGGTGGTGACGGTGAGCAACGGCACCGACGCCATCGAACAGTGCAGGAAACAAACCTTCGACCTGGTGATGCTCGACGAGATGATGCCGGGACTGAGCGGGCTGGAGACGCTCCAGAAAATCAAGGAGATACAGCCGGCAACCCCCGTCGTGATGGTCACCAAAAGCGAGGAGGAAAATATCATGGAGGAGGCTATCGGACGGAAGATCGCCGACTATCTCATCAAACCCGTCAACCCGATGCAGATCCTCCTGACGCTGAAGAAAAACATCCATCAGAAGGAGATAGTGACGGAGGTGACGCAGACAGGGTACCAGCAGGAGTTCCAGCAGTTAGCGATGAAGATACAAGACTGCCGGGGATATCAGGACTGGATGGATGTATACCGCCGTCTCGTGCACTGGGAACTGGAGCTGAGCAGCACCGACAGCAGCATGACGGAGATGCTGAAGATGCAGAAGGAGGACGCCAATATCGGTTTTGCCAAATATGTGAAGAAGAACTATCTCGACTGGGTCGACGAGAGGAAACAGTTCGACCAGGATCCGTCGAGGCCGATGCTCAGTCCCGACGTCTTTAAGAAAAAGGTGTTTCCGCTGCTCAACCAGGGCGAGAAGGTGTTCCTCATCGTGCTCGACAACTTCCGTTACGACCAGTGGAGGATGCTCGCCGGAGAGATCGGGGATATGTTTGATATCGACGAGGATATGTATTTCAGCATCCTCCCCACCGCCACGCAGTATGCACGCAACGCCATCTTCAGCGGACTGATGCCCAACAAGATAGCGCAGATGTTTCCCGACCTCTGGGTCGACGAGGACTCCGAAGAGGGGAAAAACCTCAACGAAGGACCGCTCGTGGGCACTCAGATAGAGCGATTCAGAAGACACGACACTTACTCGTATCATAAGTTTAATGATCAGACAACGGCGGAGAAGTTCATGCAGCAGCAATACAAGGATCTGCAGAAATACGACCTCAACGTGCTGGTGTTCAACTTCATCGACATGCTCAGTCATGCACGCACCGAGTCGAAGATGGTGAGAGAACTCGCCAACAACGAGAGTGCCTTCCGCAGTCTCACCCTCAGCTGGTTCCGCCACTCCGCCATGGCCGACCTCTTCAAAGAACTGGCGCAGAGCGACTACAAGGTTATCGTCACCACCGATCACGGCAGTATCAGGACAAACAAACCCGTGAAGATCATCGGCGACAGGAATACCAATACCAACCTGAGATACAAGCTCGGCAAAAACCTCAACTACCAGTCGAAAGACCTCTTTACGATCAGCGACCCGAGGAAGGCACAGCTGCCGTCACCCAATCTCAGCACCACTTACGTATTCGCTACGGGCGACCTCTTCTTCGCCTATCCCAACAACTACAACTATTACGTGTCGTACTACAAAGACACGTTCCAGCACGGAGGAATATCGATGGAGGAGATGATCATCCCCATCGTAACACTCACGGGAAGAAAGAAATAATATTCAGATATCACGATGGAAATAATTATCGACAGTATTGACAATATAAGATCCGCGGCACGGCGGTTTGCCGATGCCATGGGCAATGCTAACGTATACGCCTTCTACGGTAAGATGGGAGCCGGCAAGACCACTTTCATCAAAGCCTTGTGCGAGGAACTGGGAGTGGAGGATGTGATCACCTCACCCACCTTCGCCATAGTCAACGAATACACCGACGGCGAAGGGCAGCCGATATATCACTTCGACTTCTACAGGATAAAGAAACTCGAGGAGGTATACGACATGGGCTACGAGGACTATTTCTACAGCGGCGGCCTCTGTCTTATCGAATGGCCCGAGCTGATTGAAGACATCCTCCCCGAAGATGCCGTGAAGGTGGAAATCACCGATCTGGGCGACGGAAAGAGAAAACTGACGTTCTGACCGGACATTCTGACTGCAGCCGGATTTCTTTCCGAGTGCAGTCGGATTTTTTTTGAGTGCAGTCAGAATTGTTTAAACCAATGATTACAAAATAGCTTTGTCATCGTCCTTGGGTTATAAGAGAATTGCGGAATAATCGATTATAGCTCATATATATGACAAAGCAGACACTGATAAAAACACTGATGCTGTTGGTTGTGGCCTTATCCCCGGTAGCGGAAGCCATAGCCCAGACGACCCGTTATCAGGTGGGAGTATGCGACTGGATGATCCTCAAGCGCCAGAAGCTCGGGGCCTTCGCACTCGCCAAGGAGATAGGGGCCGACGGCATCGAAGTAGACATGGGTTCGCTGGGACAGCGGGTGATGTTCGACAACGAACTGAGAGGAGGGGAGAAGACAGAGGCATTCATCAGGGCCAAGGCAGTAAACAAGATCGCCATACCGTCGATTGCCATGAGCGGTTTCTTCGCCCAGAGCTTCCTCAAGCGCGACAACTACAAAGACCTCCTCGACGACTGTTTCGACACTATGGAGAGGATGGGGGCGAGAGTGGCCTTCCTCCCCCTCGGCGGCAGCGGCAAGGAATGGATGGTGCAGGGCTCTCCCGAGAGGGCTGATATGACACGGCGCCTCCACGATGTCGGAGAGACGGCGCTCAGCCGCGGCGTGGTAGTGGGCATCAGGACTCAGATGAACGCCAAGGAGAGCATCCGGCTCCTCAGGGAGATCGACTCCGAAGGCATCAAGATCTACTACAATTTTCAGGATGCCGCGGACAACGGATGGGATATCTGCAAGGAACTCAAGCGGCTGGGAAAGAAAAGGATATGTCAGATCCACGCTTCCAATACCGACAAGGTGAATCTGAGGGAAGATACGATGATCGACCTCCCGAAGATCAGGAAGACACTCGACAAGATAGGGTGGAAAGGATGGCTCGTCGTGGAACGGTCGAGAGACGTCACCAGGGTGAAAGACGTGAAATACAATTTCTCCCGGAATGTGGCCTACCTGAAAGAGATTTTCGAGGAATAAGAAGAAACTAAGAATAATTACTAATAAAAACCTAAAAAGTCATGAAGAAAAATCATTTTATCAAACTGCAACAGTTCTGTTGGCTGCTCCTTTCGGCAGTCTTGCCAGAGCTGATGATTTCTTGTGCGACAGATGGTTATGATGACGAGACCTTCAGTTCGAGCGTGCAGAACGCCCAGCTGGAATCCCCCACGGAGGATAATATCACCATCACTTCGAGCACCGACGGGGCGACACAGACGATAAGCTGGCCCGTAGTGCACGGTGCCGGCGGTTATCTCGTTTCCGTAATCGAACTCGGAGACCCCGACGTATATATCGTGCAGGACAGCATCGTCGACGGATGTGCTATCAGTTGCAAGAGATCGTCGGACGCCAACTACCAGGTGTCGGTGAAGACTCTCGGAAACACCAAGTATAACAATGCCGAGGCACTGAGCGCGACGGTGAAGTCGTATAACACCTTCACCCCGACCTACGCCACCATCCCCGACGGCAGCGACCTGTATCAGTATTTCCAGGCCAACGCCATCCCCACCGATACTGTCGGCGAACTCTGCTACGACCTCGTCGAGGGCGGTTCTTATACCGTCAGCGATGTCCTCGACTTCGGAGGTGCTTATATCACCCTCCGCACCACAAGCAAGAGCAACAGAGCCACGGTGACTTACGGTGAGGCCGGAACGATCCGCACCTCGGCTCCGATGACACTGAAAAACCTCATCGTCGACTGTTCCGCTTCGGGTGATGCCGCTGTCGGACTGAGCAAGACCCCCGACGAGAGCATACTCAACAAAAACGGAGGCAGCGGAGGATACTACATCATCAGCGGCGGTGCTGTATATATCACTGGTTGTCTCTTCAAAGGAGTGAAAGGCAACTTCCTCTTCGACAACAACACCAAATACTGCATCGAAACCTTCCTGATGGACAACTGCCAGGTGGAGGTCAACGTGTCGGAAGAAGTCAAGGCACAGGCACACTTCTACTTCAAGCAAGGCTTCGTGAAAGACTTCACAGTGAAGAACTCCTCATGGTGGAGCGTCGGAGAAGACGGATTCAAATACTTCATGCAGTATTCCAACGGAGGACGACTCGACAGAGCGGGATACGACACATCCGAAGGACAGTCGGTAAACTTCCTCAACAACTCATTCTATAAGATCGGCCGCAACGACAGCCAGTGGGCCAACTACTCGGCTTTCGTGGGAAGAAACTACACCTGGTTTGACATAGAAAACAATATCTGGCAGGACTGCATGCCCAACATCGCCAAGCGAATCCTCGGACAGCGTCTGCCAAGCACCTACGACCAGTGTACCTTCAACTACAACACATACTGGAAAGACGGAGCCATGGCTACAGACTGGTATGACGACTCCGGCAACTTCTACGACAACGGAACGGTGCTCACCAGCGACCCGGCGTTCAAAGATCCCGCCAACGGCGATCTCACGCCCCAGGGTGCAGAGCAGATACAATACCAGACGGGCGACCCGAGATGGTTTTGAAGAAAGAACGACTTTAAAGAATGACGATTATGAATAACAAAACGATAAAGACAGCGGCCGTGGCCCTGATGATGATGTTCTCGTCGGCGGCGATGGCACAGAATACGGTCGTAACCGGAAGCGTGGTCGATGAATTCGGAGAGCCGGTCATCGGTGCCACCGTGAGAGTGGACGGCACCAAACTCGCCACTATCACCGACCTCGACGGTAATTACAAGATCGAAGTGCCCAAAGGGAAGCAGATCACCATCTCTTACCTGGGCTACAAGGATATAAAGACAACAGGAGGAAAGATCGCTCTCTCGGCCGACGACAACGAACTGGAAGAGGTGGTGGTGGTAGGTTACGGCACTCAGAAGAAAGCCCACCTCACCGGATCTGTCGCCACCGTTCCTATGAACGATATCCAGGATATCGTGGCCGGAGGCCTCGCATCCACACTCAGCGGTATGGTCAACGGTCTGTCGGTGAGCGGCGGTGATGCCCGTCCGGGTGAGAACTCCACCATCTATATCCGCGGCGTCGACGACATGGGGGCTATCGGTAGTACCGCACAGCAGCCTCTCTTCGTCATCGACGGATATATCTACCCCAACGACGTGAAAGTGGGCAACACTACCCAGAACCTCGGTGCGGAAGCCTTCAACAACCTCGACGCCAGCGAGGTGGAGAGCATCTCCGTTTTGAAAGATGCCTCTGCCGCAGTATACGGCGCGCGTGCCGCCAACGGTGTGATCCTCGTCACCACGAAGAAAGGAAAGATGGGAGAACCGAGAATCAGCTACAGCGGTTCGTTCGGTATCAATAATGAGGTGAGTCGTCCGAAGATGCTCTCCGCATACGACT
>Ga0065711_1052302_pt1 | contig 10019 bp, 3 predicted proteins | sample Hoacrofraction12_FD_59098 | JGI IMG/M metagenome (GOLD analysis project Ga0065711, IMG submission 59098) | Hoatzin crop microbial communities from Cojedes, Venezuela - Epithelial fraction 12 v2 (version 2) | ecosystem: Host-associated > Birds > Digestive system > Esophagus > Crop | place...
TTTTTTTTTTTTTTTTTAAAAAAAAAAAAGAAAACTGGATGCCTGGGGTGTTTTTATTTTATTTTTCATGACAGCAACTGATGCAACTTGCAAGTAAAGACAGTTGGGAAGCGAGAAAATATGGCTTGGCCCTGCTCAGCCTTAAGACTGCGATCTCAAGGGCAGTGACTAGCAGTGATTGTAGAACGGTCAGTTTTGCATTCCCTGGGTCTGCTGTGCTGTCGTACATCCTGCTAGGCACCTTGTGCATCATTTGCACGTTGTATACTCAGCAGGCGTTTCTGCGTGCATAACTGGGCAGGGCAGCTTGATGCTGTGAGAGCTAACTCTAGAGCCTGAAACAACGTAGCTGAATTGGTGTGGCATGGCTGGTGAGACTGATTACCAGCAAAGGGTTTTACCTGTAATGATTCTGGCACCTGAGCTAGTCCTTTGGCATGGTGTGGCACAATGTCTTGTAGATGTGAAAGCAAGCTTCTGGCTAGCAAGGGTGTCTCTATATAGAGGTGTTTCTTCATACAGGGTAGACACATAGGTATTGTCAATATCCTCTGTTCAAAGTCACATATCTGATCGCTCAGATTATGAGAAAGGTGGCTTTAATAATGTATTTTGTCATTTTTTGGTATTAATTTTCCTCTGCTTTCTTAGCCCTAGATATGTTTCGATCACATTTTTAAACTTTTCTCTGCAATCATGATAGCTAGAAACTGTAATTTATTTCTTTGAAGAAAACAGAAAATCTCATTCCATCTTTTCGTTCCACCATCTGAGGCATCAGGAAAAATATTCTGGGAGACGTGGGGACTAGATTCGTATTAAAAAGGTGTATTGACAATATAGCAGGCTACTTGCTTTCTTAGTAGAGTTTCACAACTCTTTGGAAAATGGGATTACTCAGGTGTGGACAGTCCTGTGGATAGTTATTGTAGCTCCTACTGAGCAAAAATCCTGGCTGTTAATCTCTGCTCCACTTGCCGGTACACAGTGATGGCATAGCAGCAGAAGGGGTGCTGAAGACGCAAATTATGGCATGGGGAAGGCTGAAGGGGGAGAAAGGAAAGGAGGCTATTTTGGGACGAGATGTTAAGAAACAACCAACTGAAGAGTGAGACAGCTATTCGATCTGGAGATATGGTGATGCTGGTTTCTTGGATGGGAAGAAGAGGGAGTAAAATTTGGTGTAAAATCTCCCCAGAAGGGCTCTGTCTCATTTTAGAAAACTTCTACCACTAGCTAAACCTCCTGTGCATACTCTTACTCTAAATCATAGAAATATCTTGACCTTGATTTACATTTTATACAGCAATTTCTGTATGGATATGATAAGATGGGATTTCTGCTTTGCCATACTTTGAAGGACCTAATTTTTGGAAATTAGGTGATTGTGATCAGTAATTCTAAAGAGCAGACTCTTTTAATTGGGCACAGCAGAACAACACAGGACACTTGAAAATGCTGGTCTTCTATCTGCTGTGTTTGTTTGAATAACTTATCAGTGAGTTATGTAGACTATATAGAGGAGTAAAACTCTCTTGTGTAAAGAAGGAAGACTGTCTTTAACAAAAACCTGTAGTGAAATTCTTTAATTCCTTCAAATACTTGGAAGGAAAACAACTACACTTGGAGGCAACATATTTGGAAAAACTCCCATGGAATTTTGAGCTTAAGTGCCTTTTTTTCTTTCAACTCTGAGCATAGAAATGTCAAAGTAAAGTATTTGATGTTATTTTGTAAAGAATGAATTTAACTTGCTGCTGTAGTTTATTGGTGTTGTTACTAGAGATTACCAGAGTTATAGATTGACGATTATGTTGCACATGGTTTCATCAATTTAATTTTTTAAAATGTTGTTTATTTTCAGAATGGAGTTTTAGTAAAAGTAACAGAGACTTGTCCGCCGTTGAACTGCTCAGAAAAAGATCATGTTCTTCCAGAGAACCAGTGTTGCAGTGTTTGTAGAGGTAAGCCAGAGACTATGCATGCTTGGAAGGAATATAAGTTGCTGATTCAACAGGGGGATAACTGGAAGGAACAGTTCCATTTTAATGAGATATTAGGTACCTCTATAAACCTGAGTCTATAATTAGCCTTCACATAAAATCAGCCTGTGATACTCCTTTGGGTATAAGACTTAGCAGATACAAAGCTGTAATTGCTCTGAATTAGGGAGGGGACGGGAGAAAAGGAAGAGTTGGGGGAGAAAGGGCCCAGTATCTCTTAAGAATTCCCATTAGGAAGAAGTTATGTTTGAAAAAGAGGTATTTTTTGTTGCTTAAACTGCAACTGCACTGAACATAATGGGTTTTAGAAACGAGTTTTTAAGCTCTGTGTTTTAAAATCACAATAATATTGTTACGATTCCAGTTTGATGGATGTTTTGAGGTTGATTTAGATCTGAGCACTCTCAGGACTTATTTATTAATTAAGCTGGACAGTTACAGAATAAAAATGAAAAAATAACCCTACAGTACAGAACCCCATTTTTCTGCCCTCCAGTGTGAGGTTCCTCTTGCTTGTTCCTGTTCAGCCCTAGTGAATCCTGCTTGCATGCTGGACCAGACTGAATGAGCGATAGCTAAAATCTTCGTTGAGGAAATCTCCTTAAATGAGGAAAATGCAAGTATCACAAGGCTAGGGAACTCGAACAAGCTTTCTTCTTAAAGTGTGTTGTAATCAGTGAGCTGTTAGGTGAAAGGTGTTAGTCTGTACATCTGTATTGTACCTCTGTTCCACATCTGTTTCTTGGTGCTGAGTCTCAGCTGAGCTTAAGGGGAACCTGGTCTGTCAGAGCAGGACTTGCGTGTCGGGGTTTAGTGAGGCACCTCAGAAATTTCGAGCAAGAGGCATGCCAAACGAGCATTAGGCACTTCCAGACTTAGATGGTTATTGGGGCCTGCTGCACTACTTTTCTTGCCTGTATGTAAATTCCTCTGGTGGTGTTGCAGATGCCAATGAAGGGGCTCTGAATCTCTCCCTTAGCCAGTAAATATTAATTAATAAATACACGTAGTTAAATATTTACTAAGGCCTTGAACTTGCCATCATATGCACGTGGTTGCAGGGGCCAGCGCATTTGAGACTGTTTGCTGGGTCGTGGTCGGAGAATATACACATGAATTTTTTAAGCAGTTTCTAGAAACATCTGTAACTACTTAAGCAAGCAGTAAATGTTGCTGCTTTGTCCCTCAGAAGGCTCGATGTCTTAATGATACTTCCTAACAGATGGCCCAGTTTGATGTAGTGCAGTACAGAAAAAATGATCTTCATTACTTAAAAGCATTAGAAATCTGAAAGCTTCAAAGTTGATGAAAGACAAGTTCTGTAATTATTCACTTCTATATTATTGTTAATGATAGGTACTCATTTTAGATATTCACCCCAAAACTATTTTTATTGTTTATGAAGTAGCATGAATATGTATACTTACGTGATGGTCTCTACAATCAAAGGAAGGAATTGTACTTTAACTTCCTATGAATTCTTATACATGGTGTTTTAAAACTGATACATTAAACTTCCACTGCTGTTCTGCTTTAACTGACTGCTAAAACAGTACCACCTCCTACTGTATTTCATATTTGCTTTTAAAAATTCTTTTGAAAATTATGCTTAAAGATATGAATAATTTTGTCAACTTCACAAAGGCATAAATTGAAGTTAGCACTCCAAAATTGCTTTTTATATCTTGAAGTAGAATATATGCTGCTTGACATTTTTGCTTCACTTGCACGCAATCCAGAGTGGTAGTATATAATTTTATCATATGTAAAGTGATGGTGTTAAAAAGGAATATTTATTAAGATTTCCATATTTGGTATGGGTTTTATCATGCAAACAGGTGCCCTCTGATATGGCAAGCAGGCAATAGTTTCTGGTCGCGTCCTGTGGGAACATGTTCTTTACTGGGAAAGACTAGAGTGTTTCTCTGTTTTGCAATGATGATATCTTTCAGAGACTATATTCAGCTTTTGTTGTCCAAGCAAAAGTAGCGAGGAAGAAATACTGTAGCAAATATAGTCCTGAGTCATCAAGGTGTTCATTGGAAGCCCACATGCATGATTTGCACGTCGTGGAAATTTCACATTATATGTATGATGATACAGGTAATTCTTTGTGTTAGCTCTTAGCTAGGTCTTTCGTTAGTCAACAGGATGATTAGTAAGCATTTACTAGTAATGCTAAATGAGCACAATAATTCTGTGTGAAGTTTATCGGTGCATACTAGTGATTGGTAGGTTCTGGTTTTGTATCAGTTTGTGCTTGCTTTAGAACCCGGTTGTTGAAACTGAAAACTTCTGAAGTTCACGTTGTGTAGAATTATAGAATACCTTTGCTGAACTGGGCAAGAGTGGGAGGTTTGCAGCTTGTGCTTTTCTAGCTGTGGTAAAGGAATTTCCATTTAATGAAAGGAGATATGTGGGGGATCAATGGCAGGAAAAACCCCTGGAGAAATACGGAAACTTCATGGCACTGTGGTATGAGACTGTACACTCTTCAGGGATCTCTGTGATATCTGCTACAATAATAGAGAAGTGCCTAAAATAAACCAGGGTATGCAAGGAAAAAAATAAATCTGTGGTGTTTATGGTGATGGAAATTGTGAGTCAGAAAGGGCCGAGCTAAACACTGTAATGTACACAGCTGGTGGGCTTCCTAGATAGTCATTATTGTTTGTTAGAAAAGTAAAGGCAGCAAATAATACCTTTGCTTCCTCAGGTTTGCTACGTGAGTTTATAGTATAGCAAAAGCTAGTATATTGATAAAAGCCAATTTCTAGATTTCAATGAAATGATTGTATAAGGTGTACAGCAAGTCAGGCATAGTATGGAAGAACTCTGCTATAAAATGACAGCTTCTTTTTGTGATTTGTTGCACCTGAATGCAAAAGTGGGCCTTATCAGATCGGTATTTAGAATTTATCCTTGAATGTTATGCAGAGTATTCCTAGTTTTGCCCTTCATTTTTGTTATTGAATATAAATGTCTGCTTAAACTATGTGGCTACTTTATACTTTTCAGCAGGACAGTGTGGTATTATTAAGCTCTCATTTTAGGCTTACAGAAATTTTAGTTAATTTTAGAATTTTACAAAGAATCATTGTGTAATAAAATATGTTTTTCACTACTTTTTTGAGAATCAGTCATTTTTCTTACAGCATGCCTGCTGCATTTTTTATAGGCCAGGGACAAATCTAATACAAAAAATAGTGTCGTAAAAATGTTTTATTGTTCCCTTTAGCTGTTTTTCTCCTTGCCAAAGACAGTGCATAATTTTGAAAGAGTGGATTTTTCCTCTTTTAAATGAGTGACTCAAAGTTTCATGAGAGAATTTTTATGTTGTTATGCTCACAATTTCACTATGTGAGAATAGCCTTAACAGCCCTAGCAGCTTCAGTCATGCTCTCCTTTAAAGAGAGTGTGAGGAAATAATGAAGTAGAGCTGTTTGGTTTCTGGAGAAAGTAATTTTTATTTCTGTCCCGTAATATGGTTTGGCTGCTGGATTTAGATTGACTGCTGATGCTGGTTAGCAGTAAGTGGAGAATCCTACTGGTGAGTTGAAGTGTGCATTTTACAGCAGGGAACAGCATTTAAATCTAAAAGTGGGGCTTCTGCCACCGTTACTTGTATTGCTTTGTTTTGTTTCAAGGAGGTTTTTATACTTTCAATTAGAGGATGAGAAGGCTCTTCAGTTAGCATGTTTCTCATCTCTCCCTGTCTAGCTGTGAAACTGGGTTTTGCTTTTTCAGAAATCAAATGTTTCTTACTCAGTGCTGTGAGGTATGAGTTATTTCAAGGTTTTAGTTTTATTTAGATTTAAGGGAGCTTGCTAAATATGAATTAGTTTACTTCTAAACATATTCATAACATTGCTGAGAATTTAGAAGAGCTATGTGTCAGAAAAAAAAGTATCGTTATAAGCTTGTTAGGCTGTGCAGTACCATTATTATAATGTACACAAATAAGCAGTATGTAATAAGGTCTGCATTGATACAGAAGCTTGAAAGAATTTATGAAGTCACTGTTTTATGTCAGACCATTGAGTTCTGGGGCCACAGTCTCTGAAGGCATAAAAACTGCTGTTTAAAGTGCTTCATTGCTCGTGACTCATTAAAAACTGATTCAGATCATGAAAGAGCATAATTGCTAGTGCAAATTTTATGACTTTTCCTGTGAGTTGTCCCCCAGATTTACTTTACACATTTATGTAACTGGGTGACAGCACAAAACAGCCTAACATACCGCTCTGGAAAAGTGGATTCTGGGAACTGGAGCCTGAAGACGTTGAGAAGCTTGGGAAAATAAAATCAATCTTCAGGTGTCTCAAAATGGAATAAATGTTTAATTTTAGATAATCTGACTTGAGACCACTAAGCTCTAGCCAGTTGTGCAGTTCCCGATGCTGCAGAAGTGACAGTTTTATGTCTGTTAGCATGAAATATGATCTTTTTCATTAATTGCCTTAGTACATTTATTAATGGTCATTCTGCAGTCAGAAGAAATAAGTAGAAAGATATAAATATGTTCTTTAAGAAAAATTGGAGCAAGCATTTCAGCAGCCTTGAGAAGGAAGAGAGCAATGTTATCAGAAATGTTTGGGGAAGGAGCAGAGGTCATCAGGCACATCAAAAATCTAAACATACTCTTCAATATTTAATTCCCCTGTTGGTAGTATCTAGTTGTATCTTGAATGTCTTGAATGACTTTGAAGGGCTGTTGTGCACAGTTACGACTGTGTGTGTATGTGTATGTGTGGGGAAAATGGTTTCTGACATCTGTTCTGAATGTGTTTATCTGTAATTTTAATTCATCCTCACTTGCCTTGTCATCTGGGTTGGCCTGAAATTAGTTTAGATTATCAGAACTATTTAAGATTTTGTGTGCTTCTGTCAAATCCTTTACAATTGCCTGCTTGCTCGGATGTGATGGTTCTATTTTAAGACATTTCTTAGAGAGGAGCTGACTGTCTCAGATAAGACTTTGCTGAATATTCTGAAGTCTCAGTAATTCAGTGATTTTTCACCTAGGCAATTGGAATGCATGCCCTCTTCTAGCTGCCACCTGTGGCTGAGATTCAAAGATCCCACTGCAGTATCAACGGGTGGTATTGCCATCTGTGTAGGTATTTTAAAGGAACCCTATAATACCTTTCACACCAAAGAATTAATAAAAAACAGGGGTTTGCATTATTTTCCCTTCTGCTTGCCTTAGGGATAAGTAATTGCTCCCATGAATAGATTGGCTGTGAACAGACTGATGTTTAAGTCAGTGCTTAGGTCCCTCCCTGTTTGGTCAGGAATATAAGCATGCTCGTCCCAGTCAGTGGCCCTGTGTACGTTCCGGACTGCTTTGCTGAGTAAGGCAGAATTAAAATATTTAGCTATATTAGGCACTGAATTGGGAATGTTAAAGGAGAGAAGAATACAGCTAGCTTACTTCACATTGCAGTCCAAATATGAGGTGGCCTTTAATTGCTGGAAGAGCAGGGAAAGCACTCAGGCCCAGTGTGAACCAAGATAAAGTAGATAGTATTTTATTTCTTGCTTGACTCCAAAACTTCAGCTGGAGAGAATGTAGACGAGGGTCTAAGAAATTCAAGAACCACACTTCCTTGGTATGCACCTTTTGGCTCTTTTAAAGTGCTAAATGTGCATCTTCACTGCAAAAGAAAAGTACTTGGAAAAGCCTCTGATCCAGTCAATGATGTGCCTAGTCTGACAGAGGCACAGTGAACCCTGTGAACCCTTACTCTTCTGTACCATTGAGTACATTTCCCCCTTCCCTCCCCACCCCACAAGCTGCTTAACCTTAAATTACATTTGTTTTGTAAAAGCTTTGTAACATACAGTGTTGTAGCACCACGCATGCTCTTAACAGGAATGGCTTCCAGTTTCCATTTACAGAGGTATTGAACAAGTTTTCTGAAATACTATAGGAAATTGAAGTTGAGTCACTTTTAGTCAGCAGTTTTAAAAGGTGGGAAACGGTGTTTCACAGGTCTTTTATAATAATAAATGCCAAGGCAATCTAGAGATGTAGTAGGTGTTCTATTGTTGTGTTTTCCTAATGAGAGGAGAACAATGAAAAGTTCTTTAGAGCCTCTAATTATACAAGTTACAGAACTGGAGCGTTACATGTTTTCTTCTGTGCTCTTTTAATAGCCATCCAGCTTGAAAACATGAGAAAGATTTTGATTCTGAATGAAGACAGTTCGTATTTGAGTTGACAACAAGCGAACAAAAGCAATACAGTTTTTTACAGAAAAATTTTTAATGAAGGAGACAGCTTTGGTGGTACAAAATGGATAGTTAGGGTAGTCGTCATATCTACTGAATTTCAGGGGTGGCAAATAAACAGTAAAGAATTCATAGGGCCATGATATGATATTGAAAACTAACCAGCGGCTTGTGCTTGGGGGAAAGTGCCGTTTGAGAAGGGCAGTTGATTTGGGACTCAGGACTTGTGATGAAAGTTAACCCTGAGAAGCCATCCCTTTGGCTAATTGTGTTAAATTTGCCATGAACTGATCACAAGGTAAAATGTTGACTCGCTGGGATAAAAAGAGTCTAGAAACAAAGATTTTTTGGTGCAGATAGTTGTGTAAGTACTATTGTAACTAAAACATGCTGAGAAAGATGAAATATTTTTTACATGCTTGGATGAGAGGGAGATAAAAATAAATATAAATAAAATGTCCTAAGACAGTAGTGACAATCCACCCTAAATTAAAATGTGATATTTTTATAGTGCCTAGCTTCACACACTGATAAGTTACATAGGTTCTGAGTAGTAGTATCTATCAATAATAATCAAATATAAAACTAATACTGTGCATGAGTTCAGAGGAGAATTATTATTCTAAAGAAGCAGGACATAGACTAGGATGTCTTAGTCTTAGGGGAAACAGTGACAAAGAAAATGTTAAAAACTTGTTCTCTCTTGGATATTATCTAGAATGCCAACAGAATAGTAATCCCACTTGGGCAGTATAAATTAGATGCTGAATGGATAAGTCTGGGGAGATGGGTTCCAGTGTTCAGTTTCGATTATAATTATAAAGGCAAAAATGAGAAGTCAAACACTGTGATTGCATAAATGGCTAAAGGCAGTGTAACTGTGCCCTTTTTTTACCAGTATAAAATGTACCCAGGCTTGACAAGGCTGTATCTGGAATACTTGAGTGGTTTTTACCAGACTGTGGAAAGAATGAAAACTAGAAGGAATATCTGCAGTTTTCATTAACTGAGTTGGTTCTTTTTTGCAAGTTGGATTACAGTGAAAGAACAAGCTAGCTGAGCACAAGGAGGATACCTTGGCTGTTAATGAAACTAATCTGAAGTTTAAGTGTAGAGTTGGATGTTGACACTGAGAAAGTGCCCTCCTTGCTAACAAGTGTTACATTTTTTTTTTTTAAAAAAAAAACCTCACAACCTGACATTACAGGATCAGACTCATAAAATTGGCATGCACTAAAATGACGAAACCTGAGTTTGAAATTAGTAGATGACTGAAGTGCATCTTTAAAAAACAAATTTAAAAAAAAGTCAGTGAACAACAGCTTCAGGATAGCCCTATGAAGATTTGCTTACTGTAGGTGAAAACTATGTTTAGTATAAGCTAAAGTCTTCCAGAGTTCTTTAAAGGATATCCAAGCGAGGGATATGAACAAAGATCTGAATCTGGTGTTTAGATCTTATAAGTCTGGGTCGTCTTTTTCTCAGGTGTCTTCAGGAGGCGTTAGGAAAGTTTAGAATCCATGAACCGGAACTTTTAGTTTTCTCCTTTATGACCAGTCAGAATTAGCAGAAACTGTTCTTGAATGCATATAAGTGCAAGTTGGAATAGAAGTAGCTGATGGTAGGTCTGGGTTTCTGGTTTCCCTCCTTCCAGGAGAGAAAATCCAGGAAGGGTAAGAATTAAAAAAATGCCTGTTCATATGTCTTGGGCAAATAGAAATTGACTCTTGGATATTAAGAGAGAAAAATCCATCAAAAATACACCAATGGGGGGGGGGGGAA
>Ga0065711_1052303_pt1 | contig 10019 bp, 12 predicted proteins | sample Hoacrofraction12_FD_59098 | JGI IMG/M metagenome (GOLD analysis project Ga0065711, IMG submission 59098) | Hoatzin crop microbial communities from Cojedes, Venezuela - Epithelial fraction 12 v2 (version 2) | ecosystem: Host-associated > Birds > Digestive system > Esophagus > Crop | place...
GGGGGGGGGGGGTTACAGTTGCACTGGAAATTAGAGCCAAAAACGGACCTCTGCTTGGGTCTACATGTGTGGTTGGCAGGAGCTAGGACACAGAATTTAGTGTAGCCCATGTATGGTGGGTGCAGGTACAAGAGGGAGCTCCTTGTCAGTGGAGGAGGATTTGGGGTGCTGGGGGAGTCGGGATAGGCTGAGATTTGCTGCTGTTTGTAGAGAACCTGAGCATGAGAAGGAAGGAGAGTGAGAGACCTTGGTATTCCGGTGGCTGTCCCAGCCCTGCCCTGCTTGAACTGAGTTAACTTGGGTAGCTGCTCTTTAAGCATCTTTGATTTTTTTTTTTTAATTGCACAGCAAAATGCTTTTTAGAAAGCTGGGCCGTTATCCCTCCAATAGCAAAATCCAAACCCAGAAGAGAGAAAGGGGTGAGGGAAGGGAGGGAGCACGAGAAGGGGGCCTTTGAAGTGAGCTGCCCACATGAAACGTGTGACATCAGAGAGATGGCAGATAGCTGGCAGAACAAGGCTGCCTTTGAGCCCACCTTGGACCTGGCCAGCACACGCTTTACACCCCACCTCCCAAAGTCGGAGATGAAAGATGCCCCAGGCAGCCTGCCTGACCCCATTGCCTCTGCTATCTCCACTTGATTGCACAGTATTTTGCTCCAAACAATTCTTCACTGTCTGGGCTGCACAGGTGAATCTGCCAGCTTGGCTTGCGAGGGGGGATGCCGCGCATAGCAGGGCTGCTTTGTTGCAGTCCTTCACCTGCTTGTGGGGTGGTTTTCTTAGGGTGAGCATTGTTCCACAGCAGGGTATGGGGGGAGGGGTGGAGAGGAAAGGATGGGACAGCCTGGGGGCAGGGAAAGGTCTGCTGGGCCGTATGGGGTCAGGGAGCATCCTTAGGGATGGATGTATGGTGGGATATGGAGTCAGGGAGCATCCTTGGGCAGTGGATTGGTGAGCCCAGCAGCTTGTGTTGGATGCTCCAAGAAGGTAACTAGGCTGGGTTTGAAAATCTGCTTCTCTATTTGTTACTGAGTTCAACTTGTGTGTCTAAAGCACTCTGGTCTCCCCACTCAGGGTCCTTGCTTCTGGGAAGGTGTAGTGGAGGGGTTGCATCTGCAGGCATGTCTATACCAAGCAGAAATGGATATTTGAGGAGCTGTTCTGTCTCAAGAGATATCTGATGGATTTGTGCAGAAAATGAGATGTGGGAAAAAGGCTGCAAATAAGGCACAAACTCAAGAGGCTAAGAGGGCTGTGGGGCTCTGAGAAACTAGATGGGGATTTGGGGAATCCAGTGGTGCTGAGTCATCTGTTTGGGACTGGGGATGTCCTAAACAATGTCTACGCTTGGCTCACGGAGAGGAGGGTTGGAGAAATACAGGTCATGAAGACTCTGTGTATGGGGAGGGTGCATCAGATGTCAGAGTTCCCCTCAGAAGGGCTGAGGCTGTAAACTGTGTGTGCCTCTGTTATTTCTGTCCTCAGTTTCTTTGAGGTTGAGATATACCTACCTGGTGTGAATCATGAGACCAGTCTTCGTAGACTGCTTTAACAGCATTTTATATTCTCCACCCTCTCCCTGAACATCACAGGACTGGAGTTCTGTGCCTGGAGAAAAATCAGTCCAACTCCCAAACTGGAGGCACCAGACCATCAGCCAGGACATGACCAGTGTTCCCATAAGCAGAGCTAGAATAGGCGGCTCCTGACTGATTCATTTCTGAGCATCTTCCAGTGGTGCAAAGGCAAGGTGTGACCTGTCTCCCATGCATCCATTAACTGATTGTTCATGGCTGCTCTCATGGGGCCTGTGTCCTTCCAGTTGGGATGGTAAGAGTAGATAGACATTCCGCTAGTGAGAGCGGATGGTGCCGAGTAAGGGCTGTTAAAGCGGGGCTGGTCACATAGGTCCCTAGTTAGATCAAGATGGAAAAGGACTGAGCACTAGAGCCAGTCTTTAGCAGATCAACAGCCAGTGAAACTCAAGGTCTACATGCACTCAGGCTCAGGTAAGCTTTGAGTGTTCAAGTAGTACCACAGATATGCCCACACGACCTTCCCCATAGGTCCTCCCTGAGCAAATGCAGTCAGAGTGGCAGTTCCTAGATGCATGTGAGTGGGGCAGACCTCAGAACCCTGAAGGGCATTTGAACAGTTGAGCTTCTGTAGGGAGATCTGAGCACCCTTTTGACCTTTTGTTGAAAAGATCGGAGCCAAATTTTCCCTTGCGTTCAGTGACTTGTAAAGACTGAATGCTGTAAAATCAATGTTACTAGTGGGAACATGAAAATTAATTGTGTCAATCTGTCACTCATCTTGCCCTATTACATTCAGTGATTAGAACTTGGCCTCCAACACATGAACAAAGTATCTTCTGTGGCCGGTAACTGCTGCACAGGAGATGGCAATGCATGGCTTAAAGTGGTCAAAAGCAGAGAACAAAGGAAAACTTTGGGTCCAACACTGTTTTTTTCAGTCCACTGTAGTGCTTTCCTTGCGTGGGTCTATTCAGGTCCGTATGACATGCTGGAAACAAAAGATTAAGCACATGTTTGAAGAAGCCTCAGTTGCAAAGGAAGCAAGGTCTTCAGGGCATGTTCCCTTACTGTCCCTGCTTATGGGTGATGAGTAGCTTTCGGGAATTTTCTTAGTAAGGACTTGTGAATTGGTGAAGTTAGAAAAAAGTAAAATGGCAGGAAACTAGCAGTAGGGGGAAGTACATGGAGAGGGTATGCATTCTGTTTGTGAAGTGTCTTGGAGCAGTGCTAAGGAATGACACACCAGGTTGGTTGGTCATCTGCAAGCACACTCTGGGGCTGAGAGAAATGGCTTGCAGGACCGTGTACAGGCATTATGCAGAGACCTCCCAAAAACTGCTTAGGACCAGGCTGTTTGAAGGTGTGGCTGACACCAGTGTTGTAGGCATTTTTGCATCTCCAGCTACCGTATCGCCCTACCCAAATCTGGCCTCCAGGCCCCACAGAGCAAAGTGTGATCTCTGTGCCTCATCATCATACACAGACAGCTGGGAGGCTGGGTGAAATGGTCAGGTTCCAGCTATGGCTGTGAAACACTGCTGAGGTTCCTGATGGCTGGAGGGTAGATATAATAGAGCTAACTTCAAGCCAGCCTGGCTGGGTAGCAATAAACAGGTAAGGAAGCACAGAGCTCAGGTTTGGGCTGAAATTACTCCACCTGGCTATGGTTTTAAGTTCAATCCATGTCAAGCTTAGCTTTGGAATGGAATAGCTACTAGGCAGAAATTGCAGTTTTGCTGTGCACGCAACATGCCTGAACATCTTTCATCTTGCCACAGAGCCGTGCAATTTTGTCCAGGTAAAAAGCTGCTTCTCACTCCAGATTACTGAGAAGCTTTGTGCACCCGCAAGTCTCTTCAGCCTGGTGTGGTGAGAGGCTGTTGGCCCGCAGAGCTGCCTGGAGGTGGCAGAGGAACGGCAGCCTTCCTGCTGCAGACCTGCTGAATGGGTCCAACCTTGTTCTTCAGCAGCAGGGTTTTGTCTGTCCTCGCCTGTGGCAGCTGGAGGTTACAGCTTGAGGCAACAGGTCAGCTTGGAAACTTGCTGATACCTCTAACATGAGTCTCATTTCCTCAATGTTTCTCAAACGGGCTGGTGGGAGAAAAGCCTTGCTGCCCTGTGGCAGCATCCTCATGTGATCCCTGTTAAGCACCGTGAAAGCCTGAATCCACAAAATAAAGCCACAGTTGGGGGGCAACCAGCTCTTCAAGGCAGCAACAGACCTGTGGGTTCTATGTTGGTTATGCTAAAGGGGCTGATCACAAGACTGAAAACCTCATGTGGACACCTGGAGGGGGCCATCTAGGCAAGCCCCTGGGCTTGGTGGCACAGTCATGCTCTACCTCAGTTTCCCACCAGCCACTTCTCCAAGGGACACCTTGTTAAATCAATGAGATCTCAAGGCGCGTAAATCGTGTAGGTTCTGAGGGTGCTGGACACCTACATGGCTTTTTGGCTCAATATCTGAGTTTCCTTCCTCTGCAGGATGGGGACAAGAGCATTTTCCTCTGGTTCCTCTTCCTTCTGTGCAGGGCTGCCCCTCGGAGGGAAGAAATATTTTCTACCGCAGCTGAGCCTTTTGAAGGCTGCGGTACTAATACCAAACATCTCTGGGCTTTCCTGCTTCACCGACATCTGTGTTCATCAAAACCTCTGCCAGGGGCTGTGCCCAGGCACAGAGCTCAGCAGTTCTCCATAGCTGATGGGCATGGGACAGATGGCCTAGATTAGGAGCTCTTCCCATGTTGTGGAGGAGTTAATTTTGGGGGTAGAAATTTGGAAGTGGACCACAACGGGAAGGAAGGGGAGAAATGGCAATTAGAGCAGGTTCTGGGAGCCTCCTATGCTGTGCCCTGGTGCAAGGCAGGACAGACTCTGTGCTTGCCCAGCCTGTGCTTAGTATCCTTCACTGACTGGGACGGCAGTGCTCTCCTGGAGCTGCAATTTGGGAGCTTCCCCAAGCCTTTCTCTGTGCTTCCTTCCTACTTGCACAAGGGAAAAGGGAGGCAGGGAACAAAACCAAGGAGAGATGAATCTGCTCCCTGAGAAGGATGATGAAATGCAGAGCTGGGGGGTCCAGGAAGACATTTCCACCTCTTCAGTGGGTTCTGGCTCTGGGGATGACCAAGGGTTTGCAGCACTGGTGAAGAGCCTGATGATGAGCCATCCCATGGCCCTGGGCTTTTCCAGCCTGCTGGTGCCCCTTCACCACGAGGACGGGACCGCAGCTGTCCCTCCCCATAGGACCTCTGCCTTGGAGGTGGCTGCAGCAGCTTGGCGTGTCGCCTTCCTCCCTCTCCTTCATTAAGGCACCAATCTCTTCCCAATAACAAGGGGGCTTCTGTTCGACAAAACCTGCCAATTAGTCATTCTGGCTGGGTATAAACGTGGCACTTGAACAGCTGAGGGGACGGCGGGCAGTCCTGCCCCTTCTCGCGGCATTGCCAAGCTTGCCATTAACACAATGTGACAACTAATCTCTCTATAGCATCTGACTGAGCAATTTTAATTAATAGCTCTGTACGCTTGCACACACACCCCTACCCCCTCCGCTTCACACAGGTACCGCATGCCTTTAAAGCTCCTTCCCTTGCATTGCAGCTTGTGTTGACAAAAGGGGGGGAAAAAAGCCCTGTTTTGCCCCAATTAGTGTGGAAATGCTGCTCACTTGGGGCTCTGACCCTCGGACTGAGCCAGTGCTCGCTGCCTCCCTTGCCCTCTCACCTCTGTGGGGTTGAGGACTTCTGTAAATGCGGTGGCTCTGGGGCGGAGGTGTTTTCTCTGCTCTGCTGGTGGTTGGGGCATCCCTGTAGTGGTCTGTGGGAGGTGAGGTGCTGGCTTCGCAGGCTGGATGTGGGGGAATCGGAGGACACCGAGGGGGAATTTGTGTTGGTCCTCCAAATAAGGCTCCCTGGCTTTACCCAAGTGCATGATAACATCAGAAAAAAACCCCCTATTTCTACGGCCAGGTTCTCCCCTGATGTGAACAGCCATGGCTTGGCAGATGGCTGCTGTTGGGGCCTCTGTGGTTTTGGTGCGGAGGTGTCCCAGTTTGCTTTAGGACAACTGCATGGACTCATCTGCGGTGAGCTTAGATGCTGCTTTAGGCAGACATTAGCTTGAGGATGTCTGTTTTGGACCACTACTCTCGACAGAGACACTGATGTGATTGCAGCAGGAGGAGAGCAAGCCCCCACAGTGGCTGGGAGAGATGCAGGAGCTGGAGAAGCTGTGCTGGGCTGTGTTGGGTCCCTGCAGCAGGAGCAGCACACGCATTCCCTACAGAGCAGGGGACGTCGTCATGGTTAGAGAGCTGGACCTCTCTGGTAAGGACTGGCAAAAAAAAAATGGACATGGGAGAAGGTGGGAATGCCAGCAGAGTGCAAGGTTGTGGAGGGGTCCCCCCATCCTCCCTTCAGCATCTTAATTCAATGTTTTGGTGCTTCTGATCTGGGTGATGCTGGATAGCCAAGACCAAAGATGGTATCAGGGTGGCTGAATATCTTCAGCATGATAAAATTGCTCAGGCTTTGGGCACTTGGATAAGAGGAATATATGGGATCAACTCTTCCCATGGTGATGTGGCTCCACCACCACCCTCCTGCAGCTCCCTCTTCACAGGGGCTGCTCAATGCTCTTCCTTCAGATCACCTGAGCAAGTCCTCAATGGCTGTGAAGAAGCATCACGGGGTACTTAGGCTTGGGCAGAACATCCATGTGTTCTGCAGGTTCTCCTTCCCGTGGCATGTGGGTCTGGGGATCTTGTACCTTGGCAGAATAGCTGCAGTGGGTCACACTGTGGTGCCAGGAGCCCATAGCCTTGAGTGGTGACCCCATAGGAAGGGGGGAGAGCAGAAATCACCACAACTGGTGATGCTTCTGCAAGATCTGGCCTGTGGGAGATGCTTAAGCAATTTGAAAATGAAGTTATAAACGGGAGGAAGCCCTTGCTCTCAAGAGAGGGCTGTACTGGTAGAATACATCTCTAGATGGTAATATTCATCCAGCCTGGAGGTGTTGCTCATTCTGGACAAATGCAGGGACTTGTACTTTGCTTTGTTCTTGTGGAAAGCACAGGCTTGTGTCCCCAGGGGCTGTGTCTCGTCCTGGAAAGATAGGAATTGTGTGAGACACTGAGGTGATGTGCAGGAGCCCCTTTCCCGGAGATGGCATCTAGGAGGAAATGACCAACTGGCCTCACATCCCTTTCCCTCTGCTTGTGCTCCTCCTTTCTGGCTTGGTCCTTGCTGGTGACTCTTGGCTTGGGCTCATGTTTCTCTTGGTCCCTCTCCTGCCTTTGGGGCTGCCTGGGCTGTACCCTGGAGCTCTGACTGCTGTTGCCAGAGGGTATCTTTGCCTTGGTCTAGCAGGGAACGCATCCTGCATGTGCTATAGGTTGGGACTGCCCAAGAGCACCCTCGGTCCCTAAGGCAACTTGCTGCGCTCAACACCCTGGGCACCCAAAGCACAGCAGCACGCTGTCTAGTGGTGCGATGACCTCTTGTCCTAGGGCATGGGCCTGGCTGCCTTATGCTGGGTGGGTGCTTCAAGCATCTTGGCCCTGCAAGGACCACGCAGGCTGTTGCACTGTACAGAGCCGCAAAAGCTTTCCTGCTTCCAGCTCGCCCTCCCAGCAAAGAGACTGGGATGCAGCGGAGTCACCTCGGCCAGGCAGCTGGTGAGCGCAGCCACCTGTCTGGGAAACACAATGTGGACCCACTGTGCCCTCACCCAGCCCCGGGAGGACATCTCTGCCCTCCAGCAGAAACCGAGGGGACACGGCGGGGAGCGGTGCAGGAGCCGGTGCTCCCCGGCACCCCCCTCCCTGGCATGGCGATGGCAGGCAGACGCGGGATCTGCCCCATCTGCCTGCCCGGCAGCGCGGCAGGGAGCTAATGAGAAGCAAGGTGAGAGGCAGGAGACGGGCTGACAACTTACTGGCTCCGCAAGCTGCCAGCGGCGCGCGGGCGGCAGAAGGATGGCATCTGCCCCCTCCCCGGCATCTCCAGCCTCATAATGAGGTTATTACTGGCCCGCTGCTTGACGGCCGGCACCAGCATCTTTCGCCTCGTCGTCGTCCCAATTCCCACTTGTGGCTACGGGAGCGGTGAGTTGGGGAGGAAGGGATCACCCTGCCCTCACGCTCGGGTTTGGCCCAGGGCTTTGGTGGGAGGGAAGTATGGTTTTGACCTTGCTTGCAGAGGAGATGGTGCTCCCGTGCTTGCCGCCTGTCTGTCCCCTTTATTGTCTCTTGAAGGTTTCTGGCCTGTTGCAGCCCGGTTTGATGGGGGAGAAGTCTCAAAGATAATTAAGTTCCTACAAGTTTTGTGGAAATAGACAGGTGAAGGAGAGGGCTGTGATGAGGGCTTCTGCAGCAGGGAGGGTTCCTGATGGGGAGGCTGAGCCAGGGAAGGGCAGCTGCCTTGCTTGTGGAGCTCATGGGAAGCCCTTCCTGAGACCTGACTCGGGAAATGATGCTTAACCAGGCGTTTTCCCACTTCGGTCTGCTGGGGGAAGGATGGGATTTCACAGGGTAAGCCCAGGAGTGGCGAGACCCCAGTGCATCCTGTGAAGGAACTTGCATGGGGATAACAAGGGTGGGACTTGTTCCATCAGCTCCTTTAAGGATTCTTAAGGATAAAAAGCCTGGTCTGCCTGCGTGCTAGTCACCAGTACAGCACGGTGTGTGCCAGCTTGTCCATCTGCCTGCAGACCACTGGCTAAAAGGCTCCAAAGGCTTTTAATCATCCCACCCCATCTAACAGCAGCTGCAAATGGCTATGAGCTAATCACCCTCAGCACCTTATGAATGTTTGTATTAATCACTCATGCAGCATGAGAAACCAGTGCATAATCAAACTCCTCCAACATCTGAAGGGTCGCGCACGGGGGTGTGGAATGGCTGCTGCTCGCCTGGCTCTGCTCCCCTCCTGCCTTGGTGTAAGGAACTCACTGGGAGGGACACATAGGTGCCACCACTTGGTGCTCCTGGCCCCACGGCTGACCACGGGGACCCGCTTCCAGGCACGCAGGTAATGCCATGGCAGGAGCTGCCCACGGCTGGGGTCCCGGGCAGGGACTGGCTAGCGTTTTTGCCTCTCGGAGCAGCTGGCGCGGATGTCGCAGCCGATTACGTCGGGGAAGGAGGTGAGCGGGAAAGCGGTGACACCTCGCTTACGGCGCCCTGCTGTTGAGGGGCAGATGTGGAGGCCGACACATGTTCGTTGCTGCTAATTAATCACCCCTGTCATGGGGCCGTGGTGGCACCCAGCCCCACATAAGGGGTGCGGTGGCCCTGCCAGGGTGGCGATGGGTGCTTGTCCCCGTGCTTTCCCTTTGAACCATGTCGTCCCATCCGTGGGATACAGGATGATGGGTCACTCCGCCAGCAAGTTTCAACACCAAGTGGAAGTTTTGGAAAGAGGTTGGAAAGGCAGGGTTCTTTCTCCCCACCCCTTGCACAGGCACCACTGCCCTAGAAATCAAGGAGATCCCTCCCCAGCACCACCCTGGCTTGAGCACTCCAAGGGAAATCGGGCACCCTGAGACCCAGGCACAAGGAGATGTGGTGCCTGTGCTGGCACCTGGAAGGGGTTCGGGCAGACAGAGAGGATTACCTTCCCCATGGGAACACCTACAGCTTCTAAATAATACAGACAGCAAGCCCTTTATTGCAGAAAAATGTTGATAAAAATGGGAGTTTGAGGGTGTTCTCTTGTTCTACTTCAGCATTGCTGCTCCAATTCGGCTCACCAAAGAGGTGCAGGAACAGCAGGCACCCATCTGGACCACTTGTTCCCAATTTCCCTGTTAGCCAGCTGAAAAAAATCCCAAGTAGAGAGTGTCACAATTTTGCTGAAACCTGATTTTTTTTTTTTTTTTTTTTGCTGGGAATGTCTCACTGAAATTCCTGACCGATTTCCCCCAGCCAGGAGCATCTCGTGGGGGCAGTTCAGCCACACCAGCCCCCTTTGCCTGCCCAGCCTGTCCCCAGGCTCCCGAGGGGGACAGCGGTGCTGGGAGGGTGGGAAGAAGCCGCCTCCTATCTGTTTGCTCCCGCTTTCCACTGAGTCAACTAGATCTTGCAGCCAACCCCTCGGGGACAGAGGATGAGGATGCAGCGGCCAGCTTTGGGGATGCTCTGCGGCCGGGTCCCAACCCAGCCCCAAAACCCCACAGTCCCTGGGTGTCCCCAGGAGATGGGGGACAGTGGCTGGGGACCCCCCAGCTGGCTGGGGACCTCAACGGGGGTTGCCAGCCCCTCTGTGCGGGCAGAAGCCTCCATCTCGTGGCCGTGCCCCGAATGACAGATAGGCTGCGGGACGGGACCCCCGCCGACCCACAGCCCCTGCTTCATCGCTGCCCACACCGCTAGCTGGTGACTTGTATTTACTGCTCCTGATCTCTTCCATGCATGAGTTGTTTTAGCAGTCAAAGGTTCTCCAGAAGGTTACAAAGCCTTCCCCCCTCCCCCCCCCCC
>Ga0065711_1052304_pt1 | contig 10019 bp, 7 predicted proteins | sample Hoacrofraction12_FD_59098 | JGI IMG/M metagenome (GOLD analysis project Ga0065711, IMG submission 59098) | Hoatzin crop microbial communities from Cojedes, Venezuela - Epithelial fraction 12 v2 (version 2) | ecosystem: Host-associated > Birds > Digestive system > Esophagus > Crop | place...
CCCGCTACCCGTGGGGCGGGCAGGGCCGCGCCGGGCCCCGGCGCCCGCGGGGGCTCCAGTGAGAGGGGGGCACCTGATCCACTGCAGCGGGGGAGGAGAGCGCGCTGGGCAGGAGCAGGGCCCCTCCTCTCCGGGCTCTGGGCCCGACCAGCCCCGGTGCGGGCAGAGGTGGGCCCGCGGGAGGCGGCTCCACTCCTGCTCCTCCAAATGCACTGGAAAATAATTCCGTTACTTCTTTAGTTTTTTAAATAACACAAGCATTTTCTGTACGCTGTAAGAGTATTCACTTTATGTATCTTCAAATGTTTATATAAAATGGCTAAAAAATCCAGACATATTTATCCACAAATATTCCCCAACAGTACTTAAATACTAACAAAAAGCAGTTCTCTACATCAAGGTTTTTAAATTATGGAACTGAATAATTTAGAAAACCAAGGATTACTCATAATCGCTGCAAGTAAAACAAGAAATGCCAACGACAGGCCTTTAGCAAGACACTGGGAATACGGTTCTCCTGAAAGAAAGAAAAAAAAAGTATAAGCATGTCAGAGCTAAATTTTAGTTTAGACAACAACTTAGTTTAGACAACAACCCCATAAAGTATATGCATGGCCTGAAAAAAATAATGGAGCACAAAACATGGAATTAAGATGCTTCTTACTTCTAAACCTTGGTGCTGTCTGTAACTTCAGTCCCTGGAGCTGTGCAGATCACAAACACGGGCAGTTGCCTCCGTCCATGCATTCTCAGAACAGAGCCCAAGTGCCTCGATGCCCTTTGAAATGCCAGACGTTAAATCTACAGCATTTCCCACGAAACATAATCCACCACAGAGGTAGCTGTCTGACCAAGATGGCGAATTTTTACTGGAACTTGTGGGCCGACTGAAAAGCACACACTGGTGAGAAACAAAGTCTCCCTCCACTCTTCACGGGCAATGACACGCATTCACAATGGAGGAAATGGAAACAGAACAGTATCATAAAGCGATATAATCTCCTTTGCCTTAGAAAGCATAACCCCCTCCAAACTCTATGGGGGAGTGAAAAAGCATCTCTCTGCCAGACATTCACAAAATTTCAAGCTCATCCAGAAAGTACTCCTAGTAATTATTTTTTCCACTAGTCTAACTAAGAAATTAAGGCATTATCAAGGAAAAAATTAAACAGACTTTTTGGACCACGCTTTCTAAAAGAGGAATTTTAATTCCCTACTACAAAGCATTCTTTCAGGCTAAACTCCACACATTTAATTACGTTGCAAAGAAATACGGCCAGATCATAGCATTCCACATTGCTTATTAGTTTTACCTGTGTAAAACCGTGTCAATGGATAAAAAAGTTGTGGCCAGCACACATCATTTCGATTGCAGTCAAATTCTGTATAATTCATCTGAAATCTGAAGAAAAGAAACCCTAAGATTTATTAACTACAGTAGCAGAACACCAGCACAAGTGGAAAAAACAGGGTAAAAAGGTGTCCAGATTACAGGAAAAAAACCCAAAACTAAACCACAAGCTTCTCGTTATTCTCTTCTGACCTCTTTCTCTAATGGGAACAGGAGCCTCTCCACTACTCCATTTCTGTCATTTTTAGCCAGATGTTTCTTTTTGTGATGAACATTTTCAGACAATGCATCGTTTGGGAGCCTCACTCAGCACCCTTTATCCGCTCAAGTAAACAGCACAGAAGCTTATCGAAACCAAATGACAGCTTCGCAGGGCAATTTACAGCCCTTCACATTCTTCATGGTCCTGGGGAAAACTGTCACTAACAGAATCGTTAACTCGGTAAATCTTTGAACCAGGCCTTGCTCTGTACTGCACCAAACCAAAGTAACCTTTTGCTCAATGCTATTCGCATCTGCTTAACATAATATCAAGTATCAATGTTTTTACAAAAATTACCTCGTCATTGGAATGGGTGGCTGAGCTGGCACTTTAATAAACTGAACAGAAGCAGTGATGGGAAGAAAGCTGACAGTGTTGTCACAGATAAGCCCGCACTGGAATTGCCATATGACTGTTGAGTAGCTGTAAGAATATGCATAACTATTACTTGAGGGCTGTAAATGGAAATTTAGAGCCTAAACATAACCCTGAAAGGACAAAATACACAGTATTTAAGAGGTAGTTGATGATCTCTGGATTTTCAACACCATGCAGGGAGAGAAATTGCAAAGTCTGAAAATGAGGTAAAATGAAACAGGTGTATTTGATTGGGATTAACTTGGGGAAAAAAAAAATGTTTGCAAAAAGTGAAAACTCCCTGTTTTACAAAAGAGCAAAGCATTTACCACAGCTCTCAAGAAAAGCTCTGCATTGGACTAAGCCAGAACAGAGGACAATGTTGTCACTTCTGCCACGTGACAAGAAGTTAAAACATTCTTCTGATCGAATGCTCTGCATGTGCATAATACTGGCCGCATCATAGATTTTATTTAATGTTTCAGTGAAGTAGCAAAACTATCTACTGTTAACCATTAATATTTTTATTACTGTTATTTTAATTTCAGAGGGAGAAAGGTAAACCTAGTTCTGATCAAAGGAATTTGGCCTGCAAATACAAATAAAAGGCATGTAAAAATTAGAAATAACAAAATAACATTTTTGCCTGTAAAATTTAGGCTGGATATGTTTGGTAAGCAAGGCTTAAAATTAAAGATTTATTTGTCAGATAGCCAGAGACACAACTTTCTCTACCTGATCTGCACAGCAAGAATCTCTTGCCGGGGAATCCCTTGTACGGCACCCACATCAGCAAACATTATGCGAATATTCAGATTCGCAGGAATATCTGGACAAATGCCTTTTAAGTTTCCACTGCTCACATTGGTATCTGAATTAAATGGATCAAGACCTACAGAGGAGAACAGAGTTATTTAAACAGAAGTATTATGGAAAACATTGTATTTTCCATAATTGTATTACTGTCATAGTCCAGTGAAATACTGGTAACTGTCACACAGAAACACAGCAAAAAATATACATAAAGGAGTACTTTATCAATGGAGAACTAAAATACCAAGTCATATGTGTACAGGCTGACAGTACAATACATGTTAGTGCAGTATCTGCATAAATACTGAGTTATATGTGTGTGTGTGTGTACACATACCTGGATGGATGGATCCAGACACACAATCAGCATCTTTCGGTATTTGAAATTACATTTTGGTTTGAGATGTTTTTATTCATAGTATGGGCATATTTAGACTATAAACAACACCACAAACCTCACTTACGTATAATTTTCACCCAGTCATTTAGATCACTGTAACTTGAATTGTCCCTCTTTCCAACATGAGTAGCTTGTATTAATGAATTCAATTTCTCAGTCACATTTCCTCTACAAAATAAGAACATAAGATTACACAAAAAGTAAATCTGTACTGTCTAACACCCTGCGTTTGTAATATTATTATATCATAAGGTCAGTTATTGGCTGAAGGGAAGAAATGGCAAAGCATTCCACCCAAACATAATCCTCATTTGAATGTAGGGAGATCTGAGTTAAACCATTATTATAACTTCCCTTTTTTTAAAAAAAAGGTGAGACTATCAACCACAGAATGCTGAAATGCATACCTGAACAGTTAAAAATAACGTAACAGTGCTCATAGTAGGCACTTGTAGAGAATCACGCAACAAGAAGGATGGAGGGAAAAACAATTCAGCCTACGTAGCTCACCTTAAAAGGCTGCAATCTTCATTAATACCAACTTCCAGAATGCACCCAGAGAGTGAATCTAATCCGAATAAAACTGGTGTATAAGTTGCCGATGTACATAAACCTCTGCCAGCTATGAAATGAAAACATCTCACTTGAGCTTTTTTGTATCAACCTTTCCATGTCTAGCTTTCAATTTTGTGCAAAAATATCAAACATTAGAATGCAAAACCCCAAGTGGTCTAGTTCAAATATAGATACAAGTCCATTCAACTTCAGTTTTCCAAGAGAGCATTAGAGGCTTACTCACTGATGTCTGAATAAAGGCTAGGGGTACTTGAGAATAGCAAAATTTGGGACAGATTATTCACTAAAATATGGATTTAAAATAAAAAATAAACAAAATACATATTTTAGCATTAACTACAGTTGAAGTTGCAACCTCACAAGCCAGTACCTGGCTGCCAAATGTTCAGGCTTCCAGAAGTATCAGAAGCATTCATATTTGCAGCTTTCACTGGTTTTCCAACTTGATAACCTAAACATAGAAGGGTAAATCGTGAACGCTGCATAAGAATCTTTAAGCATTAGCATTGTTTTAATAATAAATGTCATCAATCTTGAAATAAATGAACAGACATTTCCATTACAGTAAGAATATGCTCACTTTAAATAATCATAATCTATACAACAAAAGCATAAGAACAAATCACCACGATTACAATTGGCAGTGCATTATGACAGGAAGGTGGGAGCTAGCAACATAAAGAAGTATGAAGGGGATATAAAACAGTCACTGATAATAATCTGTACAGTACAAAATTTTTTTCTTTTCACTATTAAGAGACAAAATAAAGTATTAATACCTGGATTCCTAAACAGTTCTGCTGCATTAGTAGCCTCTAAACTTAGAAATTTGACTGTGAATCTCTGTGTCAATGTTTCTGGTACAAGAAAAAAAATTATTACTTTACTTTTAAATAAATAAATTAGCAAAAAGTATTCTGTACATTAGGAAAAAAGTATGCTCTATGTAGGATACAAATACCCATCCTTCATTAGTAACAGAAGATTCAAAATAATACAAATTAGTGGAAATCAGCCCCACAAATTTTACTTCCAGAGTCCAGGGGAAATTATTTTTACGAAGTATTAGTAAATAAGAGATTCTATCACAGAATTTCCATGCTGAACAAAAAAAAACGAAAATCGTGAAAGAAATTTCGTGATACCTCCATCACATAAACTTCCGAGGAAGACTGTGACATTTATCTGCTCTATGTTCTTGTCTTTCCAAATGAACATATAATGCTCTGCAAAAGTGACATTTTGACACAGAACCTCAGCAGTATGAAGGCTTTCTGGCAGAGGAACAAAAAAGGCCATAATGAAAAGCACTGTTAATTAGCAAGCTATGTTACTGTAGATGAAAAAGAACACATTAAAAAACTCTTCACAAAATTCTGGAAATTATAACATTCATCTTTTTGAGATTTTGCCGTTGAAGTCCCATCTTATTAGGACAGTGCGACAGTACAATCCCCTAGCTTATCAGTATTTTAACATCAGCAGTTCCAGGTCCTTTTGCAGCTAATGCTCTCCTGAAGAGCCCAGCACTGGACTTTACATCACCAGCTGATGCACTTCTCCGGACTTGGGACTCACCCTACTTTCATCTTATCCCTCCCAGGGAGCCATCGCTGCCCAGAAATACACATTAGCATGGGTTCCATTAGTTTAATTTGTGCTCCATTACCATCCCACTGGCTGGGAACCACTGTTCTACATCAAACAACTGCTTCATTGGCTGAAAAAACGCCTTTAAAAAGGCACAAGAGCTTCCAAAAGAGAGGCATACATCTGCTTACAGTCTGCCCATCCCACCTGCATGTTCATCCTGGAGATTTTTTAAAGCGTTCTCTATTTTTCTCCTCAAAAATTGCTTTTAATGTAAGCTAAGGGACCCGATTTCTTGACCAGCTTTAAATGACATTGGGGTAAATTAAATACTTACTGCTTGCAGTAAACCAAACAGTTTACTTTTTGAGCATTAGATAACATACAAAAGCTCTCCTAAGAATTGCAGCAAGTAAACATTTTAGGCATCAAAATCATCTATTTCTTATATAGTCCATATAAAGTAAGAAACATATTTATTAAACGGAAGAAGCATACCGCTTTCAGTGATGAATTTGCCCATGTCAGCGATGGTCCTATAGATGACATTTTGTTGGATGAAGTCTGAGAATAAAAAACACACTGCAGTAATCCTGACTAATAAGAGACAGACATGCTGTTTTCACATCCAGAGTGCAAAACTTGCTGTTATGAAAATGGAGTAGAAAATTATTTAGAAAATTTAACTGTGGTAAAGGACCAAACAGTTTATGTACTTCAAGAGCATAGCTAGTTATCTCTGGGTCTTACAAAGGTAACACAGATGAAGAAAATTAGACAATTACACAGCATAAAATAAACTGTCTTCATGGTGGTAATCATATAATCTCAAACTCCAGAAGCACAATCCGTTAAGTATATGCTTTTGTAATGCAAGAAGTAACCACTTCTCACTAATTCTAAAATGGTAATACTGCACCCTCTTGACAGAAAAAGGGCTCTGCAACAGTCTGAAAATAGAAAGTGGAAGAGATGCTCCGCTCTGTCCTGTGGAGCCGTAACCAGTATGAGTCACCAGAAACAGGTAAATGGAAAACAAATGCCAACCACACTGTTTCTTATATCCCAAATCTTGGGAAATAGTGGGTCATCTGCTGGAAGGTCATCAGAAACAGGAACAGAACATCTCCAAATGCTGAACTACAGCCACCAGATAACAAAGATATGACATGTAGCTACCATGTCAACAGCCCTCGGGTTTGTTCTGCTCTAGCAGCTCTGCGAAACGTAAAACACATTTCTGTTAGGGTTGACACCGCATACCTCCAGTACCACTGTTTATCCTCACGTCATGGGGCAGTCCTTCCCAGTAAGATGCTAGATTGGTAAGGCATTTGACATCGAAGTTCTGGAGATAAGCTACGGGGGCATTTCCAACACACTGTCCAGCCACAGATTGCTGCAGGCAGTTCAACAGAAATAAGTATGTTGGACCCTTTTCTAGCCCTTTGCTTTTCATTTTAAGACTATTTGTTAGTGAAATGCTCCAAGAACGTACTACAGCCATATGACACTTTGACAAACAAATAATCTGATGTTATCAACATACTTCAATCTGTAGCAAGAGGGGAGGTTAAAATTTAAAAAGCCCAGCTTAGCTTTCAAAATAGTTTCAATGTACAGTATAGCTTCATCCTAATTTGTCAAAATAATTATAACAAACGAGCCTCTAAAATGCAAAAGGAGTTCAAAAAACGTACAACCAGATGACTAAGATTCAAAGGAAAAAACAACTATAGTGCTCAGTAACGCAGCAGACAAACAAAAAAATACAGCAATATGATAAGCCATAACCTACTAATTGGGATACCAAGCTCACTTTAAACTCTTGAAATAATTAAGACATTACCATTTGCGGGGATGGGCAGGGGGATCAGGAAGGATAATGTTTACTTTTATTAATGATTTTGCGCCGCTTTTTTTTTTTTTTTCGGTGAAAAGTATATTCCACCACTTCACAACAGCAAACTGCAGAATCTGCTTTCAAAGTCACAAGGAGTGAGACACAAGGAGAATCTCAAACAAACCAAGAGGAACCAAAAGCTCCTGAACATGAAGTGATTACCTGGGGAACAGTAAAATATTCATTTTCTTCTGTCATAATTGGATCTCCTTGTCTGTAACCAGTGAAAAGCTTCCCAGGAGAAGTTTGTAAAGGGATCTTAAATGGAGGAATTCTGGGTGTAGAACTGCAAACAAGTTTAAAAATTAAACAATTCTTTACTCCCTACCTCACACAAATAATTACACATTTGCTTTCATGTCCCATGTTCTCACATAGCACCAATGACATTTCTCCATTTGCACTTCAAGTTCACACCTTAAAATTCCAATTTCAAAATAACTTTCTTAACCAGGTTATTCTGGTGGCATGCCTAATGTGTGTGTGTTGGGAAAATAAACTGTCTTAAGACTTACACAGAGCCATGATAAAAGTAGCCAAGAAATGGTGTATTGTTAAGAGAAGACTGTACACAAAGGAAGGGAAACCATTCAGGTGTATATTCCATTGACTGAGAAGAACACAGCTGGTCAAAGGGTGGGTTTACATCCCCACCAAACACTCCAGTGAAACATGATTCATTGAACAACTGCTTCAAGTCTGGTGTACACTCCTGAAAGGGAAAGGAATGGTCACTTTTTAGCACGGCAATTGCATTACCATGGGCACTATAGCCATACTTACAGGAAAAATCAAACCAATTTTATAGAGAGGTGTCATATTTACCATTAGAAATACTGGAAAATCCAAACAAGCCCTCCAGCCCCATCTAGTCTGAAGCATTCAGTACCTCCCTCTCCTCCCAGACAACAGAAAGAGCCTCGAAATTTTTAAAACACTAAATCAAAATTTAATATGAAAGAAGTACCGGATCACAGCAACAACGAACATCACAAGCTCCAGCTGTCAAGTCACAAGGACAAGAGCCCAGTGGACGAAACGCCTGGTTTGGGATGATGGCTGCATTTTCTGTAAAAGAATTTAAAAAAAAAAGAAAGAATTAAAAATCAGATTAAATGGACTGGAATACAAATAAATAGACCATGCACATTGCAGTTTATTCCAGCTGTGTACAAACCTTTTGTTAAATTCCGTTAGTGATTATTCAATATCTCTTATTGCTGCGCAAATTTTTATTTTTTCATATATAGAGGAAAAGAACAGCCAAAATGCCATTTCTTCATTAGCATATCTAAATGCTTACCTGACACATTTCCTGTAAAGGAAGAGTTGGCATATATTTCAGCTTGAATCAGGAGATGCGCCAACATCACTGAATCACGGCAAGCTAAAACCTGAAGCGTTTCAACCACGCAGAGAGGTGTTGTGCAGCAGTCAGTGGCATTGGGCAAACACAGCTGCAGATTTCTCGTCAAGCTTATAGTCACTTTGGAAGTGTTCTGAAAAAATGCAAAAGAAAGTTTAATAGCTTTGACGGCTTATATTAAATTACTTTTATTTATACCATTCATCAGCTTCTGAAAGAGGAGTTTCAGTACGACTCTGTTTTGTCAACACTACAATGCAATATTCTTCCTATATAAAATCGGACATTTGGTGAGAGTGGAATGACAAAGGGTCTGCTACTGAGATATGCAAATACAGTGAGGATGCGACCTGTACGCAGAACTATAAGACATGCACACAGATTAAGTTATCTCAGAAATCACATGCACAATTCTAAAGAAAAGAACAAATACCACAAAATTAATTTCAGTTTTTACAGCTACCTTCAGTTGAAAACTGGTGCAGAGTTGATAAAACCCCTAAGGAATTACGTGTAACGTAACACTGAAGGCAAGCCTAGTAAATACAGATGTTCCAGAGCTCATGCTGTATAAAACCATTACTTTTTTATTTCTCTTAGCTGCTTCCAGCAGATCTGAAACAGCCTCAAATGCTACAGCCAGCCAGGAAGTACAGGCAATTCGGGAGAGGAGGAGGAGGAGGACAACAAGGAACCAGTGTCAAGGCTGCACCTCAGCGAACTCCAGCAAGGGCATCCACACAAAGGGATATGTGAAGGAAAAAAGGCAACAACAAGACATTCAAACTGGGCTGTTAGTACATTAACATTGTGCTAGTATTTCATTAGTCCTTAATGTATGTCAGTTCAATCCTTCCCATTTTGGGGAAGAATCAGTATTTTACATACCATACCAGGCGTTACATTCAAGTTCCAATCACCAGCTCTTTTACTTCCACTGCAATTTGCAAGTTGCAATTTTCCTATATCAAAATAAAAATTTAAAAAGTATTCCACTGTCATTTAAAAAAGACTGGAAAATAAGAAGCATATTTAAACTCCTCTTGTGCCTTCAAGTTGGCACACCCTCAGGCCCAGCTGACAAGGAGTCAACAGAGCACTTAGGGCTTAATCAGCAGAAGTCCTTTGGCGTTCCTATTTCAGTAACTATTAAAGCATTACATGAAGTGCAATGTGGTTTCTCCAGTAATTATAGTCTCAAAAAAATATGAGTAAATCAAACATATTTCTTTACATACCTTGGCGGTGGGGGAAGTGTTCTTACCTGTCTCTTCATCTATAGGACTTAAAATTATGGAAAAATTAACTCCAGAAGAATTTCCAAGAAAAAATGAATGGACTCTGGACCCTGACATATGGATAAATGAAGGCTGAAAGACTAAAAAAAAAAAAAAAAACCAA
>Ga0065711_1013840_pt1 | contig 10017 bp, 7 predicted proteins | sample Hoacrofraction12_FD_59098 | JGI IMG/M metagenome (GOLD analysis project Ga0065711, IMG submission 59098) | Hoatzin crop microbial communities from Cojedes, Venezuela - Epithelial fraction 12 v2 (version 2) | ecosystem: Host-associated > Birds > Digestive system > Esophagus > Crop | place...
CTGGAATATCTCCAGAGAAGGATTCTGGCAAAGACATCCCACGGCACCGCTCTGCTTGCAGACACACAGATTTCAGAGGACTCGGGCTCGCAGAAGCACATTGGAATTCCCAGATACACCTACCTTGCCTTGCTGGCTGTTGGTGGGGTATCCTGGCTACCCCCATGCCCAACTTAGACCTGTTTGAACAGGAGCTCTCCATCTGGGAACACTGAATAAACCAAATTGTGAACAAACCGAAGGAGGCAGAAACGTTGACAGGCTTTCTGCGGTTTCTCTGTAGTACCTGGGGTGGATGCAGAAAAGCTGAAGTATTTTGTCTTTTTTTATAAGCTGTTACTTAACCAAATCTTTGATGTGTCATTAAAAAGCTTAAAATTTGCATTGCAGGAGGAATAGTGTTCGTCTTCAGTAATGCTAAGTTTCTATTAAAAATCAAAACACCAAAAATACTTGAGGCTCCAAGAGCGGTTTTGCTGCTGCGTGCGGTGGCTGTCGGGGCAGGGTGCAGCTGTGGCCTGCCCAGATGTGACCTGAGGCATTAAATCAGAGCAGCCCGCCATAAAAGAGGAGGCAGAAACAACCTTCAGCGAGATGCATGGTGCTGTCCTTGGCTGGTGCGAGCTCCGAGAGATCAGTTTGTAGCGATAAGACAGCACGGGAAGGGCTTTGCTGTAGTTCTATCTGAATTACATTTCTGTATACAACGATAGCTCCTGCATCTTGGATTTTAAATATCTTTAGCATCCACAGCAGTCTCCAAAACATGTCTTCTGAGGGACATTGCAATGGATAAGCCCGTACGGGTGCAGGTCCTGCCACCAAGAGGAGGAGGATGCTTGACCAGGGCTTCCTCAAGCCCTGATCCTTGGAGCTGCTCCGATCTACAGCAGACACCATAAATGCAGATGGCCTTGGCAGTGAGGTCTCCCAGCAGTCATCAAATTGGCATTTCTGAGGATATTTTGCAGAAATTCTGGAACAATTAGTAAAGTAAATAAAGAATATTCAGATACTCCTTCCAGGGACTGTGCTTTTTGCACTGCTCAGAGATGCTTTGACCTTCTGGTTTATTACAAGTCAGGGAAAGTCAATATTTCTTAGCTTGCCAAGTTGGAGGAATTTTAATGAGTTATTGAGTCAAATAGTTAATCCTCCAATAACAGATTTTTTTTTCCCTTTCAGATTTACAGTGATAAAAACAAAGGCTTAATGAGGACCAAGCAAAATGGGGTTTTGCAGGAACTTTTGCTTCTCTTTGTGCGCAGGCTTTAACCCCTTGATAACTGGTGGATGAAGTGTAGCTTCAACAGTGGGGCATTTTGTAGTGGCGTAAAATGCTGTGCGAGCAGGGGCTGTGTCGGCGTTAGCAAGGAATTTAGCACGGTAAAAAGGGATTGATAGATTCAAGTAGCTAGTGCTGATGCTCCTCACATCTCTGCTACATGTGGTGGGGTGGGGGGATGTCTTGGGGTGAGGTCTGGTCTGCTCTGCTAGGCTGAACTGTTCTGCTGCTTGAAAAACCTTTGAAGGGAGGAGCCCTGGGTTCGTTTTGGGGGATGCTGCGGTGCTGCGTTTGCTGCAGGATTTGTCCTATCGGACGCTGGAGCATGTCTGGAGCAGTGCTTCCACTTGAGCTTCCTCTGAAAGCTGGCGCATGCCAAAACCTTGCCGAGAGCCAAGCCTGCACGTGGCAAATGCCGACAGCAGGGGTTTGCTGCAGAGCTGCCTTGCTGGTCCAGGCTGGGTCGCTGGCATGGGCTGGCAGCGGGCTGTGCGCTACGAGATGTTTATTCTTGCTTTAATTATGCCTTTTGCAGCATCCCTTTGTAATTCTCAGCTTTGCGTGCTCCACTTAGCACAGAATCATCTAATTTCCTGAAACTCTCTTCATTGAGTATAATGCTAATTATTGCTCTGAGTAGTGGCTCATTTGGAAGTACTCTGTCCTGTATGAATTATAATAATGTTCCCTTGTAAGCCTTTAAGTGAGGAAACTTCAGCAGCAGAAAATGTTGTAGCACAAGGGCAACTTTGGCAGTCTTTTAATAGTTTCAAACAGCAGATAGCGCAGTAATGTTCGGAACGTTATATCCAATGAATTCTTAAAAGTAGTAGAAAGTTATTTTTCATTGTATGTCATATTCAGAGTGCAGGGAGAGATCCTGGTGGTTACTTTTGCAGCGAGAAGCATCTTCCCATAATATCCGCTTGACTTCAGTGACAAGTCTTTTTTGGGGGTTATTTTTTCAAAAGCTCTCTGTGCTTGTCTGGCTGAGCTGTTGTTGAAACCTGTGTGAATTTTAGCTTTGGGGATGTTCCGCTTCTGGCTCGCGGGGAGGAAGTCGGGCTCTGAACGCGGACACCGATACCGAAGCTGAAGTGCTGGCACTTGGGGCACTTGGCTGCCCAAAACGAAGCTCCTCATGGGTTTTGTGGCTGGAGGAGCATAGATTTTCAGACTTGCTTTCTGAAAGCAACTCATGGCCAAAGTTTGGGCACTGAAGTGCTCTCACCGGACTTTATTCTACGATGTAGTTTCTCAGAGGGCTAAAAGAGCAAACGGCTCCGTGTCCATCGCTCTCCAGTAAAGCCCCTTGAGCACAGGCGTAGTGCTTGGTAAGCGAGAGCTGGAGGTTGGGAGCCCAGATGTGAAGGCGTTCTCCCAGCTGCGGTCGTGCCGCTGTTCAGAGCCGGGTGCCTTGTCCCTCGGACACCTCGTAGCCCCTGCTCCTGTCATTGCGCTGCTACATCGGACGAGCACGGTCCGTTAGCAAACGCTGCTCACACGGGCTCTTTCTGCTTTTCCCAGTGCTTTACGGGCAGGACGGCCTGCATGCGTCCTGTGAGAAGAAGTACTGCGGCCGGGGGAGCAAGTGTGTCGTGAACAAGGACACCAACCAACCCGAGTGCAGATGCGTGGAAGATTGCAGGTCCAGCTACATGCCCGTGTGTGGATCTGATGGCAAATTTTATGAAAATCACTGTCAACTGCATCGAGCCTCCTGTCTGCAGAGGAAGAAAATCTACATTATCCACAGCAAGGACTGTTTCTTCAAAGGTAGGGCATCAGTTGAGAATAAAGATTTCTGTATAACTTCCATCACTCATTGGAATGCTGATAAATGGCTGAACGGTATGTTCTATTTCTAAGAGATAAATTTTTCAAGGATGATTTGTTCTAGGGCACTGTGGCACATAACACGATGTTTCGTGTGGCTGTGAGGCCCCTTGAGTGTCATCACCACCCAAAATGTAATCAAACTGGGAAATGGTAAATAATTAACATCACTGTGTGCGTCGTGTGTGCTGTAGTTGTGCTGCTCAGTGCTTACAACTTCCAGTGTAGTAGCTTTTTACAATCCGATTAGTTTGGTAAGGCTCTGACCAAGACAAAGACATGAAGAGAAAGTATATGGTATTATTAAAAAGTTTGTTGCAAAAAATGAGAAACAAAAACCTACTTCGGTAAATGAAACAGGCAAAGGAAAGGAGCTGCTCAGATGAAGTCAGAGGAGCGGGAAGTGTACGGCCAGCACAGAGTTTTAAATTATTTTAAACACAGTTTGGTTACCAGTAGGACGCAGACATCTTCAGCTGTTTTACTGGTTCAAGAGCAAACTTCATTATCATCGTTGCACCAGATCACCAAAGGGACGGACTCCTGTGTCTTTTCCATTAATATTGTGTACGCCATGTACCATCCTGTCACAAATCAAGTGAGGCTGCAGGAGCGGGTGATCAAATGCCAGGGAGTGGAAGAAGTAGTAAATTATATTACTTCTAATGAGAGAGGTCTTGTAAAGGCGTCGCTGGAGTATATCTTGAAAATTCATTTCCAGATATGACTCCATATACCTGTGGAAAGATTTGAGTGGGTTGTTGCAAATATATCCAGTGACATTTACGTGATCAAATATGAAAATAATTCCTGTATCTTCAGCTCACTGGGCACTGGAGCCCCTGAGGAGCTTGGCTGTGTACAGAGCGATCCATCACAGGTCCTTGTTTACTAACACGTGCGAGTGCCTGATGCTGGAGAGCCTATTTAAGGAACAGCAGCCCATTCAATGAGCCTTATTAATATATCCTCCTGATACCCTTTGGAGATGGAAAAACGCTATCGATCTTGCACTTCGGAGGAGGCCCGGAGACAGAGACCAGCCCAGAATTTCCAGAGCTGGCTAGGCGCTGCTTTGCACAGCGTTGCAAAGTCCCATTTCTTTGGAGGTCTGGCTGTGGCTGGGGCAGAGCTGCTGGGCAGAGGATTGACTTGCTGGACACCAGCTGAGCTGGGATGGTTTGGCACCGGCACAGTCTAAATTTACCAAAGCAGGCAATTAGTCGAGGATCAATAGACCTTGTATGAAGTTAATCATGGAAAGGGGTCAGCTGAAGGCGTATTTGGAGGGACAGCACATGAGCAGGTCAAGGTGAAGAGGGGTTTTTGCTTGTCCCTTTCACAAGGACACTTGTGCCTCGCTCCTAGTGCTGGTGTTCCTGCCTCTGGGTGCGGAGTCAGATCAGGACATGGATCTGGCTGGAAACTCCCTCCATCCCTGATGGCGATGCAGGTGGGACTGTAGCATGAGAAACCTCCCCAAGAAAGAGGAAAACTGAATTTCAGACGTGCTCAGCAGCCCCCTGAACCCACTTGATGCAGGGATTTTCTTTCCGTGACTCCTCAAAAAGTGCCTTCGGTTTTTTCGTTCTTGCGCAGCGCCCACCTTTTTCCAGTGATGCCTCTGGCCTGGGTTTTTATTCATTCCTTATCGCATATAGTGTTAAAGAAAATGAGTTCTCATTGCAGTAATCAGTGCCTCTGCAATGGCTGTATTATACCTAATGATACAATGTCACGCTCGAATACTTTCCTGAACGCACCATGAAATGATGTCAGAAAGTAGTAGTTTTGTGTCCCAGTTTAGAGTAACCCTTAAACTCTTGCCATGGAGCATGGCTTAAATCTGCTTTTCAGCAGAATAATAGCTTTATGGAAGGGAAGGAGGAAACAAACTCGCTTCTCTTCCCGCTTGAATAAATCAAAAAATACTTCACACCGCTGTCTGCAGAGATAAAATGCAGGAAAATAAGTTTACCTTAAAGGGGGAATAATCCCACAGCGGTAGGAATATTTGGCTTCAGCCCTTGTTTCTGCCATGCAGTCCCTGAGTAACCTTCTGTGTGTCTTTCGTTTCTTTGTACTTGAGTCTCCTATTTGTAAATCAAGAATGATAGTGTTTTCTTTTAAATAGAGACTTGTAGTAAGCAATTAAGCCACAGGTTTATAAGCAACATTGTAGATGTTACATAAAGCATAAGACTTTGGAGAGGTGCAAAATGTATGGTTTCAGCCGGATATTAGGTGTTCGTCTGTCAGTAGGCACGTGCTTTCTATTTTTTTATCAAGTAGTTTAATTATTTGAGTACAGTTAGGCTGATGAGTGGGTTGCTTCATGTTTTTTTGTCCCAGTTGACTTGTTCAGTTAAGACTTAAGTCCCTGCATAGAGCTGAGGGACACTGCAGATTGCATCTGTGTGCTCTGCCACTTTACCCAGTTAGCAGTGACAAACTGGATGGCCTTAAAATATGACAGAGATCAAATACTCCGATTCCACTTTGGCTGAGCTAGGTCCATCTGTAGTAAACCAAAAGCAAAGCAAACAGCAAAGGTCTTGTTTTCTTTTGTGTATTTTGGGAAAGGAGTATTATGGTCTTTTAACATATTCATCACGTGAAGTGCTTTGTGTGTACTGGGGCGTAGCAAACATGCGTGTGCGACCAGAAGCGCTGCTTGATCTGTGCTACCTCGCTAGTGTTCATTCTGTGCTAGCGTTGGTCTGAGGAAGAGCAGAAGAGAGTTTGGCTCTGGGCAAATGACTGATTTCTCCTTTGCCCAGCCTAGAATGAAAGGGCTCCTTGAAACCTTGTGAGTCCAACAAGTTAAAAAAGAAACCGTGTGGGCCTTCAGACATCCCCATTCCCTATGGCAATGTTTGAAATTTGGACCTGTCTCTTTGAGAGCAATCTCGAAAATCACACGAACCTGCCTGGTGAGGGTGGGCCACATGGAGACGTCGGCTGTGACGTTGGCAAGTGTGGGTTGGTTGCATCAACGTTGTGTTTGTGAAAGATTTCATGGAGGGTGTCAGTCCTTGGTGGGCAGACTTTGGGCTGAGCTGGCCACTGTGCCCAAGGCTCGGGCTGGAGAATGGACACAACGGCCAAGGTGGGCTGGGCACAACGGCCAAGGTGGGCGCACGTGGAAACATGGGTGAAGCAGTGAGAGGTCCCAGCTGGAGAGATCTCCTCAGGCCTCATCCTGAACCCTCTGATGCAGCACAGTTCCCCAGTGCTGCCGTGCACAAAAATACAAATGTCATTGCTTATTCTCAGTTGACAAAGCAAATGATAAATAAAACTCCACTTAGGAGTTTGGAGCCCAAAGGGAAATACCGTCCTACATCCAGAGGTCCCAGGAGAAATGTCACTGCTACTCGTAGTTGTTCAGATTCTCCTTGATCCTGTTGCTTTCACTGGTGTGAAACATACTTTGGTTTTCCCATAGGATAATGTTCTATCTGAGACTTGTCTACTACGTTGGTGTTGGGGTTTTGGGGGTTTATACATTTTCACTATTTTGTGAGTTTCCATAGTAATTTGATTTATTGTTGGCGATTTTGACTGGGTAACAAAATACACATGGATAAAATGCTTTTGCTCTTTGCCAAAGAGGAGGAGAAAGAAATTTGTCTTCCCTAAAAGCACTCCCAATACCCATGAAAACCAGAAAGAGATCTGTGCTCATAACGACAATTGTCCAAAACGAGCAGTTGGCCTGGAAACGTTCCGATCTGAATAAATCCCTTGGATTATGCAGCTATATCGTTTTAACTCCGTGGTTTGGACTGTGCTTTGCTTTCCCATAGCAGTAGTCCCCTTTTTCTGCTTCAATTCATTTTTTTCCTTTTGACTTTTCACACCCACTCGGTCTCGTCACTTGGTATTTTCGGCCAGCGAAAGCTGCGCGTACACCACTCAATACAGTTTTTCTTCCCTTACCACCTCCTTTCTCCAGCAGCATCGGAGCGATGCACCTCTCTAGCAGCATACATACATCAGAGAAATTCTTTCTCTTTAGAACTAAGCTTTTCCATTTGCAGGATTTAGGAGTAATTTTTTCCCCTTCTTTCTTTCCCTCTCTGCTCTTTTCTGCAGATCAGCAGTCCTAAAGCTCCCCCGCATCAGCCAAGCCCCCGCTGCAGGAAGGCGGCCGCGTTGCTTGCCCAAGCTTGTTCCTTATTTTCTCCAGTTCCGACATCCTTCCTTTATCCAGGTGTATTGGGTTTTTTTGTAAAAAGCTCGGCTTTTCTTTCCGGGCTGTACAATAGATTTTGTACTGCAGCTGGTCAGAATTAGTTTGTGCTCTGGCATGAATTCAATCCAACTTAGTTGACCAAATTCTTGAACTTTCCATTATGTAAATGAACTGTACCTGTGCCGATTACTTTATTCATTATTTTTGATTCAGTTTGACTTCGACTAAAGCTCTAATTTTATGAGCTCTGACAGTATTTTATGTAGAGAGATGGGGCACTGTAAAAGCACGTTCATGTCTGGTATTCCAGTCCTGTTCTGTTTCTTGCTTCAGTCTCTCCTGAAATGTCAGTAGTAATTTTCTCTCATTGCTTAAAAGATTTTTTTTTTTTTAATTATTTTAAGCAAATATATGGCAGTAACTTTGCTCCTCACACAAGGTCAATTTTTGCCCTGTAATAAAGCAAATTTTTTTAATACAGATTTTGCACAGAATTTGGAAAGAAATCCCAGTGGAAAGCCACCTCCCTTTCTCCCCTCCGTGCCACACATGATCAAGCTGCTGGGTTTGAGCCTTTCCCTGCTGCTCAGAACAACATTTCGTACCACAAACCTATAGATGGTCATCCAAAAAGTACATGCCTGCGTGCTGGGGTGTACGTGCATGTACACACATGTGTGCAAGTGTGTATGCACATTGAAGGAGTGAAAATAAGTTATCTTGTGACCTTTATGCTTGTATAGTATAGATGACAGAGCCCGGCTCCGCACTGTGGTGGGAGCAGGAGAAACAAGGGGGCAAGCTCAAACGGGAGGCTCAGCCTGGAGATGGGGAGATGGTTCTCCTTGGCGATGGCAGAGTGGTGGGACAGGCTGCCTGGGTGCTGCCTCCATCTCTGGGGGTTTTCCAGACCTGGCTGGGAGCAGCCCTGAGCCACCCGCTCTGACCCTGCGCTAAAGGTTTAAATGCTCAGGGCTCTTCCAACCCGTATCGTCCCCACATCGTACGATTCCATGGACTGCGTGGCATCTTCCCTTTTCAGCTTCTTGTCTGTCTTTCCTCCAGTTCCCAAAAAGTTACTTTCTAATTATGGGAAATGATAATGTTCTGCATGTTGACAGAAAATTTTCTATGCTTGAATGTAAATAAATTAAAAAATTGGAAAAAAAAAAAAAACCACCAAGCAGGCTAATAACTCGTGCAATGTATCACTGCAGTAATCTCGAGCAGATATGAATTCAGCCTCAGGTGCTGGTGGTTGATTTCCTCTATACTTTTATTTGTTGTCTGCGTGTCAGTTTGGTGCTTTGTTACTTCCAGAAGTAATTTGTTCTAGAGAATGGCGTTTCAAAACATCTCTGGGAAGGTGGTGAATGTTTTGCTCATTTGGTGGTTGCAAAACAGGCAAACCCGCTCCGTCGACTGCTTTGCAGACTGCAAAGAAATCTGCTCCATTTAACACTCTCTGCCTTTCCAGCTGGAAAAATCGGAGTGTGAGCTAATGGCAGATTTCCCAGCTGGCAATTAATATTTGCCGATTTAACTTTGCAGCGCTGCTGATGGGCTGGCTCGGTGGCAGCGAGGTGGGTTTGGAGCTGTCAGGAGGTGGGCGATTCCTCCCTCGGGGGAGGAGGCTGGGGTCTGCGATGTGTGGGTCTGGCCTATAATGCTCTCTTCAGTGTCCAAGGTAAACATATTAGGAGCTTCAAACGGTATAAAGAGAGATAAGTCCTCCGTATAAAGGAGGTATGTGTTTGCTCTCGGTAGGGCTGACGCAGTTCTTGCTGTGCTGCATGCTCCAGGACTCCGAATACCAAAGCGATTCCTTACTGTTCCCACGCTGCTTTTTCAGCTCCCTCCACTGAGTCTTTTGGGGAGGGATCGATTTTTACCCAGCTTTTGAGGCTGAATCCTCCTAAATGTGATTGACAGCTGAACTCCTTATAAACAGACTGCATTCACCTTTGGGGATGTGATTTATGCGAAGATGCAAAGGTGAGACAGTCTGCTCCTAGCTTGGGTAGTAGGAATTTTGTAGGAATACATCTAAGGCCTTTAAGAGTATTTTCCGTTTTAAAAGACCTTTGCTGATACTACGGAGATTAATAGAAGGGAAATCTTGGCCCTCTAAGAGTCAGTTGTGAAACTCTCCCTGATATAGTTGGGCTTTCACTGGATATTAAATGCTGATAACAAGAGAGCATGGAAAGTTTAAGCGTAAGAAAAAGAAGCAAAATTAGCAAAGGTCCCAAAATAAGTCCCACAAAAAGTCCCCAAAGAAAGACACGTAGGTATTCCAAAAAAAAAAGAAGTCTTGGAGACCTGATGTATATTAGTAATAGGAAGTCTTTGCTGAGGACCTTATGGCTGTAGTGGTAACCCTACAGGTTCAAAGGAAAGTGGGGCTGGAGGACACTAAATTTGAAATAGTCAATCGAAAGGTGAATGATGTCCACAGTAACTCCTCGCAGTGGTTGCCGTTGCCTGCGTCTGCTTCGCCAAGCCCAAAGCTCTGTTTCCCTGGCGCTGGGACTCTGCAGAGGCTGGTGGCAGATTTCAGATACAGTCGGTAAAGCTGAAATGAGGGAAAACGTAGCATGGATGAAGCTAGTGGAAAAAGTGGTGTTATCTCAAGTGACCCTATCCAGCATTCCCGGTGTGTTTATAGCTCCAGCTTGAGGCAATGGCCATTTGGGGA
>Ga0065711_1052306_pt1 | contig 10017 bp, 5 predicted proteins | sample Hoacrofraction12_FD_59098 | JGI IMG/M metagenome (GOLD analysis project Ga0065711, IMG submission 59098) | Hoatzin crop microbial communities from Cojedes, Venezuela - Epithelial fraction 12 v2 (version 2) | ecosystem: Host-associated > Birds > Digestive system > Esophagus > Crop | place...
CTTGTCCAACCATGCAGGTCTCCTGCCTCCTTTGCTCGATTTCTTTCTCAGGGGGATGCACCGCTCCTGAGCATGGAGGAAGTGATGTTTAAACAGTGACCAGCACTCTTGGACCCCCCTGCCTTCGAGAGCCCTGGCCCACGGGATGCCTCCCAGTAGCTCCTTGAAGACACAGAACTTAGCCCTCCTGAGGTCCAAGGTTTGGATCCTGCTTATCGCCCTGCTTCCTCCATGCAGGATCCTGGACTCCACCATTTCATGGTCACTGCAGCTGAGTCTACCTCCGACCTTCACGTCCTCCACCAGTCTCTCCTTGTTTGATAATACAAGGTCCAGCAGAGCTCCTTGACTTCTTGTTTCCTCCACCTCTTGCATCAGAAAGTTATCATCGATGCCCTGTAGGAACCTCCTGGATTGCGCCTGGCTTAGCTGTATGGTCTTCCCAGCTGATGTCAGGGTGGTTGAAGTCCCCCATGAGATCCAGGTCGGGTGTCCCTAAATAAGGAGAATGTAAGAACTTTCTTTTAATGCCATGTGAGAGGTCTCAGACAGCCAGGCATTATTTGTGCATCAGTCTGAGCTTACCACCTTGGGGCGATGAGGTGGACCTGATGTTCCTTTGAGCAGTATTTTGTAGAATTGGTGATCCATGGTGAGTTACTGAGAACTATTTCACACTTAAAATGTGCTCCATCTCCTTCATATGGAAATGAGCTGATACAGACTAGACGCCACACAGAAATCTTCATGTGATACATTTTCATCTGTTCTGGAGAGCTGTAGGAGGAAAGAGTCACAGGTAGGGGTCGAAAATGGTTTCACAGTTTGTGAGGAAGGAGAATGTTTGTTCCCAGCTATACAATTGTTGATGTCCTTCCGGCTGGTGTTTGGCTGGTCAGTGAGAGGACTTGTGGCAGACCAATCCATTGCAGTGTGTTACCCACAGTGTCACATTGCTCAACATGTAATTAGCATTGCTTTCACCTCTTGTAATTTACTAGCTCACCCTTTATTGATGGGGGAAGGATGCCCAGTTGTGCTGGTGCAGTGCGGGATAATGCATGTCCCAGCTGCTCTGCTGCCGGTGCAGGGAGAGGAGGAAGGACAGGAACAGCAGTGGCAGACGTGGCTGCAGAGATTCCTGTCTCTGGATGAATGTGTGCATTTCTAGTCCAGCAGATTTGCCATGTTTCTGAAAACATCCTCATACCTCATCCTGGTGACCATACACCTCTTGCTTCAGATGTCTTCCTGTGAGACTGCTGAGAGCACCTTTTGGAAGACATGTATGACTTCTTTCCCCTCATGAGGCTGAGAAGCTGCTGTCCAGTCGTTGAGAGGAGACAGTGACCAAGCTCCAGGACAAAGACGTGGGTACTTTGAGCTTCTTCAGGGGAACAAGGCAAGATCATTGCCAAAGGGAGGGGCTTGGCCCTACTGAGTGGTGGTCCAAAGGCTGGAACTCTGAAGAGTTAGAAAGTAGATGTTTTTCTCTAAGTAATTTTGTTTTTGTTGTGGGTGCACCTTTCTGCTATTGTTATTTTTCGTTAGTGGGTTTTAAAGAGTGTGTACCTACATGTAGATTTATGACATTACAAATCCCAATTCCTGACCCATGCTGACTGAGACTGCCAAAAAAATGTGGTATGTGAAAAATTCAGTATGGGAGTTACAGATAAAATACCTACTTAGAAGGAGAATTAAAGCTATAAATCATTCAGTAAGGAGCAACTTTGATGGGCTTGGCCACTTCTTCAAGGGGAATCAAAGGAGAAAGCTGTTTTTCTGCCTTCAGGTGCACATCAGTAGAAGATTTTAAGTCAGAATGGAAAATAGTTTGAAAATGCAAGTATTTTCCAATTAACCTTTCAGAATTAGAAACTGATGACATAAAACTCTTAAAAGCTGGAATTTCTCGGTCTTTGAGAAGTAGAGGAATCTAGGAGGGGTCCAGCTTAAGGAACATTGGCTTCTCTGAAAGAACTTCCATGCTGTTTTAAAGCCAGGCATTTTAAGGGATTAGCAAATCAGAAATTGGCTTTAAACTAAGAGCTTGTCCTCTAGCACAGGTATGTATTCCTGCATGTGGTCCTCAACCTTTGCTGAGGAGCAGCAGACCTCAAAATAAAACAACATTTAAACAGCTTGACTGCTTGTACATTTGTTGTGAGTATTTGTTGTTTATAATTTTAAACTACTCCAATTTTATCTTTCTTCTGCTGCTGTGGTTTTCAGAGCTGGAGCTGCTTTTGTAACATACAAGATACAAGTTTCTTTTAGTTTTGCAAAATACTTTTTTGTAAGAAAAATTGCATTTTGGAGATTGCTTCTTTGTCTTATACCTTTCTTACCAGAAGTGTGTTATGACAGTAAATATATACCAAATACTTATCCTTATTGTGTTACTCTGTCCAGTATTGTTTTTAATCAAAAGTAGTATCTTTGATCTTTTTGATTTTAATTTTTAATCTTTCAGTCTGCAGAGCAGTGCTGTGAACAGGGACTAGTTCCTACAGGCTCTTATTTTCATAATATGTTGTCTTTTGCAATAAAGTTTGAGTCTGAGGTGAGAAGAAGGCATGAGATGTCAGAAGTTACTGGTGGTTTTCAAGAAATCCTCTGACATTTCCTTTTAAGAAACATTTCAAATTTGTTTTTGTCCACCTCACAACTTTATGTTACTGTCTGGATTCTACTGAAAAGTTGATTCTAGACACAAGTGCTCTGGGCCCATTTTGCATCTAGCTTTTCCAGCAACAGGTGGGTGAGTGCCAGGGAGGCAGAAGGACAGCTGTGGAAATGTAGCTGGCTGAGGCACCATGAAGGCATCTTTTAGCAGAAGAAACACTGAATCTGAGCTTCCTCACTGAAAAACTGAGATGAGCTCTTTTACAAGGGGAAAGAAGATTGAAGGAAAAATTGAGGAGTAGAGAATTCTTATTCAGGTTCTTACTACAGACATCATAACGTAAATTACATTGTTTAAAATAACCAAAAACAAAACAGGAGGCAGAGCTGTGACCTGGGACAGGTCATGTTACACCAATGGGTTGCTTTCTTAATTTTAACACAGATATTTTGGCCTTTGGAAGATTTTAAATGTGCAGCATTTAAAAGCTGAACAGCATAAAGCAGGCAGGTTTTCAGCTGGAAAGTTGCTGTGTCACTGGAAAAATCCAGATGTAATATTTTCTTTGCAAGTTGCCTTTTCTTCAAAGGCTCCTTTCCTGACTGCTCTTTGCATTTGCCTTACTGGCATCACTAGCCCCGGGTGTTCTCGCCTGCTGCTCCCTCCATTTCTGTTTTGATTTCTATGCCATGAAAGCTTACTCTCCTATCCCACCTTCCTCAATTTTAAAGACTTTTATAAGCATTATAAAGAACTATATTTTCCTTATGTAAGACTTATGTAAGACTTACAAAGAATTACAAAGTATTTATTGTCTTGTTGGAACAATAAAATTATGGGCAGAATTAGCTGTTACTGGGTCTTTGATGTAGTACTACTAGCCTACAACACTGAGAAATATGGGGAGATTATGGTTGCTTATTCTTAAGGCTAAATATAGATTGCTTGAAGCACTGTGATTTAGTTTCTTCTTTAGTGCTAATGCAAAGGCAAAGTCCATCGGCTCAAAGGGTACCATCAGAGAGAAGCATGCATATTTGACATCGGATTTCCATTTACTTTTGCCCCAGAGCCTGCTTATTCAATAGTACTTTTCACATTCCCAGGACAGGAATGCATTGCAGCCATTTGAATTTGGATGCTGGTTACTAAATCCTTTGTTTCCACTTACCCATTCATTCTCAGCATCAAACTCACCATTATAGTCATTGTAGTGAGGCGAATTGTTTTTATTACAGATGGCTATACTTTATGTCCAGGGAATCAGCTGAAGATGGTTGGATTTTTATTGGAAATAAAATGAAATTACACAGCTGCACTATTTATAAAGGCCTCTAGAAGTCTGGTCTCAGTAGAGGCTGTTCAGAAGACGTGTAGATCTACAGAGATGTTTAACATAGTAATCAGCGGTTGATAACTGTTGAGATTGTGAACAAAGAGAAAGATTTATTGCTTCTGGTTTTGTGTTTTTCCAGAAATATAGATACATTTTCTGTGGAGATATTTCTCCAGATATTTGAACCCCCTGAATTTAAAGGAAAAGAGAAAATAAGAAAACTTACAGTCCTGAAAAACTGTGCTAAACAATTCAAGTTAAAAAGGTTTCTTGCAGAAGGGATAATGAAGTAATGCCAGCATTTAGGACTAATGAATGATCTCCAGGTTATGGTACTCAGCTAAAGCTGAAAAGCTTTCATCATTGTTTAGTTTCCAGATTGTAAGTTCTCTACATCAGCAAATGGAAGTTCACACCAAAATAGGTCCTAACTTGGTTCTCGTTCTTCCAGTACTTTCTAGACAGTCAGGACATAGTTTTGATTCTTGCTCTGGTCTTTCTTATTAGTAGAAAATAAAAATTTTGGAACCACAGTATTCATTGTCAAATGTATCAGACTATGATGTGCACAACACTTCTTTGTGATGTCAATTCATCGTCAGAGAGTTTGGACTCTTTTCTAGTTATTCGGAGTAAAAATGGTTTTCTGTCTTATTCCACCTTTGAATGACTTTTCTTTTTAACAAAAAAAAATTAAAACAAATAATTATTTACTTGGAAAAAATAGCAAGATGTAGTTTTCTTCTTTCTATGGTAATATTGGTTTTGTTCAGAAACTTACATTTCCTCTTCAGTTAAGAAACCTTATTTGTAGAAAGAAGCTGATGATTTTTAGCTGGATGCCTAAAACAAGGGATTGTCATTGATAAAGAAGTGGTGAAATATTCTGAGATGTTCGGCTCTTCAGAATCTTAATCAGTAATGGCCAGTGAGTGCTTAGGACTCTCACAATGAGTGTGTCTTATTTAAATTACTAAGTAACATGTTTTAATGAGGAGTCTGTGTTTGATAATAGATAATAAAGCTTATTGTGACATCCCATGACCGGAGGATTTGGCAAATATCAGCTTTCTTGTCTGTCTGCTTTCAGATGAACATTGTAAGATGACTTATTTTAGGGAGTAGGTCTGTCAGCATAAGCAGAAATTCATGCTGCCTGTTGAAGTATGGATGTACCTTGACAGCTCTATTCTGAAAATGTTAGTTTGTTGGTGTTTGTATCATTGCTTGAGTTCTGCAAGAGTGGACTTATAAAGCTGCATCTTAGGTCACAACATCTTGCTGTGGTCCTTGGCCTCTGACAATACCACTGAGCCTTTTGGTGGGAAGGGAGTGTTTTCCTTCCGATGGTACCATAAAGACCCTTGCCCACATACGGAGGAACAAGCCAGTGCCTGTATATTGTTCAAATCCCATTTCAGTCTCACAGAATGGATGTATTAGTAGCATTGTTGCACATAAAGATTCTCTAAACTTCCTTGCTACCAGACTTTGTCTCAGGCTAAGTAAAGTTGCCTTTATTTGAGTGCAAAATCAAACTGAATAGTGATATCTAAACCTGCCTGGAACTAAGCCAGATGGTAGAGCTACTACAGAGCCTATAATCCAGACTGCTTTTCTCCCATTTATTTAAATTTTGTGAATAGCTGGTGTTTTTAAGAGGCAAAAGCTGTTCATCCCAAAGGGTACCAAATAAAATGTAAAAAATTAGTTTGAGCACCAAGCCTTCCAATACAGATCGCACTATTCTGTATGTAAAGAGTACCCTGATAAAGATACTTAGCAACCTTTGAGACAATGTATAGTGAACGGTACTGCCACACTGGCATGTACTGTGCTGCTCAGCATTTCAAATGAGCGTCCAAGCCTTTTTGATTATTCTTTTGCATATAAGAGGTGGCTAATGAATAAAAATTTGCAGCTAGCTAGCATTTCACGGGCTTGGAATCATGTTTCTTTCTTCCCCTCAGCTTATCTAAAGCATCTTCTCAGTTGCATGTTCTTCAAGCTTCCCCTTGAATAAAACACATGGACATGCATTTCTAACACACATAGCACAGCCCACAGCACATTCCTGATTTAAAATATATCCAGATCTAGGCAAGATACATTCAGTATCATTTCTTTGTTCATATGCCCCCCATGCTGGTATGAAGAAATCTTTACACCTTTTCTCTGTGTAAGTGAAACAAATCCATTTGATGTGCAGAGGTTTAAATTGCTAAGTAACAGTATAGTGTGGGCAGCTCAGCACTCCATCAACATTTACTATTGATAGGTTAGTATTAAACACATCACATTCACAGTTCTGGGCTCCATTATGCTATGAACAATGCAGACACATAGTGAAAAAACCCACCAACCCTCTGTTTAAAAACATTTCCTTTTGTATAACAGGGATTGCATTCTAAATAGATCATATATGAGGGTATTTTGATGGGGTGCTAAAGAAACCAGATCATGTCTATTTAGTAGGTGTGACCAGTAATAATATAAATAAATTTACACCTTAAAAGTTTGCTTTGTATAGGAGAGCTTTAAAATTTTTTCCCAAAAGTAATAGTACCCTGACTTGTAGAAGGAAAATGTAATGGACATAGTTGGAATCATCAAGTTTTCAAGTCTTTACAAAGGGGTCAAAATCTGTGTAAGTATCTTTTAGCAATGTGTGTCTCCCATTTATGGAGAAGTAAAATCTTAGGGTATAAATTGCCTTGGACAGGGCACGTAGATGGTAACAGTTGAATCGGTGTTCTCTCTCTTGCACTAGTGACATCAGGTTGTTGGACATTGTCTTTTGACAGTGCTGTCCTGTAGTGAAAATAGTGCAGCTGAAGTGAACACCTGAAAAATAGGGATTGACTGAGGATGGTAAAAATCCCCCTCCAGTGATGTTCAGAAAAAACTCTTACAAGGATGTAAACAGCTTCTAAATAGGTATCCACTTAAATTGAGGCCATAGAGGCTGCTTTTGCCAGATGGCATTATGGTAGAATAATTTCTGTTTCTTTATTTTCGGTGAGAGTGTACGAAGCTCTGTGTTGGACTCACTGGCTTTCTGTCTTTGTTCATGCACTCAAGGAACGAACCCTTGCCACAGTAGTCTCATGAAAATAATAGATCTTTTATTGATGTTTTTTATTATGTTCCTGGAAAAATGTTCCTCTTCTTTTTCCAGTACAAGACTTTGACATGGTTTGCTTTATGTCTGTGTGTTACACTCTTGGACACTATTTTAAATTATATTTTCATCAATGCACAATTCTCATCTTTCATGGTTAGTTAATGCGAAGTTGGCAATGTAATAACACGTCAGAGGTCAGGAAAGCCTCAAGTAATTTGCAGTTGTGAGCGATTACTTACATTGTGTATCTTCTTTACAAACTAAGCATCTCTAAGTTACAGAGCAAGTTTGGATCTTAAGGAACCAAGATGGTATTCGGCACCTGCAGCCAAATATTGAATAGCTCTGTTATTACCCAGTTGTTCCTATGTAATTAAAACAGTCAAGACCACCCTTTGCAGTTAGAATGTCTGCTAAATATCAGTACAGAATATACAATACTATATAAGAGGAAGTACACAATACTGCAGTTTAAAGATAATTCTGAAATAAGACAGTGACTCTATATCTGAAAATTAGAGTCGCTAACGTTAACAAGAACGATAATACATACAGTGAAGATCAAAGCTTTTTAAAAATTAGTATGTTTCTTCATTACTGAATGTCATTTTTGCATGAAAAAGGTCCTTCATATCCGGTTCATCTGAGAACATCAATGCTTTCTACTTCATTACTGTTGACTAGAAAAGCTGTAAGCGGGAAGCAGATGAGTCTATGGAAATGTATCAGCCGTGTGATGAACTCATTGCTTTTCATGATAATACATACAGCTGGCAGAATAAAATGCAATTATTCTGGGGTTTTATTTATTTGCTTGCTTTTCTTGTATTATGCTCTATCCTCCTTCATTTCAAGGATGATCTGCAAGGGAAAAAGTAATTGGTGTGCCATAATTTTCAGCTCCTTGGTTTGCAGAGCAAAAATAAATGTTCTCGGTAATAAAAGTTTTGGACAATTATATGCTTGGTCTGAAATTCGGATTCTGCCTATCTAGAAGATGCAGGTACTTAAAGAATACTTGAAATTATGACAAGAATGAAACAAAACTCGAACAATTTCTAGGCTAGGGTAAAGGATCTAGCAAGTTTCTTCACAAGTGAATTTATTTAACACTCCCATCTAAAAATTGTCAGAAAGAAAGATTAACTAAAAAAAAAAAAAGTAAATCTAAGGCATTTCATCATCAACTAACACCCCCCCCCAAGCCTAATTGTAACACCATTCCTGGGAGGCTTCTAAGATTTAGAGGCTCTTATTGAAATCAGTGGGCCAAGGCACAAAGAAGTGCAAGAGAAGAGATGTGGGCACAACTGAAAAACTTCTTGCAGATGTTTTCAACATCTAAACATTTTCTTGTGGAAAAAAAGGGCTCTGTAACAAGTGACTTCCAGTTCAGAAAGCAAGACAGGAGAATAAAAATTAATTTATTAATATAGAGTATTTATTTGTGGTACCGTCTCTAAAGAAAAGGATGTGGAATTATTTTAAACCTTTTGAGTGCTGCTTCTGGCCCCAGTTTCACAAGTTTAGCTGTTAAATGAGGGAAAAATTATCTCCATTCATTGAAATCAGGGATTTTCTCCAAAGTGCAAAGAATGTTTGAGTTGTCTCATTGATTTTAAGTGAGACTATTTGCATACATAAATATAATACATAGTATAATTATGTCAAATTAAACACAAACCAAAAGCAGTCACAGAATGGAACTTCAAAGGAAGTGTTTCATCAAAGGATGACTATATGCAGAGAGTTTTTAGAATATTTTGGTGTCAGGATTAATGTCAATGAGAAAAATAAGAAGATGTCTGTGTCCTTCATAAGAAGATAGTGAAAAGATTATTCCATTTTATATAAAGCATTGTTTGGCTGTATTATGAAAGACTTTGGCTTTCTTGAAAAACAATCATTGACATTTCATTGTCTTATGATCTATGCACTGAAGAGAAATCTCTTCATGGACTAGTAAACTTAATGAAGGTCATACATATGTGATAGTTGACTATACTAAAGAAGATTGTCCTAATAATGGGACATAAAAAAAGAACATGAACTTTTAAAAACTTGAATTGGCACATGACGTCTTGGTGGGAAAAGCACTGTTAGAGAAGTGACTTCTCACCGCTGAAAGATACCACAGGAAAATAGAAAAAAGTAAAACATCAGTCTTTCTTCATCCTGACAATCTGTGTGGTTAAATCGTCAGAACTGAGCCTTGTCATCCTCACGTGTTTTCAGTGCAAATTGTTTAAATTTTCTCTCTTCAGAGAGAGTTCCTTTGCACTGTGTAAGGTCAAGAAGTTGAAGCCCAAAGCTGTTTACCTCTGTCACTAAACCTTAATTCTTCTTGGTAGGGGCCTGGGGGGAGCAGGAGCACAGACTGTAACTTTTTTCTGCTAGAGAACCACAGAACTGATCAAGTAAGTTCCATAAAGCCTAGAAAAAAGTTCTTACAGTAGCATTCTCCACATAAAAACCCCCGTGAACCTTGTATCATACACATCTTTGATACTTTTTCAAAACTTTTTGTTGGTGCAGAATGTCTGTACTCCTACTGACTCTGAGTTTAGTGTTCCACACATCTGAATACCATGCCTGCTGTGCTAAGTGTGACCTCGTTTGCAGAGGCAAGCTTACCTTTTGACAGATCTTTGTCATATCTGAGGGGAAAGGAAATATGTCCTGTTTACAGACTGAAATATTCTTAAACATGTTTTTCTATGTTCATCATCTTGCCGATGATTCTTTTTTCATCAGCTAGTAGGATGAAAGTAATAAAAAACTAAGGAAGAAGAGGGAACCGCACAGGCAGTGGAAGCAGGGACTGGCTTCCTGGGAAGAGTATAGGGAAGCTGCCCAGTTGTATAGGGATGGGGTCAGGAAGGCCAAGGCACAGCTGGAGCTGAACTTGGCAAAGGATGCAAAAAATAA